>Ga0172371_10011269_pt1 | contig 11942 bp, 9 predicted proteins | sample Lak12m_FD_114543 | JGI IMG/M metagenome (GOLD analysis project Ga0172371, IMG submission 114543) | Freshwater microbial communities from Kabuno Bay, South-Kivu, Congo - kab_022012_12m | ecosystem: Environmental > Aquatic > Freshwater > Lake | place: Democratic Republic of the Congo: South-Kivu...
GCCAAGCCGGACTGGGGTATGGCCATCTCGAATATTTTCTGGCCGCACGGTGGATTTTTCTCGTGAATACATGAGGAATTTCCTCTTGATCGGTATGGGAGTTTTAGGCACCACCATTACCCCCTGGGGACAGTTCTTTATCAGCAGTTTTGCTTACGACAAGAATATCGAAGCCGGCAAGATCATCTATTCACAGCTTGAAACCTACGTGGGCGCCTTCCTGACCAATTTCTTCTCCTTTTTTATGATCGTGGCGACGGCGGCAACTCTCTTCGTTAACCACATTCCGTTGACCACCGGAGAACAGGCTGCCATGGCGATCAAACCGTTTGCAGGGGAACTGGCCGGCACCCTGTTTGCTCTGGGCATCCTGAACGCAGGTTTCATGGGGTTGATCGTCGTATCCTTGTGTACTGCTTATGCCTACTCGGAGTTCTTTGGCCTGCAAGGAAGCCTGGATTCCAACTATAAACAAAGCAAACCTTTTTACCTGATCTTCATCCTGCAGTTACTGATAGCCACTGCCATTGTGCTTTTGCCTGGTATTTCGCTGTTTAAACTGGCGATCACCACCCAAACCATCAACGCCATTGCACTACCGCTGGTTTTTTACTATCTCATAAAATTAACCAGCGACAAAGGGTTGATGGGAAAACACGCGAATAACCTGTTTCAAAAATGGTTTACGATCGTCAGTTCGGTGGTGATTTTTGCCGCCTCCGTCCTGACTCTTGGGGCAACCTTGTTCCCAAATTTTTTAAAGTAAGTTTGATTAGAGTTTATTAATAATAAGGGTTTTTATGACAATTTACACTGTTTTTGGACGATTTTTACTTGACTTTGGTAATGTTTCGGTTATAAAAAGAGAGTGATTCTTCTCCTTCTTTTTTGGTAAGATACGTCTGAGAAATCAGACCAAAACGAGTGGACCGGTGCCCCACTCGTTTTGGTTTAAATACTCTGGACTCGAAGTCTTCTCGTGCCCCTCTCGCTAAACCCGCTCGGGGGTATTTACAGCATGCTTCGCGACCCTACTTGTTTTGGTTTACCTTGGGACTAGACTCATACCACCTCTTGCCCCTCCCGTATAACACGATCTGGGACCTACAGGATGCTGCGCGATAAAGCCGCCAGTGATAGAACATCTGGAGGATACCTCCATACATGATTGCCCCCAAGTGTAAAACGCTTTATACTCTTGTTATTATTGTAAAAGGATTAGGAGAATGCATGATACCCATTGGAGATGACAATTCCCAACGCAGGCTTTTTCCTTTTGTGACCTACCTGCTGGTCGCGGCAAATATTTTGGTCTTCTTGATGGAGTTGGCAGGCGGCGAAAAATTCATCTATGCCTGGTCGATGGTGCCGGCGCGTTTCGCTGCCAACCCGTCCGGTGAATTTATCACTTTATTCTCATCCATGTTCCTGCACGCCGGATGGATCCATCTTGGCGGTAACATGCTCTACCTGCTCATCTTTGGCGACAACGTGGAAGATCGTTTCGGCCATTTTAAGTTCCTGATTTTTTATTTCCTGTGCGGGATAACGGCCGGACTGGCTCAGTATGTCGTATCCATGAATACGGATACCCCCACCCTGGGAGCGTCAGGGGCGATTGCCGGCGTTTTGGCTGCATATCTCCTACTCTTCCCGGGCAGGCGGGTGAGAGTGTTGCTGACGTTTTGGGTCGTGAACCTTCCGGCCATTCTGGTGATCGGCGTCTGGATCGCCATCCAGTTCATCAGCAGTATGGGCACTCTCAACGGCACATCCACATCCGACGGGGTGGCCTATATGGCGCACATCGGCGGCTTTGCAGCAGGGCTGCTTCTGACCGGCTTGATGCGAAGAAAGACCCGACCGGGTTCATACTGATCAAAGAGGAGTGTCTATGCCTGAGAATCAAGAATTAGTCCAACGAATCAAGTCCATCCTGTCTGATAGAACAATCGGCGAACAATCGGTTTACGGGGGTCTCGGATTTACACTTGACGGCCGGTTATTTTGCGGGGTGCGCAATGACCAGTTGTTCCTGCACGTCGGTGAAGAGCGCGTCGAGGAAATCCTTACCCATCCGCTTGCGCGCCCGTTCGAGGTTGACGGGAAGGCGCTGCCGGGATGGGTGGAAATCATTCCAATCGGAATAAAAAGGGACGTTGATCTTTCCGGCTGGGTCAAAACAGGCCTTGATTCATTAAACCCGGATAATTAAAACCCCACCCGAAGAAACCTTATACAAAACCTGTCTATTTCCCGTACAACTGACATAATAAACGTGATCTTGATAATTTAAGGAGTCCGTTTATGAATACAGGCAAGAAACAGCCTTCACAACCAGGAGAAGACACTCTCGACTTCAAGAGGATTCTCCCTGTCATCGTAATTGTGTTCATTGACCTGTTGGGTCTGACCATCATCATTCCATTATTATCCTTATACGCCGCGTCTTTCGGCGCCAATGCGGCCACCATCGGCTTTCTTGGGGCGGCTTACCCGGCCATGCAAGTCATTGGAGCGCCTCTCTTGGGACGGTTATCCGACCGCTTTGGAAGAAAACCTGTACTTCTGGTCAGCCAGGCAGGCACACTGGCCGGTTTCATTCTATTGGGATTTGCCAATTCAATAGTCTTGCTTTTCGCTGCCCGGATTATTGACGGGCTTTCAGGAGGAAACATTTCAACCGCGCAAGCGATCATCGCAGATGTCACAACTGAAAAAAACCGCACCAGAGGCTTGGGATTAATCGGGGCTGCTTTTGGGCTGGGATTTGTGGTCGGTCCAGTGATCACATTTACCTCTCTGGCAATGAGCGGAAACAACTTCCACGTACCCGCATTCGTAGCTGCAGGGTTTTCACTGATTTCCATCTTAATGACGGGTTTTCTGCTAAAAGAATCCCACCCCGCGGATAAACAAATTGCACTGACTTCTCGTGAAGAAATTTCACTGAAAAGATTTATCAAGACCATGCGAAAGCCACTGGTGGGTTTTCTCTTGTTTACCATCTTCATATATCAAATTGCCTTTGGCGGTTTTCAGCAGCTTCTTTCGCTTTTTACCCTCAACCGCCTTGGCCTGGATGCCTCGGGGAACTCCATAATTTTTGTGTGGGTGGGAGTGATCATTGTTGCCGTCCAGGGGTATTTCATCGGCAAATGGAGCCGCAGGCTGGGTGAAATAAAACTGATCAGGATTGGCCTGCTGGTTTTGATTACCGGATTCCTTATAACCGCTTTAACCCCTCGCGTCCCTCCTCCCTGGTATTCGAGAACCGCTGTTGTGTCAGAATTAAGCGCAGGCAGGAACCTGCCTGGTGAAACACCTCCAACCTATAACTTGCAAATAGATTTGCCGCCAGAAACCAACAAGAGTTGGCTTGGATTGGGTTGGCTTCTGGTTGCCATGATCCCGGCCGCCGTTGGTGGAGGTGTTCTGCAGCCGTCCATCAACAGTCTGATTTCTCAAAAAGTCACCGCGGAAGAGATTGGAGGCACATTGGGAATCTCGGCAGGTCTGTTGAGCGCAGCCAACTCCTTTGCTCCCGTCATAGGAGGGGCGATGTTTCAGTCTTTTGGATCCAGCGCCCCTTACCTGTTTGGTGCGCTCCTGTGCGCCCTGCTCTTCCTTTTTTCAGGAAAGGGATTGAAGGAACCTGATGCAATGGAATTGACCAAAAGGATATAATTATTAGAGATATATAAATCTCGAAAAAAACGATTGACTGGAACGATGAATTATTGTATTCTAGTTCAATTGTATCTTTCAACCTTTTAGTATAGACAACCATAAAATATGGAAAAGGTGCAAAATGGAAAATGTGGATGACATATTAGCGGTAATTCTAGGGGGCGGACGAGGTTCCCGTTTATTTCCATTGACCAAACAACGCTCAAAACCGGCCGTGCCAATGGCGGGTAAATATCGTTTGATCGACATCCCCATCAGCAATTGTATTAATTCCGGGATCATACGGATTGGCGTCTTAACCCAATTCAACTCCATTTCTCTGCACCGCCACATCGTACGCACCTATAATTTCGACACTTTCCATCAAGGCTGGGTGCAGATCTGGGCGGCTGAACAAACCATGGGCAATACGGCCTGGTACCAGGGTACTGCCGACGCGGTGCGTAAACAATTGCCTGAAATTCGTTCCACCAGGGCAAAATACGTGTTGATCCTTGCAGGAGATCACTTGTACCGCATGGATTTCAATAAGATGGCCCAGTTTCATTTTGATCTGGATGCAGATATTACGGTCGCCGTCCAACCGGTGAGCAGGAATGACGCTCCCCGGTTTGGTATTTTAAAACGGAGCAAAGATTTCAAAATAACCGATTTCTTTGAAAAACCCAAAGATGAAAAGACCTTAAAATTTGCCGAAAGTCGAAAAGACGCCGAAAAACCATTTCTTGGATCCATGGGTATATATCTTTTTAAAACCGAAGTCCTGATCGACATGCTCGAAAAAAATGATGCGGATGATTTTGGCGGCGAGATCATCCCAGCCGCCATAAAGACCCATAAGGTTTATGGTTATGACTTTGAAGGTTTCTGGGAAGATATAGGCACCATTCGGACTTTTTATGACACCAACCTGGCATTGACGCTGAAAAACCCGCCCTTTAATTTTTATGAACCGAACAAACCCATTTACAGCCATCCGCGCTTCTTGCCTGGATCCATCATCACCAACAGCATCATGGAAGAAACCCTGTTAGCCGAAGGCTGCCGGATCATCAACGCGGAAATTCGTCATTCGGTTATCGGTTTGCGAAGTCTTATCTGCCATGGCGTAAAGATCAAAGACAGTATCTTAATGGGAAATGATTATTTTGAGGAAGACTGGAATCGGGAAGAAAAGAAGCTTCCTCTTCAAATAAGCCGTAATTGTTCCATTGAAGGAGCGATTATTGACAAGAACGCCCGCCTCGGAGAGAATGTCATCATCCGACCTTTCCCGCGCGGCGTGGATTTAGATGGCGATCCGTGGATGGTTAGGGACGGGATAGTTGTGATCCCCAAAAACTCTGAAGTGATGCCTGACACTGTAATAGCCCCTCAATAATTTTTATTCCGCAATACAGGAGCTTAATAAATGAGTGCACCAAACGATGATGCTGGCTTGTCACAAGCTGACAAACTTTCGGTTACCTGGTACGCATTGAGCGCTGATGAGGTGCTTAACAAATTAGATACAACGCCGATCAAAGGTTTGTCCGACAGCGAAGTAGAAAAACGGCAGCAAATACACGGACCAAACCAACTCAATGAAAAACCAAGGGCAACCTTCCTTCAACTCGTCCTGGGCCAATTAAAATCCTTTGTGGTCATCCTTTTGATCGTGGCCTCAGTGATCTCCATGATCCTCGGAGAATGGGTGGATTCTGGAGCGATCATCTTGATTGTCGTTTTGAACGCGATCCTGGGGGTTGTTCAGGAATCACGCGCTGAAGAAGCGCTGGCCGCATTAAAGAGGATGGCCGCCCCCGACGCCCAGGTGCTGAGAGAGGGCAAACGACTCTCCGTCCCATCCACCCAATTGGTGCCGGGCGATATCGTCTATCTGGAAGCAGGCAACTTCGTCCCGGCGGATATCCGCCTGATCGAAGCGGTAAATATGAGGGTCGAAGAGGCTGCCCTGACCGGTGAATCCGTACCGGTGCAGAAAAACGCCTTGTTGACGCTGGAAGTCAATTCCGCACTGGGCGACCGTAAGAATACCGCTTTTATGGGCACGGTCATTTCGTACGGCCGGGGGCACGGCGTCGTTACCAGCACCGGCATGCATACCCAATTGGGCCTGATCGCCAACATGCTGCAATCTGTTGGGGATGAAGAGACCCCCCTGCAAAAACGGCTTGACCAGTTGGGCAAAACCCTGGGCTGGGCCTGCCTGGCGGTATGCGCCATCGTGTTCGGCGTCGGGATCCTGGAAGGAGGCAATCCGCTTGAGCTCTTTATGATTGCCGTCAGCCTGGCCATCGCGGCCGTCCCAGAAGGATTACCTGCCATCGTGACCATCAGCCTGGCGCTCGGAATGCGCGAGATGATCAAACGGCATGCCCTGATCAGGCGTCTCTCCTCTGTTGAAACCCTTGGGTCCGCCACCATCATCTGCTCAGACAAAACCGGCACATTGACCCAAAACGAGATGACCGTTACGCGCATCTGGGTCGATGGACAATTCGTGGAAGTGACCGGTCAGGGTTATTCACCGAAAGGAGATTTCGTCGTAAATGGAAAGAAAACCGACCTGCAGGAATACCCTGCCGTCAAATCCGCCTTGTGGGTGGGTGCGCTAAACAACGACGCTTTGCTTGAAGAATCCGTCAACGAGAAAAATGAGACCGAATACCGCATGGTGGGCGACCCGACCGAGGGTTCCATTCTGGTTGCGGCTTATAAGGCAGGCGTCGGATCAAACGGATTACATAAAGCCTATCCACGGCAGAATGAGATCCCCTTTGATTCAGAACGCAAACGCATGGTCACCATCCATGACATTCGAGACCCGCGCGTGGATGACCTGTCTCCTTTTACAGATGCAACGTTTAAAGACAAGCACGTGGTTGCCGTCAAAGGCGCCCCGGATGTCGTCTTAAAACTATGTTCAATGATCCAATGCATGGATGAAAAATCCACTCGCCCGCTTGATGATTCTGAGCGCAAAAAGATCCTTGATGCCAATGACTCGATGACCAAAGACGCGCTGCGTGTGCTGGGCGTCGCTTTCAGGCTGGAGGATAATCCCCCGGCTGAAATCAACGGCAATTCAAACCTTGAAAAAGACCTCATCTTTGTCGGATTGCTCGGTATGATCGATCCGGCCAGACCGGAAGTAAAACCGGCCCTGCAAACCGCCACGCGCGCAGGCATCCGCACCCTGATGATCACCGGGGATTATCCGAATACCGCCCGGGCCATCGCGGAAAGCATCGGCCTGCTGCGCCCCGGGCACAAAGTATTGACCGGCGCACAACTGGACCAGATCAACGATACACAATTGATCAGCGAGGTCGAGCAAACAGACGTTTTCGCACGCGTATCCCCTGAACACAAAATGCGCATTGTCAACGCGCTGCAGGCGAATGGAGAAGTTGTAGCCATGACCGGCGACGGGGTAAATGACGCGCCCGCCATAAAACAGGCCGACATCGGCGTCTCAATGGGCATCACAGGCACCGATGTGGCAAAGGATACTGCCGACATGGTGCTGACGGATGACAACTATGTCAGCATCGTTTCAGCCGTGGAGCAAGGCCGCATCATCTACTCCAACATCCGCAAGTTCGTTTATTACTTGATCTCTTGTAATTTAGCCGAGATCCTTATCATTTTCCTCCCCACTGCATTCGGTCGGTTCCTTTTCCCAAATATGACAACCGAACAGTTATCCCCATTGGTCGCCGTTCAGCTTTTATGGCTGAACCTGATCTCTGACGGGGCGCCCGCACTGGCGCTTGGAACGGAGAGAGGCGATCCGGATATCATGGAACAAAAGCCCCGGCCGCCCAAGGAACCGATCATTAACAAACAAATGACCTGGGGCGTGGTGGTTCAGACCCTGGCGATTGCCGGAGTCACCTTGTTCGCTTTTTACCGCGGTCTGATGCACGTGGATTTGCCCATTGAGCAGCGCCTGCCTTACGCCGAAACGATGGCTTTCCTGACGCTTTCAGCATCCGAGTTGCTGCGGGCTTATACCGCTCGCTCCGAGCGATATCCTCTGCTCAAGATCGGTTTATTCTCAAACAAATGGATGAACTGGGCGGTCCTGGCATCCTTCGTCCTGCTGCTGGCCGTTGTTTACGTCCCCTTCCTCAACCCGGTCTTCCAGACCACCCCGCTGGGCTGGGCGGAATGGTCGCTGATCCTGCCCCTCTTCCTGATCCCGGCACTAGTGGCGGAGATCATGAAATTTATCTTGTATATGCGGGAACGCAGAAAATAAGAATGCACAAAAAAGTGGAGGCCAAAAACCTCCACTTTTTTTGTTCTCCTGAGTTTTTTTAACTTAATGACACCGTTAAAATTTTTCTCACATTCACCTCACCCCCTTCCCACCTCTCGCTACGCTCGGGTATGCTAAAATCGCGACCCTCTCCGACGACAGTCATTTGAATTTTATATTCAATTCAGATAAATCGGAGAGTGGGCAAAACCGGTTTCTTTAAAAAATCAAATCAATTGGGGGTGAGGTGCTTAACGATTCAGGCTATTGGCAACATAATATCGACCTCATTTATTGACTTGTGTCAATTATTTCTTTTATAAAGGCCAAAAATACTATGATTAAGAGTGAATGATTAATTCCTGTGAATAAAAAAACCAAGCTTTAAATAAGGAGGTCTGACACCTCCACTTTTTTTACATTAAAACCATCGGATGAAAAGTCTTTCGATGAACCTCACTCAACCCCGTGAGCCCGAGTTCCTTGCGGTGTAGCGCCGTCCCGTACCCCTTATGCCTGTCGAAGCTGAATTGCGGGTATTGGTGGATCAGGTCCGCCATGAGCGCATCCCGCTCAGTCTTCGCCAGGATGGAAGCCGCTGCAATGCTCAAACTGCGCTGGTCGCCTTTGATCAGTGAGGTTTGGCTCGCGGGCAGATCCGGCAAAAACAGGGCATCGATCAGTAAATGATCCGCTTGCATGCCAAGTGCGTCGAGCGCTCTCATCATCGCCAGGCGTGTGGCCGGCAAAATTCCCACCTGGTCGATTTCAAGGTTATCTGCAAATGCAACCGCCCACGCGTGGGCGCTGCTTTTTATTACGCCTGCCAGTTGGCTCCTTTTTATTGGTGTGAGTTCTTTTGAATCCCGCACCCCCTGAAGCGCTTCCTTGATTGAATCCGTTGACGGTAAAACCACCGCCGCTGCCGCGACCGGCCCGGCCCAGGCCCCGCGGCCGGCCTCGTCCAGCCCGGCAATCCATTTCAATCCGTTCGCCCACAATGCCGATTCAAACCCCAGGTCAGGAGCGTCCGGCAGGGAGGAACGGTCAAAGGTTTTTTTCATAGGATCGGGTGCGGATGATCTTGCGGACCTTCAACAGCTCCTGAACGGTGAGGACAAAGTCCTTCACCACATTTACCTTGCTTTGAGGCTGATAATACCAGGGTACGGGAACTTCGACGATCTTATACCCGAGCTGCCTGGCGATTGCCAGTATCTCCACGTCAAAAGCCCAGCCATTGATCGTCTGCAGCGGGAAGAGTTTCTCTGTCGCTTCTGCGGAAAAACACTTGAAGCCGCACTGCGTGTCTTTGATGCCTGGCAAAGCCAGGACCCACACCACCATATTGAAGGCTCTGCCAACAAAGTGGCGGAAAAAAGGTTCATCGTAACGCACCGCCCCCTTTGCTTCTCGCGAGGCTATCGCAATTTCCACACCCTCCAATTGGGGCGGCAGAAACCTGGGGATCTGGTCGATCGGCATGGAAAAATCAACGTCACAGAAGAAGCGGTACTTCCCGGAGGCGGCAAGCATGCCCTGTTTTACAGCCAATCCCTTGCCCGGCCTGTCTTCGTGAATTACCAGCACACCCTTATGGCCTGCCGCGTAAATCGCGGCAATTTCCAGGGTTTTATCAGAACTCCCGTTTTCGACTATTACCGTTTCAACCGAGTAAGATTGAGTTTTAACAAAATTCTCGATGTGAATCAACGTCTCGGGAAGACGCGTTTCTTCATTGTGAGCCGGTAATATGATTGAAAGAAAAGGTTCCATAATCATCAGGGGTTCAGGTTTGTACAATTGTCCGAATTATAAACCGATTCCACGCTGGTTAACGGTATGTCTGGGTTTTGCGCCAAAATATCTTTCCACAACTGGCAAATCGGGGCTTTTGCCGAGCCTGATTTCTTAAATGCGGATGCCGTCAGGTCAACCGCAGTATCGACCCTGCCAAGGGCAGCATAGGCCTTCACAAAAGGCAAATACTCCACAGCCTCCAGAGGTTTCAGGTTTTTGTAAGCCGCTTCTTCATAATAATCCACTGCTTCCTGCATCCTGCCTTTACTTTGCGCAAGGTCGCCTTTTTCAAAGTAGTAACACCAGACGTTTTGCGGGCCCGTGTTAATGATCTTTGAAAGCTGGTTACTTTCTGCGGCAGTCTCACTGATCAGACTTTGGTCGGTTAATTCACCATAGAAAGGCAACTTGCTGCTGATGTCGGGCAGCAGCGCATAATAGGGATCCAATACCAGCAAACAGGACCCGCTGATTGCCATCACGCTGACCACCTGTGAAGCGCTGCCGTTAAATTCAAAGATACGCAAGCCGTCTTTTATTTCAATGTCCGGATTGTTCAGCAGGTCTTCGGGATCAAAATATCGCGGGCCGGAGAACCAGTAATTCAAAGAAGGGTCAACCGCTCCTGTTGAATAGAGTAGATTGATCCCCATTGAGTAGGAATAATCTGCCTCTTTATCGGTCGGGATCCCCGGAGAGAAAATCGTTGTGCCAGCTTCAAGGGAAGGAACCCGCCAGGTTAGTTGGGTATAGAACGCTTTCTGGTTGTTAAAATCTTTGCGGTAATCGTTGGCAACCTGGATCTGATAACTGATCGACAACCCGGTGACGATGACAAGGAAGAGATTGCGTGCCCGGTTTTTTTGGATGGCAAGGTAGAGAAAAGTCAAAAGGAGCAGAGCCACGCCAAACATGGCCGGGATGTCGAACCTGTCAGACCATTTACCTTTGGTGACCTGTCTGAGCGTGCTCCAGATCGGGAAAATCCCAAAAAAGAACATGACCAGAAATACCACAATATTGCGCCAGATTTCTTTGGCTTTTAATTGCAGCGCCTCACCAGTTCCTTTCTGTACGAGGAAGAAATGCAGCAGAAATGCGGCAATTAGCCCGATCACCAAAGACAGCCACAGGGTTGCGCTTCTGAATTCCAGGCTGAGCGGCAGGATCCTGTCTGTCCAAATGGTTAACAGCAAGAAACGCAAGTCGCTGTAGACCGTCTCAGCAAAAGTCACCAGCGTGTCGGCAGGCGCTTTGAGGAAATTGGTGATCAAGAAGGGGAAATTGCTGCTGGGCGCTCCGATGGCTGAGTTGGGGAAGATCGCCATGCGCCAATAAATATACACACCCAAGACTGCCAGATAGGGCAGCCAGTTCAACAGGGAGCGCCAGAAGGCTTTGCTCTTCTTCTCTCCTCCATCCACCATGATCCAATACAACAAAACCGGACGAAGCAATTCAAGCCCGACAAAATACTCCATGGTAAAAAGATGGAAGGCTGTAAAGATCAGCGACAACGGATAAAAGACCCAAAAACGCCTGGGCTTTTGATAAGCCAGTACCATGAACAGGATGGATAAACCAAAGGTCGTGTAGACCATGAAATGGGAGCCGTAGGAAACCGACGCGTATTGGTCCGCGAAACCCGGGAAAACCACGAACAACACAGCCGCCCATTGCAGCAGGGACTTCTGACGCGGAAAGACGCGCAAGAAGGTGTAGTAGAGCGCCAGTGCGGCCGTCCAGCGAGCCAGGATGGCAGAAAACTGCCACAGGAAAGTGGAGTCCTTGCAGATGGGGAAAAGCAGGTAATACGTCCAGGATTGAAGGGGCCGGTCATAACTCCAATACGTCCACACCTGGGATTTATCGGCGACGTGTGAGAGAAGGATTGGGGGCCAATCGTCCCAATAAAAACCCAGAGAGACGATAAAAACTCCGTAGGTGACCAGCGCAAATGCCAAAAGCGCCAGCGGAAAAACCACCGGATATTTTTCACTGATCTGCCTGATCTTGTTCATGGTGGTGGAAATTGTAGACTGGATCATCAAAAGGCCGCCCGTTTTTCAACTTGTATTTGTGTCGAATGGAATTAATATGAGAAAAACGAGTCGGGGTGGGCGGACTTGAACCGCCGGCCCCCGCGTCCCAAACGCGGTGCGCTGCCAACTGCGCTACACCCCGA
>Ga0172371_10011270_pt1 | contig 11942 bp, 6 predicted proteins | sample Lak12m_FD_114543 | JGI IMG/M metagenome (GOLD analysis project Ga0172371, IMG submission 114543) | Freshwater microbial communities from Kabuno Bay, South-Kivu, Congo - kab_022012_12m | ecosystem: Environmental > Aquatic > Freshwater > Lake | place: Democratic Republic of the Congo: South-Kivu...
TTAAAGCTAACTTTAAAAAAGAGCGATCGCCCGCTTACCCTAATAACGTTTCCATAATACAAGAAAACTCTAAAAAAAGCAAGAAAAAAATTATTTTTTAATATAATAAATTTAAAAAATACTAATATTTTTTATTTAATATTAGTATAATTTATTTAATATATTGACATTATTTAATAAAAATTGCTTTAAATAAAAAAGTCATCTTACTAGATGACTTATAGGTTAAAGCTTAATGCTTTTTATTCTTTAAAATTAAATCCTCCATAGAGCGGATCAACCAGCTTTACAGCTTTAACTTTTTTTAGGGGAATTTCGGTGGCTTGTCGTTCATATGTTTGTGGAGATAGCCAGATGGTATGAGTATATTTTTTCCACCGTTTTAATTTAGATTGAAAATTACCTGGCGAAATAAAATACCCACCATGATGAGAAAACTTAAATTCCATCCCCATTAAATGCATTAATGCATCTAAATGAGTTTTACCATGAGAACAGCACATCCCATGGACACCATAGGTGATATCTTCGGAATAGCCAGTAAAGAATACTGGTTTTGTTAAGCCCTCACTGGCATCAATAAGGGCAAAACAAGCTTTTTTAGTTTCTTGACCGCAATCCGGCGATACTAAAATTAAATACTTTAAAGCATTAATCTGATTTTGAATTACTGCTTGCATGGCTACGATATTAAGGGTTAATATTAATTTTTAAAGTAATTAAAAATATTAACACTCTTAATATATTTTGTCAAAATTCAAAAATGATTAAAACTATTGAGAATTTAAATAAATCTCTCTTACTTTATCTGTAGTCATAATTCCTTCCCAGACACCAAGGTCATCAATATCTGAACTACAATTTTCACTTGTTATTAATAAACCATCGGGTTGTTCATTGTCGGCAATCCAAATGTAGGGGAAGCTACGTTTTTCTTCACCATCAACATAAAGACGTAAAAGATATTGATAGGAATCATAGGTAATAGCTAAATGATGCCAGAAATCATCATGAGGAATGGTGCCGTCAGCAGCGGATTGACTCCAAATAGCATCATAATGATTAAAATAAAATCTGGGCTGTAAATAGGTAGGAACTAACGATAATATTCCATAATCACCAGCGGTTAAAGAAACCCTAATTCTTCCTTCCTTAGGATAAGCACTATTACGCCACCAAAAGGTTAAAGCTAAATCCTTAGAGCTCAAAGGATTAAAATTAACAGATACATCTTTATCCCAAAGTACCTGTAAAGCACTATCTTCAGATTGTCTCCAAGCCCAAGTATTGGGCCAAAGATCAATTGTAGAGCTAGCAATACTATCAAAAGCTTGAAGATTTTCTGGTTGATCTACCAAAATATGCCCTTCATTAAAATTCCAAAAATGGGCTAATTGAGCTGATTGAGGCTCAGAACGACTCTCTAGGGGTGCAAAAGGAACGTTTAATAAATAGTTGGCGGCAATTTCCGTTGAATCTAAAACCCGTTGCCAAAGTACTATTTCATCAAATAAAACTGGATAACTATCTGTAGTAACTATTAATTTATTAAAACCACTGGGTAGAGTTTCTATAAATTCCTCTCTGATTTCCTCTTGACCATCCAAATGAATCGTCCAATAACCTTCATTCTTATTAATCACTAAAACTATTTGATGCCATTCTTCAGTAAAAAAATTATCATGATAATAGCGCCATTGGGAATTAGGTAGCCCCTCAATTTGTAAACGGCCATTTTCCAATAATAAACGGATAGTTCGATCATTAGGATTTTTTAATTGAACATCTAAGCGAGAATTATCTAGAGTTTTTCGGTAATAAAAAGCCAAAGAAAAATTATTTAACTCCATAGCCGGTTCTAAATCCACCACCCAACTATCAGTATTAAAACTAACTTCCTGAGCACAATCCCATTTACCAACATTGTACTTCCCTATCCCATGACATTCATCAAAATGCCAAAGATAAGAAATGCCAGTAGAATCAATGGGGGTGAAGGGTTGGTAAGAATTTTGAGAAGTGGTGGTGGTATTTGTAGTAGTAGAAATTTCGTTAGTCGTAGTGGCAATTGTGGCGGTAACTGTACTGGTAGCTATTATTTCAATAGAAGGATCATCTGAAGGTATTAACGAAAAATCCAAATTATTATTACCACTATCATCTACCCGATCTAAAATATAATTATCAGTAATTTCTAGTGCTGGTCCTTGGCCTTGGAAATAAGTAGCCCCCTCTCCAAAACCTAGGGCATCAATTATGTCTGTATCAGTAGAAGAACTAATCGCGCCTGTCCCCAAATAAATAGTATAATCCTTTCCTGTCCAACTAAACTCAGTTCGACTAGAAATGGCATCAGCTTGAGAGCGATAGTAATCACTGGCCTCATCTCGTACTATTAAATAACTATCCTGAGACTCAATAATAGTACCTCCAGGATAAACACCATCATTTAAATTACCGATTCTCATTAATAAACTAGGATTTTCGGCGGTTTTTGTTTTTTCCAAACGATAGCCAGCTTCGGCCAAATCAAAATCATGATCAGTAGGATTATAAATTCTAATCCAATCATTATCTCCGGTGGCGTAAATTTGTTGAATGATGGCTAATTTTGGCCAATCTTCAATTATTTCTTCAGTTGCAGATTGATTTTCATTATTATTAGAAGATGATGGTAAAATTATCACTGGCGGAAGAATGCTAGAGACCGTTGAAGCAACCGTTGAGGCAATCGAACTACTAAGACTAATATCTAAAATTTCCAATAGGGTGCTAGTATTATTTTTTATTTCTGGTGGATTATATAAATCACTTAATTCAATAGATTTTTTGTCTGTGGAAGAAGACTTGGCTTCCTCTAAAATTATATCCTGCGCAGCAATGACAACTTCACTTTGATCATTTTTAGCTGATTCATTAGATATAGTTTTTTTATTTACCTTTACTAACGATTCCGTTTGTTTATTATCTAAACCAGAAGAATCAAATTTTTCCTTTTGATTCTTAACTATTAACTCCGAATTAACAGGAGAATTAGTATTTTGAGAATCTATCACTATTTCTGAGTTATTATTAGAATCAAATACTTGTTGAACCAAATTTTTAACTCCACCAGCTATTCTTTTTAAAGATGAAAGCGGATTATTAATTAAACTCCAACGTAATATTAAACTAGGAATAAAAACTTTTCCCCGGACCGATTCATCAGAAAAGTCTGAAGAAATCTGAATGTCTACATCAACGTCCTCCAGGGTAGGTTGCAAAAATTGAGTATAGGGTAAAAAAATATAACGTTCACCATTATATTCCCGGCCGGCATCAAAACCAATTAATTCTGGAGCGGGTAATAATAAATCAGTCCGACGGGCTATCTTAGAAAATTCATAGTCACTGGAAAAACAATCTCCCTGACTATTAATCTGACTATAATTATCAAAACCGTCTGAAGTAATATTAATAGCATAATAATTGGGGTCATATTCCAATGCTCCAAGATTATAAGGGTTAGAAATGTTAGCACTTTCATATATTTTCTCCACTAAACCAACGCAAGTCCAATCACCGTCATTTGGTCCCTTCTGTTGTTTAAAATCAAAATCATAGCCTAATTTTTGACCCACTAAGCTTTTAGCAATCTCCACTACTTTAACCCGTTGAATTAAACTAAGACCCAGAGGTATTTTAGCACCTAAAAATTTTTCCCCCTGAGAAGAATTAATAAAATATTTCGCTGGTGTTTTCACAATCCCATCAGCTAAAGCCTCAACAATATAATTTTCTCCATTTTCCTGCCCAATATATATAGCTACATGGCCAGAATAGATATTCTTAATAATACCTTTCTCAGAATAAATCAGTGGATCATCGCTATAGCCATAGATCTTCCCTTCGCTGGAACTACGATATAAAATTGTACCTGGTGGCATAGCCCAACAAAAGGTTGGTAAAATGAGCCAAATCATTACTATAATTAAAATAATTCTATTCATATAATTATTAATTATTAAAATAATCACCCCAATCTTGATCTTTAATTGGTGGTTCTGGCCAATCTTGACGACCAGTTTTAGAAGTTAATAAATCAGCAGCAAAAAAACGACTTATCTGATCTATCTCTGATTGAGATTGATAAATCTTATCAAGAAGAATTTTAGTTTCCTGAGGAAATAAATCGTAGTAATCCCCTAGGAGCAAGACTAAAGAAGAACAAAAATGATCATCAATATCTTGACTAAATATAATTTCTTCAATCCAGTTTAATTGTTTTATAGTAAATAACTGTTTTTTGTTTTTTAAATTACTAATTACTCTTAAAACCTCCTCTTTAATAGCAATAGCATAATTACCAACAAGTAGAGAAAAATAAAAATTAATATCTTTATTATTTTTAATTAAATAAACAACAATAGCGGTTTTTATCTCCGAATCAGTCTGCGAAGATTTTAAATAATCTAAAAGATATTCCGCCTGATTGTCTACTTCCTGAATAATCTCTAATAATTCTTTTTTAAACTCCCGTGATTCTGATTCAGTTAAAAAATATTTTTTGATTTTCCGATTTAATTGATTATTTCCCTGTTTTAAAGAATTAATAATTTCTTGACGCCAAAAATTTCTTCGCAGACGACATTCCTCATGACAAAGTTGTTCATGGTTAATAGAATTACGAAGACGAAACAAATAGATTTCTGATTGACTAATGGAAATAAAAGAAATAATAAAATAACTAAAAATGATACCACCCAATAAGGCTAGGCTAAAAATAATTTTTTGTTTTCGAGTTTTCTTTTCAAAAAATTTAACTACCCAATAAAAAAATCTTTTAATTTTTTTCATATTTTCCAAATTAATTTAATAGCCTGATTAATATAACAAAGTGACCCTGAAGAAATGATAAAATCTTTTTGAAAAATTAATGAATCTAAATTATAAATATAAATTAATAAATTAAAGTAAAAAGGCTAATTAAAAAAATCAGACCGATTGGTCTGATTTTATAAAAAATTATTTTATATTTTTTTACGGTGTTTTAGTTTGATCAAAAAGATCAAATAATTCTTGAAAAGTAGATATTAATTGCGGATTAATCTCTAAAGCTTTCTGTTCAGCTGATCTAGCTCCCTCTTCATCTCCTGCTACTAAGTATAATTTAGCCAAATTATACCATACTTCTGGGTCCTGACCATAAAGAGTGGCGAAACGTTCAGCTAAAATTAAAGCATGTTGATAATCTTCCTGAGAAGCATAAAAACTAATGGTCTGCTTTAATAAAGAATCAGAATTAATTTGTTCAGCTCCACCTAATTCTAAACATTTATCCAAAGGTTCTTTTACTTGGTCATTTTCATCTAATAATAAATAAAATTGAGCCAAACGACAATAACCATCAGGAAAATCTGGATTCAGACTAATGGCGTATTTAACTACTTCAAAAGCTTCCTCCTCCTCTCCTCTAATTAATAAAATTTGGGCTTTCACTAAATAAACCGGTACCCGACGAGGACTAGCTTCAATGGAATTATCAATAGCTTCTAGTGATTTAGCTGAATAATAGTTCAGTTTAGCATTATCCCGATAATAAAAACGGGCAGCAGTATCATAAATTTGGGCTAGTTGCATCTGCGCTAAGCTATCCTGAGGATTGTAATTAACATTTTGCTCAGTTAAATGAATAATATATTCTAAATCCTGAGATGCTCGAGTAGCTGGCAAATAGGAAATTAGTTCTGGATTAGCGACCACGAGATTAATTAAAGTGTTCTGGCCATCTCGATCCAAGGGGCCACCTTTTAAGCTAGCTCGATATTGATCTAAGCCGGAGGTTAATTTTCCTGAAATGATTTGGCTATAGCCGTCGATAACACCATGAAACATTCGCCAGGGCTTAATGTTAAACTGTAAGGTAAAGATATAAATAAAAATTATTAATAGACTTAATACTACTAATTCTTGAGTTTGATTTTTTAAAACAAATTTCCCATTATTTATTTCTTCCTCAACAATTTTTTCCTCATTAATTACGCCTTTGGACAACCAATAAATAAATCCCAGAACAATCATTAAACTAATATAAGTAATAAAAGAGTCAAAAACAGCTAAATTTTGAATAAAATAGGCAACTAGAAGAACTATAATAATAATTATTTCTAAATTTCTGAGTCCAGGACCACTAAGACTACTTCTGGCCCCATTCTTCCTAAACTCTCGCCATAAATAAACTAGAGCCGCTATAAAAATACTTAAATAGGTTATCAAACCTAATAAACCAGTGGTGGAGGCAATGTCAATTAAATTATTGTGAGCCCGATCAAAATAGGTTTCATTGCGAACATAGTTAAAAAATTTAGGGTCAAAATATTTATCAAAGGTCACCGCATAATTACCAAAACCAGTTCCCAATATGGGGTGATTACCAAAATCTTGCCAGGCCCCTCGCCAAGATATTAATCTGGTTTGAAAAGTAGCTTTTTGGAAGGTTAGATTTTTAAGAAAACTGTTTTTAAACCAATTGGTATTATGTTGAGAAAAGATAAAAATTATTCCAATGACAAATAATACAAAAACAGCTAATGATAAACGACGAATTGATTTATTAACATGGGTTAAACCTAGTAGTAAAAATAGTAGTAATATACTGATTGCCAAACCAATGATCGCTCCGGAGGTGTGCATATTGCGGAATTCCAGGAACATAATAATAACGGGAATTAACAACCACCAACGCCAAATTTTAGCTGGACTGCGAAAAAACAATAAAATACAAAAATAAAAATTAAAAATTAAATAACCACTAACGTAAGTAGTATTACCAATAGTGCTATAAGGATTGCTGCCTAAAAGACCAAAAAGACTAACAATAACTGCTATGGCAACGGAAGAGAGAAAAAGCACTTTCCATTCCGACCAAGTACGAAAAACCGTAATTAGAATGTAATAAAAGATTAAAAAGTGAAATAAATGGAAAAAGCCTAGCATTCTCTCAGCATCGCCCCAGAAGCTTAGATTAAAATCCACCCCCGTGAAACAGGAAATTAAAATAACTGCAAAATAAACAATTAAACCGCCGGTTAGCCAGCTTTTCTTGGGTCGATATTGCGGATAACGCCAAATAAAAATTAACCAAAATACCAATAAAACTTCCATAATAATATTAAATGGTAATTGCTTGGAAGTAATATAGGGGAATAATAAGTCCGGAAAAACAAATAAAATAGCTAATAAAGAAGCTATTAAACCACCTTGTAATATTCTTAGATAAGTTTTAGGATTCATAATTTTATTAACTAATTTCTTTTAATATTCCATATTATACCATTAATGAATAGTAAATAAAAACAGTTATCTAATGATAACTGTTTTATATAGTTTAAAATACCCGAAATTCTAACTTTTTAATACGCATAGCATGGTCAGTAGTGAATAAATTTAATTCATTAATTTCTCGATCATGTTGCTCAGCCCTTCTCTCCATTCTATCCAATCGTCCATTTAAATTATCAAAGGAGGCTTCAATTTTGTAGTCCAGTTGATTAAAGCGTAAATCCAGTTTATCACTAAGATCTTTAAAGTCTATTTTGGTAGCAAAGTTTTCCAATTTTTTGTCTAGATAATCCTTAGTGGCGAAATTCTTAAGATCATCTTTGGTAGCAAAATTCTTGAGATCTTCTTTGGTAGCAAAATTTTTAAGATCATCTTTGGTAGCGAAATTTTTAAGATCATCTTTGGTAGCGAAATTTTTAAGATCATCTTTGGTAGCCAGATACTTAAAGTCTTTCTTGGTAAATAATTGATCAAACTGAGCAGCGCTCAGAGTAATGCTGTTAGTCATGGTTTTATGGCCCATTATCCAAATATTGTGCAAAAATAATTAAATAATGTGGCAATTAAGTTAATAATTGCCTCCGTGTTGAGTGTAGTTCATGTTAAAAGAAAAGAGGTATGGAATATTATAGCACCAATTAAACCTACCAACAAGACGATAAAAATAACAGAAAAGAGCGGGTTTTTAGCCCGCTCTTTTTAAAAGTGACTTAATTATCGGTTTTGCTCTATAATATTTCTAATTTCTTGAATTTTTTGTTTTATGGCCTGATTATCAGGAAACTTACTATTAATCTCTTGATAATATTTTAATGATTCCTCGTAACGACCAATATCATTTAAAAAACTAGCGTAGCTAAGAACTATATTATCTCTGTCCAAAACAATTCTGTCCAAAGCTTCATTATAGATATTAATAATTTTATCATTACCCTCCTTTAAATAGTTGCGATACAAATCAATTTTAGCTAAATAAATAGATTGATCACTATAATTAGATGTTGCCAGGGCTTGATTATAGTATTCCTCCGAACGATCATAATCCCCAATGGTTTTATAGATGTTAGCTACATTAACGATGGGAATCCAAAACTTTCCTTCGGTTAAATCAATGGCTTTTTGAAAACTAGCAATAGCTTTATTATATTCAGCCTTATTCCCGGCATCACCACTAGCCTTATAACCCAATCCTTCAACTAGATAATTGTTATATAATTTAACAATTTCATCCTGGCTTAAATTAGAATTGTCAATAATTCCATCATTATAATTATCTCCCTTAATAATTTCCTGCTTCATTTTTTCCAACCAATTAAAGGTGGTGGATGTAAAGCTGGGCTTGAAGATAAATAAATAAATCAGAAACAATAAAATAATTAATAGGATAATTAAATACCAACTTTTTCTTTTTAAAATAAATTTCTTCATATAATTAAATAAATATTATAGAAGTATTATAACAAATATTAAATAAAACAAAAACACCCCCGAAGGGGTGTTTTTGCTATATAACTTTAACTTAAACTAATAAATTAGTAAGTTAGAGTTCCGCCATTTAGCGGTAAAGTATCAACAACTACGATATTGGTAGTAACACCGTCAGTCCACTTAATACCATTGGTACTGGGAATGCTAACAGTCAAGCGACCATCAGCAGGAGCCTCGTTAGTGTCAACGGTAACAATGAATTTAACAGTGCTGCCAGCCGCTACATTAACATCAGTTAATGAAGTGGTGGTGTCCCAACCATCGAAGGCAACGCTAGCTAAAGCGTTGGTGGCGGTCTTTTCTACTACACCAACCTGGTTACCAGTAGTAATAGAGTTCTTATAAACTGTAATATGTCTGGTAGTAGCCGTAGTCCAAGTGCCAGAGGTGGATAAAGTCAAAGCTAAATCCTTAACAGTGGCATCCTGATTGTCAACGTTACTAGTGTTAGAAACATTGAATACTAAGACAGTTTGGTCAGTGGTAGCAGTGGAAGCGCCTGATGGAGAGGTGGCATCCTTGCTGACAGAAATTTTGGTTCTGTAAGCAGTCATAGTATTACCAGTAGCGGAAGTAACAGTTTCGGTAATACCGACACCAGAAGCAGCCCCAATAGAAGTAATATTAGCGTGAGAAGCTAAATTAATCACATGGGTTCCGCCAGAGGTACCATTTGGATAGGCACCAATATCAGCTTTAACGGTTAAGGTAATAGAAGTACCTTTAGGAACAACTAATGGAGTTACTAAATTCCAAGTAGCTGTACCGTTAGAAGCGGCGCTGAAAGTAGCGACAGCAGAGCCAACCATGGTAGTTCCATTGTACAATCTGACGTTAGTCAAACTGGTAGCATAGGAACTAGTGTCGGTTAGGACAATGGTATTAACATTGATATTTTCTGAAGTTCCGGCAGTTAATTTGAGTTTAGCAAATTCAACGTCGGTTTGACCTAGAACTACTTGAGCAGCGATTGGAGTATCGGCATCAGCAGTCACGGTCAAAGATCCAGAGGAAGCAATGTATAGATTTTGTAGGTTAGCAATGGTAGCAGATGGGTAAGCATCAGAACTGGTAGTATTACCAGTAGCTGATAGGCTAACAAATTCTAACCCAGTGCGAGCAGTACCATAACCAGCAGCGCCAGTTAAGATATCAGCATACATGTCAACTACATATTGTTGACCAGCAGCGATAACAACAGCTGGGCTTAGAGTAAAGGTATAATCAGCTCCGGCAGTACCAGATAGCGTGCCTTGAGTGGTAGCTAATTGAGTACCAGAAGAATTCTTTAGAGTTAGATTTTGGAAATTGTCACCAAAATCTTCATTAGTATCATCACCATCATCACCAACTACTAATTGAGTAACGGTAACGCCTTCACCAGAACCAGCAGTGATAACTAGAGAACCAACTTTAACATTGGTAGCTCCAATGACACCGGTTGGATTGGTAGCAGTGTAATCAGCTACAGCACCATTTTTGGCAACAGTTAGTAAACCACTAGCTACAGTCAAAGTGCGACCAGTAGCAGCGGCAGTAGAAACTGAATTTAAAGAAGATTGGCCAGTAGCATCAGTGGTACCAGCAACTAAGCTAACTACGATGGTTTGACCAGCAACTAGGTTAGTAGAGGTATCATCAATGGTATCAGCCTTATACTCCAAAGTGACGGTTTCGCCAGCTGGAATAATTTGGCTCATGGTAAAGGTAACGGTAGTTTCATCGGCGACACTGGTATCAGTGTTACCAACTTGAGTACCATTCCAATACAATTTACCATTCTTCAAAGCTAAATCACTGCTTTCTTCATTAACACTTACTTTAACAGCAGTCACCTTAATGTCTTCGCCATTAGCTTTATAAGTGAATTTAGCTAAGGAAACATCGTTGGAACCAGATGGAATATTGCCGGTTGGAGAATCAGAAGCAACGGCTACAGTGATAGTCCCAGAATTAATGGAAGTACCAGTGCCAGTTGTCGGTTCAACTAAAGTAAAGGCTGAACCGCTCTTTAATGGCTTAACTTGAACACCATAGTTATTATCAGTCGTGATGAAATCACCAACTTTTCTGATAGTTAACTTAAAGGCGCGGCTAGAACCATTTAGAACATCAGCTTTTACAGTAAAAACCTTGGTTTGACCAGAGGTAATGGTGTAAGGAGCAGCTGATAAATCAAAGATAACTTCCTTGCTGGCATTCATGCTGGCAACAGTAGAACCAACTTGGACTCCACCAACTTCTAATTTGAAGTTAGCTAAGTCGTTGGAAGCAACAGTACCAACCACAGTCATTTTAATGTATTTAATGGCCATAGTTTGGTCATTGGCAGTAGCAGAGAATCTCCAAACTTCCTCATTGGTTTTACCTGGATCAATGGTAGCTGGGTAAGTAGTGAAGCTAGAGATATTGACATAACCTAGATCAGCTACAGTGCCAACAGCCATAGAATTGCCAGTTAAAGGGAAGGAGCCGGTTACAGCGGAACCGGTAGAAACGATATCAGAAGCGGCATTGACGCTTAGAACGATACCAGAAACAGTAGCGTTGGCAGCAGCAATGTCAGCTTTTACAGTAATAGACTTGGTTTGACCAGCTAAAACTGTGAATAAACCACTATTATCAGTAAAGGTAATAATGCGATTAGAGAAAGAAGTGTGTTCAGCTAACATGGTTTCACCATCATAAAGATAAACACTACCTAAATCAGAATCAGCAGAAATGCCAGTTCTGGTTAATTTTACTGTCTTAACAGTCACAGGACCGTCAGAAGCAGCAGTAAAGTTTAATTTTAAGAATGGAGCCACAGCTTGAGCTACAACAGCGCCAGTGTCTCTAACATAGGTAGCAGCAGCTGGTTGATCAGCGGCTAATGAAACCATTAAACCACTGCCAGTTACTACAATACCGGTACCACCATTTTGAGCTACATTAACTAACTCAGCAGTAGTGATACTGGTACCACCAGCAGTCAAAGTGCTGGAAGTAGTTAGAACATCAGCCATTTTGAAGCGATTTGCTGAGAAAGCAGCTTCGGTGGCAAACATTCTGTAGTTAGTACCATCATAGTAATAGATGTTAGCAGGGCTAGCATTTTTTACTAAAGTACCAATTGGATATTGGCCGTCTGGTAA
>Ga0172371_10011274_pt1 | contig 11938 bp, 5 predicted proteins | sample Lak12m_FD_114543 | JGI IMG/M metagenome (GOLD analysis project Ga0172371, IMG submission 114543) | Freshwater microbial communities from Kabuno Bay, South-Kivu, Congo - kab_022012_12m | ecosystem: Environmental > Aquatic > Freshwater > Lake | place: Democratic Republic of the Congo: South-Kivu...
AAGAGATACGATCCAGCCTGGAGGTTCTTGAGACCAATTACCGTCAACTGGTCTTTATGGATCAGTATCAAGCCCGCGCCTTGTATGCCACAGCGACCGCATCGGCATCGCCGGAAATCGTCAAAGATGGGTTCCGCATTCTGGGAGGCCGTCATCCTCTATTATTGGCTACTGGTGAACAGGTCGTCCCCATGGACGTGATGCAAGAAGCCCCCACAGCGGCTACCGTGATCAGCGGCGCCAACATGGGAGGCAAGACAGTGGCGCTGAAGATTGCCGGCCTTTTCCCGGTTATGACAAGATGCGGAATGCATCTGCCTGCCAGGGAGGGTACCATGATTGTCCTATTTCCGAGGATAATGACCAACATAGGAGATGAACAGGACATTCGCGGCAAAGTATCTTCTTTTTCGGGGCACATGCTTCGTATCAAGGCCGTTATCGACTACGTCGAGTCCGGCGACCTAGTTTTGCTCGACGAGCTGGGAGGGGCCACCGATCCCGAAGAGGGGTCGGCTCTTGCCATGGCGATCATGGACGAGTTGATCTCCAGAGAGGCAAAAGTCGTGGTCACCACCCATCTGGTCCAGCTGAAGGCCTACGCACTGGGACGGACGGATGTCAAGAACGTGAGCGTCGAGTTCCATCCGAAAACCCTGCAACCCACGTTCAGGCTATTGTACGACTTGCCCGGCGAGTCGCACGCGATTGAAACCGCCGAGCGGATTGGGCTGCCTCCCACGGTCGTCGAAACCGCCCGCAAGTACGCCGACAAGGCAACGGGTGGAAGTTCCCGGCTGCTAGAAAACCTCCGCCAGAAGCTTGCCGAGACAGGGCAGCTCAATGAACAGCTTGCCGAAAAACAACGGTCCCTGGACGCAGAGCTGGATGGCATCCGTGCCGAGCGCGAGGCCGTAGTCGAGCAGTTTCGAAAAGATGCGTCGGAGATGATCCGGAAAGCGGAGCGTCAAATCAGTGAACTTCAGCAATCCCTAAAAGAGGGGAGGCTCAAGAGAGGAGCCCGGCCCCGGGAAGAACTGGTTCAAATAAAAGAGGAAGTGGTGCGCACCCTGGGAACGCCTCTCGAGAGGAAGTTTTCCGTTCCGGAAGTCGGATCCAGGGTGAGGGTGCAGTCGCTGGGGAAGGAAGGAACCTTAAAGAGCCTGCTGGACAAAGGCCGCGTCGAGGTTTCGGTGGGCAAGATCACTATTAGGGCCTCTGCAGATGATCTGGTCATGGTCGGCAGCAAACCTAACAAAAAAAGTTCTTCAAAAAAGGACCAGAGTGGGGTAGATATCCCCATTGCGGTACCGCGGTGGGAAGTGAACGTGATCGGCTTGAGGGTCGAGGAAGCACTCCCTGTTGTGGAAAAGGCGCTCGATGCCGCACTGCTAGGCGGATTGCCTTCGATAAGCATAATTCACGGCAAGGGGACGGGACGACTGAGAAAGGCAATCTGGGATTACCTTGCCGGCCACTCTATGGTGCGAGGTTTTAAGCTCGGGGACATCCGCGGGGGGGGCGAGGGTGTAACTCTGGTGAAAGTGGCCACGGAATGATGCGATCCCTTGCGCATTCAAAAGAGTAAGATCGGCGGGAACTTCTTTGTGCAAAGAGGTGCCTTGCAACTTACTTCTTTGACAGCCCATCGGTATTAATCCGAGGAATTCCTCCAACATATTCACGTAGGTTCATGCGGATACCAGAATCCAAGATTGCCGAAGTTGCTGCTGCTGCGGACATCGTTCAAGTGATCTCGGCTTACGTTGATCTGAAGCGGGCCGGAAAGGACTATCGCGGGCTGTGCCCGTTTCACGGGGACAAAGACCCTTCGTTCTACGTGTCTCCGCACAAAGGGATATTTCATTGCTTCGGATGCGCTCAGGGCGGGAGTGTTTTCAACTTCGTCATGAAGATGGAGAATGTCTCGTTTGTCGAGGCTGTGACAATTCTCGCGCAGCGCTACGGTGTCCCCTTTGTTCACCAGGAGCATTCTCGCGGCTCTAGAGACGAGAAAGAGCGCCTCCTGAAGGTTGTAGAGGTAGCGCAGCAGTACTTTGTGCAGTGTCTGCGCGTGAGCGATACCGCATGGCAGTACCTTGCGGGCCGTGAAGTGAGTCCTGCCTGGATAGAACGCGTTGGTTTCGGATTCGCTCCGGATGCCTGGGACGGATTACGCACTCAGCTGGAAACAAAAGGCATATCGCTTCGGGACGGCATGTCAGCCGGTTTGTTGAAGGCTCGACCGACCGGAGGATATTATGACTCTTTCCGGAGCAGGGTTACCATCCCCATTAACGATTTGAACGGCCGTCACATAGCATTCGGGGGAAGAATACTCGGTGAGGGAGATCCAAAGTACCTGAATTCGTCGGATTCGCCTCTGTTCCGCAAACGAGCTGTTCTTTACGGCCTGGACTCTGCTCGGGAGGAGATTCGCCGGGCAGGGTATATGATAGTGGTCGAGGGTTATTTCGACCAGATATCGCTGCGAATCGGCGGATTGGAGAATACCGTAGCTCCTCTCGGCACTGCTCTCGGGAGCGATCAAGTCCGGTTGATCAAAAGATTTTCCGATAGGGTTGTAACCATTTTCGACGGGGACGAGGCCGGTCTGAAAGCTGCGAAGAGGTCGCTGGCGCTGTTTCTGGCAGAAGGAGTCGAGCCGGACTGCGTGATCCTGCGCGAGCACAAGGATCCGGATGAGGCAATAAACGCGCTGGGCGCGGACGCCTTCAGGAAAGTGCTGGAGGCAAGCGGAAGCCTCACAGACTTCTTCCTGGACAGCCTAGCGGACCAGTACGACTTGCACAGTCTTCATGGCAGAGACCTGGCATTGCAGGAGTGTCTTCCTGTTTTGCGAGAGATTGCCGATTCCAAGGAGTGCGACTATCTTATAGAGAGGATTTCTTCGCGAATCAGGGTACGCGAAGAGCGGGTGCGGCGAGTACTGCAGTCGGGAAGCCGCAGGAGGCATGATTCTAGTCCCACGGGAGAAGCGAGAAAGACTCTTTTTGATTTTCCTGCCGATGAAAGAAATGTGGTGAGAGGTATGCTACTTCGTGAAGGATTCATCGACAGAATCGCGGAAAGCGGTGTGCTCAAAGACCTCGAAGACCCGGTGCTTAAAGAGTTGGCCCTGCGAATGGTGGGTTGGAGAGCCGGGGGATCGCCATTTGATCCGCGTGGTTTCGTAAGCTCCCTCGAGGACCATGAACTTGCGTCGACAGTGGCGGCGTGGCTGCAGCCCAAGGACGAAGAAGACGATCTGAGGCCCGAGGTCGATGGAGATGCGGCAATAGATGATTCTCTGGTCAGAATTCGCCTTCGCAAACTCCGTAAACGCAAGGAAGAGATCCAAGAGAAGATGAAGAAATGCGATCCAGGCGCTCAGGAATTTACTGCCTTGGCTCAGGAACTATGGGCCATTGGTCAGCGTCTACATAAATGATGCGGCCTGTCGCGGCTTCACGGAAGCTCGCCCGACCCCCGGTAAATGGAATGTCGGCCGACACGGTCGCCAGTTTGCGTTAGGAGTCGGACAGCACCGCATGGTTGACATGCCATCGTGCCCCTCGGCGGCATGTCGTGAAAATATAGCCGCAGTCCGGAGGCTGAAAAAGATTACATCATACAATGTGCGCTTCAGTTGGTAAGAAGGGCGGCAGACCTCAAAGCCAAGCCGAACTTGTCGTTCGTCATGGAGGAGGCCTACCGCCGGTGACGTTTAGTACTTTGCTGTGTCGCACATTGGTATCAAGAGCAAAAGGAGAAGCCCTTGATGGCTGATACAAAGACCAAACCCGAATTCAAAGAGCTCTTCGATCTCGCCAGAAACAAGAAATATCTGACCTATGACGAGGTCAACGAACTTATGCCGACTAACATAGTGGGTGCGGCAGAAGTAGATGAAATCCTAATGAAAATGATGGCAGAATATAACGTGGAACTGGTGGCCTCGGAAAAGAAGATCCCCGTGTCGGAAAAAAAGGCCAGGAGAGCCGAAGAAGACAAATCGGAAGATGAGGAAGAAGAGGAACTCGCGGCAGATCCGGAGTCTATAGTCCGGGGCAACGATCCGGTCAAGATGTACCTGCACGAAATGGGATGCGTGTCTCTGCTGACCCGAGAAGGAGAAGTCGAAATAGCCAAGAGGATCGAACTAGGCGAGCAGCAGGTTTTCAGCGTTATCATAGGCTGCCCGGTCACCATCAAGGAAGTCCTTGCGCTCGGAGACAAGCTCAGAAAGGGAACAATCCGCCTCAAAGAAGTTATACGCGGCTTTGAAGACGAGGAAGTACCCGACGGCGATGACTCCACTCACGTTGAGAAAGTGCTCAAACTCATCGAAGAGATGAAAGAGTACGACCAGAAGTACCAGTCTCTCGTAGAGAAACGCAACGGCCTCATCCAGGAGGGAGACGCGGCGGCAGTGCAAGAGGTGGACAAGGAGTTGAAGAGCTGCCGTGACAGGGTCGTAACGTGTTTGAAGAACATCAACCTCAACAATAACATGATCGATCATATTGCCGGCAAACTCAAGTTTCTCGTGCAGAAACTCGATGCGGCGCACGACGAGCTACGCGCTGTTGAGTTCGACTTGAAGATGCCGCTGGAAAAGGCCAGAGACCACGTCCGGACCCTCAAGGAGCAGATCGAGGAGGGAAAGCCGCTCAAAAAGCATGGGCATCTTACTCCTCAGAAGATCATGGATCTCCACAGGAAACTGGAGAACGGTCTTAGAAAGATTGAAAGGAATCAGACAGAAGCAGGTCTGGATGAGCCGCACTTGAGACAGGCCCTGTCCCAATGCCAGGAAGGGGAATATCTGGCTCGAAGGGCAAAGAGTGAACTGGTGCAAGCTAATTTGCGTCTGGTAGTCAGCATCGCCAAAAAATATACCAACCGGGGACTCCAGTTCCTGGACTTGATTCAAGAAGGCAACATCGGCCTGATGAAGGCTGTGGACAAGTTCGAGTATCAGCGGGGTTACAAGTTCAGCACCTATGCCACCTGGTGGATCCGCCAGGCCATCACCCGCGCAATTGCCGATCAGGCGCGAACAATCCGCATTCCGGTGCACATGATAGAGACCATCAACAAACTGATCCGTACTTCCAGATACCTGGTGCAGGAGTACGGCAGGGAACCGACTCCCGAAGAGATAGCCGAAAAAATGGAGTTCCCGCTGGAAAAAGTGCGCAAGGTGCTCAAAATAGCGAAAGAACCTATCTCCCTGGAGACCCCCATCGGCGAGGAAGAAGACTCTCACCTTGGCGACTTCATTGAGGACAAAAAGATCCTCTCCCCCTCGGACGCGGTAGTGGGCATGAGCCTCACGGAGCAGACCCGGAAGGTTTTGGCCACTCTGACCCCAAGAGAGGAGAAGGTACTGCGGATGAGGTTCGGAATTGGAGAGCGGGCTGACCACACCCTGGAAGAGGTAGGCCAGGATTTCGACGTCACCCGGGAACGCATCAGGCAGATCGAGGCCAAGGCACTCAAGAAACTCAGACACCCGTCTCGCAGCAAGCGCTTGCGCCCGTTCATAGAAGGGTGACACCACGTTTCTCTAATTGGCAAGAGGTGGAATCGTAAATGGGCATGGATGCGGACGTAAGGCCTAAGCTGAGGCAACTTGACCCGGTCGCGCTTGTGCTGGACGGCAAGGCCGTCATCGGTTTGAAGGACCCCTTACGACTCTCTGCACGCATGCTGTGCGTCACCGACGAGGCTATCCCGGTGTTGGCGATGCTTGATGGACGGCATTCCCTCCGGGACATTCAGGAGCTGCTGACTCGGGAGACAGGCCAGCTCGTAATGATCGGCGATATCCAGGCTGTCGTGGATCAACTGGACGAAGCGCTGCTTTTGGAAGGCGAGCGTTTCCGGACGGCCTACCAAATCCGGGTGGACGATTACCGAAAACAGCCCTTCAGGCCTTGTTCGCATGCGGGCACGAGCTACAGCGCGGATCCGGAAGCCTTGCGTAAAGAACTGCGAGGTTTTTTCGAAAGCGACGGCGGTCCGGGCATGCCAGATCTGTTTTCCGGCCAGGGGCGTCCTGTTGGGTTGATCGCCCCTCACATAGATATCCGGGCAGGCGGACGCTGTTTCGCACGCGCATATCACGCTTTGGGTGCCGGGGAACCGTCTGACCTATACGTCATACTGGGGACCGGGCATTCGGGCGTTGAAGGGATGTTCACCGCCACATCGCTCGATTTTCAGACTCCACTCGGCACTGTGCAGACTGACAGGCAGATGCTGGACTTGTTGTCTCAGGAACTGGGAAAGGATGCAGCTTCCGAAGAGATTCTTCACGCGACCGAGCACGTCATCGAGTTTCAACTTGTGTTTCTTCAATTCCTGATGTCTGAAACCCATCGGTTCACGGTCCTCCCTATTCTGTGTTCGTTGTCCCACCACATATTCGGAAACGACGGTATAACATCAGGTTATCGGGAGAGATTTCACGACTTCTGCGCCGCATTAAAAGAGGCAGCCCGCAAGACGTCCAAGTCCGTCTGTTTCATAGCCAGCGCAGATCTGGACCACATAGGGCCCAGGTACGGGGATCGGTCCGTACCGCACAGCGGAACAGTGAGAGAATCCCTGGCACAGGACGAGAAATTGCTCCAGTGCCTCGAACGGCTGGACGTAAACGCTTTCATAAGCCAGGTGGCCCGCGACAACGACTCTCGCCGCGTCTGCGGTTTTTCTCCCATAACCACGATGTTGCATTGCATGGAGGCCTCCGAAGGCCGGATCTTGGGCCTGGATTACGCCACGGTGGACGACAAGAACTCCTTTGTCAGCTTCAGTTCCATGATCTTTCATTAGAAGCGGTTCCATAGCACGTACACTCCGGATTGAGGAGCAAAAGGGAATGACGCGTCTGGCATTGTTGTGTACAACTTTCCTGCTATGTCAGTTTTGCTTGCCAGCTTACTGCCTGCAGGGCAACTCACTCATAGAGACTCAGGTCCTGAGAGTCTTTGCTGTAAAGAAATCCGGTTATTATCATAAGCCGTGGAAAACCCCGGATTTTGTCGAGGTCAAAGCAAGCGGCTTCTTCTTCAAGGACGACAAGTGCTTTCCCGGAAAAAAAGGCCTTATCCTTACTAATGCCCACGCGGCCGCGCTAGCGCAAAGTATAAAAGTCTCTAACGGCCGTGAAAAGAGACGCTATACGGTCAAACAAGTCGGCATCTGCAACTCCGCGGACTTTGCTGTCCTGCAACTGGAACCCGACGACTTGGACACCTACGAAAAAGCCAACGGCGAAATAGTTCCACTTCAACTCGGCGACAGCGACACGTTGCGGGTGGGCGACAAGGTCATGGGCTGGGGCTACCCTCTGGGCGGGGAGAGGATAAGCAAATCCGAGCAGGGGGAGATCAGCCGTATAGAAGTCAACAGGTACGCCCACTCCGTGGATCTCTGGTTGATGGTCCAGGCGTCTCTTCAGCAGAACCGCGGCAATTCGGGCGGGCCGGTCCTGAAGAATGACAAGGTTGTCGGCGTGGCCTTCCAGGGGATGAGGGACAGCGACAGGATCAACTACTTCATACCCATCAATCTGGTGAAAAGACTGATGCCGGTTCTGGACCAACCACAGACGATCCCTCATTGGCGTTACATCGCGCAGCACCTGTTCCCAAGACTCAAGGATTATTACAGTATCGACCCTGAACAGGGTGGAGTGCTGCTCGACTACATAATTCCCGGCGGCGGACCGTCAGATTTCGGCCTGCATGCCAAGGACATTTTGCTGGAGATTGACGGCCACCCCATAGACAATTTCGGCGAAATCTTTCTTGAAGCCATAGGACAAAGAATCTACTTCGGCGAAATAATCAACCGCAAACTTGTCGGCGATCCACTGAACATGAAAGTGATCCGAGACGGAAAAGTCATGGAGATCAACGGCTCCGTCAAACCGGGACTGCCCCGGCTCGTTCCCAGAATATACCGGACGCCTAATTATTTCATCTTTGGAGGAGTGGGCTTTGTCGAACTCACAATTAACTGCCTGGACAATCTGGGCAAGTCGGGTGACACCCTGCGGGCAAAATACGCGGAGGAATTTCCTAATGTTCCGCATCAGAAGGTGGTCATAATATCTGAAATATTCCCAGAATACGGTCTTGTAAATACTGCTTCCTTCCTGAATCGCGTGGAAAAGATAGACGGTCAAGACGTCCTCCACATCGAGCAGCTTTACGACAAGCTCCAGAATCTTGTCAAACAAGGAACCAAAAAGGCGCTGCTGGAGATCTCGGGTCACCTCAGGCTTCCACTGGATCTGCAAGACGGCGAAAAGCTGGATGCGCTGATCAAAGATAAGTACGGGATTCTGTACATGAATACCCCGGGGGGGTTCAGGGAGTAGCTACACTCCGGCGCATTGTGAATGGACAACTATTGTGGTGTCCCACAAACAACCTACATAATGCGGTGCCAACTCCCACAGTTTATAGGCCCACCGGTTATGCACGCTATTTGAGGGACACGACACTATGTTGGCGCAGTCCTCATAAAAACGCGCAGTCAGCGGAGTGACAATGAATGAAGCCGGTCCTGGTAGATCTTCGAAGCGAAGTCAGGTTGCGCCGTTCGCAGCGGAGAAGACCCGGCAGGACCGGCACCGAATCAGCCTCTCAATGTTACTTGTATGAAAGGGCATTGGTATCAGTCAGCCAGTTTGTCTCCGGAATATCACATCAATATGAAATCAATTCTTGTATGCCGCGGCCTGCCTGCAAAAAAACAATAATCTATAGCTTTAAGCAACATCAAAAACATACCGTAACTATTAATCTATTTCTTGACTTGTCCTGCTCAATCTGTTATAAGTCTGCTAGCGGTAAGCGCCGCTGAAGATTTTGAGAGTCATGGAGTTATTCTCAAAAAAAATCCCCACAGGCAAGTTAAGGATTCCCCATGAAACTCCGCGACCATATAGCCCCTGTAGTATGCTTGGTGATCGGTCTGGCTGCTCTCGCTGCGGGAGACAGGGCCTGCGCGCAGGTATCCATGCAGCCCCCGTTCATGACGCCAATACCCCAGGGGGTCAACCTGGGGATCTTTTACGTGACCGGCGGTGTCAAGTACCGCAACTTCGAAACGCTGCGGATGAATGTGCTGCCTCACCAGCTTCAACAGCTGGCCAATCTTGGCACTCCGGCTTTCGGGCCCGCGGCGGACGGCTTTGTCATCTATCCCGCGGCTCCAACAGGACTTGCAGGCACTGACCCTAACACATCGGGAATATGGAATTACGACGATGGCTTCGTTCATCCAGTTTCAGGTGCAGGCCCCCTATACCCTTGTCCGGGGGTTGTGACAGACCTGGGGCTGGGACATTTCGGGGTGGGTGTCGACTGTGGGGAATTCCAGGTTGTCAATCTACTGACTCAGCCCGACAACGGTGGCGGCGCCTTCAACACAACGACAACAGTCTCGATGACCAAGGCGCTCAACGGGTCCGATCCGTTTGAGGTACCCGGCAGGATATTTGGGGTGCAATCGGATCCCGGTACGGTGGTGAACTTCAGTGAACGGATAGTGGCCCCGTACATAGAGGTAGGGGTCCAGCAGGCGAGCTACTTCGATGTATTTTGGGGCTTTTCGTGGTTTACCCTGAACAAGAGATTCCAGAACTCATACCCTGCGGTGGCGACTCTGTCGCACCCGACGTTCACTGACACTTACCACTTTGCTTCAACCGACGGAGTCAACACCTGGGCGGGTTCTGTCTCTCCCTTCCTGTCTTCCGCGCCCCCGTCTGCGGGCAGCGTTTACGAGATCTTTCCTCAGGGTTTCCTGGATGGTTCGGGGCGTCCCGTACGGACCTTCTCGGCGGAGAGCACCATCGGCGCGGGCGCTGTAACGGCTACGGAAATCATCTCCAACCAGCTGGACTTCAGTGTCTACGAATTCAAGCTAGGCGGGCGAAGCTGGTACCCCCTGTATGGACTGGGCAGAATAGGTACCTCGACGGGCATGCTTATCACTCCAATGCCTTACAAAGTCCTCACGAGAAGTCTGGTAATCGCAAGCGAGTCTGTGCCTGCCGCGGGCGTGACAGCGGGTGACGTCTTGATCGACCGGATCGTGAGAAAGGATGGGACCTGGATACTTAGGAACCTAGGTCTATTTTTCGGCGCGGACATGGAAGTTGCGCTCGGCTCTCTCTTCGGACGGTTTACGCTGGAATACGACTGTTACTTCGTTGCCAACAAAACGGATGACGACAGGTCTCGTGACATAGTTGAAAGTATGGTCCTCCTCAATCAAACGAGCGTTCAGGGGTCCGCCAGTATCGGAGCCCGCTTCTGATTTGTGAAGCTCAGCTAAACGCGCGCCGGATCGACTATTTGAGTCCCTTCGGGGCCACTCCTGATCTGTTTCTCCCGACCGAGGTCTATACTGCGGAGCTAAAGACACAGTGCTTTGCACAAAGAAGTTTCCCCGGATTACTTCTTTGAAAGCGACTTGGCATTATGCTAGGGAGACCTTCTCGCGGACGCGTTCGCCCAGTCTACTTCGTCCAACTGACCTGGATTTTCGATATCTTCCCGTCTCTTCTCCGGTAAAGCAGGAAACCGTTTTCAATTCCGAAGAGGTACAGATCTCTGGTGATCCGCACGTCCTCCCTGCAATATTGCTCCAGCAGATCCATCCGCCCCTGCCTGAACCATGCTGCGGCATCCAGCCCTGTTCCGGATTTTTTTGCTCCCAGCGTGGATTCGGCCAATTGATCCAGACTGAGCCGGTGGCCCAGCACTGCCTGGACGTCAAGCAGAATGTCCAAGTTCCGCAGGTTTTTCAGATTCTCGTCAGTGTAAGCGCGAAGCACCTCGTAGTCGAATCGCACGTGATTAAAGCCAACCACCAGATCAGCTTGTTTGAGCAGCTCGATCAGCTCCGGAACGTTTTGTTCGGTAAAGGTCAGAAAACCGTCGTCCTCCGTGTGTGCAACCGCGAGCGACAGGAGCATCTTCGAGATGTTTTTCCAACCGCCCACTTCGTCTGCAAGCTTCTGCGTTTCCACGTCAAACACGACCACTCCCTTGCGCATCCCTATCAGATCGTGCTCCGTTTGATCAGTGGCCGCCGCGCTCCCGGTTTCTCCTGCAACCAGTGGCATTCCTTTCTCCGTGCCTTGCCGTCCTGTGCTTTGTGAGGCGCCTTCGCCACGGGTCTTTTTTCGACTCCTTTTTGAGGGTGGCTTATCCGGACTGTTTGCAAGAGCACGGGCTGCTCCAACCGTGGCGTCCGTAGCCAGGTCAGGAAAGATCGACGGCTTGGACGGCTTCGAGGGCGGAGTTTGACGGCTGGATCTGCCTGGAGTCAAGAGAAGAAGTTCAAGTATCCGAAGGCACGCGGCCTTGTCCAGCGGCTTGTTTCCCGAACCGCATTTCGGTGAGTGGATGCATGAAGGGCAGCCCTGTTCGCACGTGCAGCCTTCCACGACGAGTCGGGTCTTTTGCAACAGTTCCTCTATCACGTCGAAGGCGCGGTGAGCCAGACCTACGCCGCCGGGATGGCCGTCGTAAATGAACACTGCGGCCCGGCAAACTTGGGGATGGTTCGGGGTGCTGATGCCGCCGATGTCGTCTCTGTCGCACAGGGCAAAGAGAGGAAACATCGATATGGCAGCGTGTTCCATCGCGTGTATGCCGCCCATGAAATGAAGCCCCGCAGCCTTTATAGTCTCCTGCACTTCATCCGGAATCTCTATCCATATGCCGACCGTTTCGAAATGGGTGGGCGGGAGATCCAGGTCGACCACACCGATTACTTCCTGACTGGATGTTCTCAGCTTCTCGTATCCGATGACCCGTTCGGTAACCTTCAGCCGAGCTTCCCTGACCACGAAACCCGGGAAGTCCTTAGACCTCACCGGCGCGCCGAGGATCTCGGTGTCCTT
>Ga0172371_10011276_pt1 | contig 11937 bp, 12 predicted proteins | sample Lak12m_FD_114543 | JGI IMG/M metagenome (GOLD analysis project Ga0172371, IMG submission 114543) | Freshwater microbial communities from Kabuno Bay, South-Kivu, Congo - kab_022012_12m | ecosystem: Environmental > Aquatic > Freshwater > Lake | place: Democratic Republic of the Congo: South-Kivu...
GTACGCCTCCTTCAACAGTCTGGGCCTGCACGAGGCTAGGACTAGGCGGTCCAGCTTGCTGCCCTTGACCCACTCCTTGAAGGCCTTGATGCCCTCCTCGGTTGGCTCGTAGCTGCCGGAGCCGACAGCCGCCACGCCGGTCAAGGCCTTGGCGTACTGTGCTAGCCCGGCCGCCTTGGCGGCGGAGTCTGTGCCCGAGCCCCAGGTGCTGACGATTACTCCAATCCTCATCTCCGGGCCTCCTCCAGACGCTCGGCCATGCTAGCCAGCGCCCCGGTGAACTGGGCCACCATGGAGCCGCTGGACTCGAGGATGGTCAGCGGGGTGGTGATGCCCGCCGCCTCGAAGAACTCGGCTATGACCTCCATCTGGCCCCTGCTCCTCTGTGTGCCCTTCAGGAAGTGGCACCTGTCCTTGACGCAGCCCACGAGCACGACTCCGTCGGCGCCCTTCCTGACCGCGTTGAGGACGTTCCTGAGGCTGAGGTTGCTCATACAGTTGACGTACACGGGGACGAAGCCGGCCGTGTACTCCGCCTTGGTGAAGCCCGCGGTGTCCAGGAGGTTGTAGCCGCAGTCGTCGCAGAGGAAGCCGACTATGAGGGGCCCATCCTTCTCGGCTGCGATGGCCTCAACCTGGGCGTCTATCAGGTCGTATCCGTAGTTGGGGGTCTCCAGGGCCCTCGTGGGGCAGCTGCTTACGCAGAGGCCGCAGCTCTGGCAGAGCTCGGCGTCGAACTGCGGGTACTCGTCCTCCGGCATGGTTATGGCGTCGTATGGGCAGACGCTGCGGCATATGCCGCACTTGCCGCAGTTCTCCTCGTCCACAATGGGGTGGTTGCTCAGCTTCTCCAGGTTGGTCCCGAGGTATGCGCCTGCCATGTAGGCCGAGGCGCCCGCCTGGGCGATGCTGTCTGGAATATTCTTGGGGCCCGTGCAGGCGCCGGCGATGAAGACTCCGGGTGCCCTTGTGGTGGTGTTGGCCACCTTCTCGTCGACCTCCTTCATGAAGCCCGACGCTGCGAGCTCCACGTTGAAGAGGCGGGCGATCCCGTCGCTACCATCGGTCGGCGTCATCCCAGTAGAGAGGACCAGCATATCGGCGCCCAGATGGCCCGGCTCGCTCATCCCGCTGATGTAGTCGATGCCCAGGCCCTCGCCACTGGTCTCCACACCCAGGATGTCGCCGTGGACGAACTTTACGCCCAGGGCCTTGGCCTCGTTGAAGAGGCTCTCGAAGGCGTATCCACTGGCCCTGATGTCCCTGAAGAGGACAGTGACCTCGGCCTCCGGGTCCTTGAACTTCTTGATGATGGTGCTGTGCTTGATGGCGGCCATGCAGCAGTACTTGCTGCAGTCCGCGTAGTACTCGGGGTCCCTGCTGCCCACGCACTGGACCATCACTATGCTGCGGGGCGGCTTCAGGTCGCTGGGCTTGACGACTGCTCCTCCTGTGGGCCCCAGGGGGTCCAGGAGCCTCGCTAGCTGGTACTGTGTCACGACGTTGGGGAGCCCGTATCCCCACTTGGGTGCCCCTGTGGGGTTGAAGTCCTGGAACCCTGTGGCTATCACCACGGCGCCCACTTCCAGTGTCGTCTCCCCCGGCTCCTCGTCGGAGCCCATGAGGGCCGCGGGGAAGACGCTGGCGCAGCTGCCGCACCTGGACTCCGCAACCGCCTTGACGGCGGACTTGCTAGGCCCGTCCCTGTAGACGAGCTTGTAACCAGCCTTGGACTTGGCCGGCATGGCCTCGACTGGCTGGCCCTTGCCCGCCTTGGGCTCCACGTCCAGCTTCACTGGCCGCTTCTCCAAGGTGACCTTGAACCCCTTGGGGGTCCTCTCCACGGCTCTGACCTCGCTGCTCACGTGGTATGTTACCCCTGGCTTCGTGAGAAGCTTGATCATCCTCGGCCCCCTCAGGCACTTGGTGCAGTCCTCCTCGGGGTACGTCTTGCTAACCAGGGGCATCACGCCGCCTATGGCGGGTTTACGCTCAACCACGTGTACGCTGACGCCCTGGTCGGCCAGCTCGCTGGCCGCCGTCAGGCCTGCGATGCCGGCGCCCACGACGAGGGCCGACTGGTGCCTCTTGTAGGTCACCGTGTCCATGGTTCTGAGCGACTTGGCCTTGGCGACTGCCGCGGCCAGAAGCCTCTTGGCCTTACCCGTGGCCTGGCCCTTATCCGGGTGCACCCAGGCCACCTGCTCCTTGGAGTTGAGTATGACGAGGTTCTGGGGGTCCAGCCCCGCGCCCTCCATGACGGCCCCGAGGGGGGCGCCGCACACGGACCTGGTGCACGCGAAGGCGACGACCTTATCGCCTCCCTCCTGCATGGCCTCGGAGAGCTCCTCCCTGACCGCCTTGGTGCACGCCGCCTCCGTGGTCAGTATCTCGGTCACACCGTCGATGCCCCTGACGAAGACCTTCAGCTCGTCGAAGTCAAGGCTCTCCTTGAGGACGCCGCCGCAGGTGCAGAAGAGTACCTGTACGCTCATACCTATACCTCCTCAACCTCCACCATTCCACCGTCCACTGCTATGTCGAAGTCCACTGCGTGGACGCTGCAGCTCGTGCAGGGGTCGTAGCACCTGACGATCTTCTCCAGCCTCCAGCACGCCTCGGCCCTCCTGGAGGGGTCGGCCAGCTCGGCCGCGTAGAGCTTGGCGTTCTCGTAGAGGTCCTGCTGAATGAGGGGGTGGTTATACGTCGTCGGCGCCATGATGTTGGCGTACCTTATGATGCCGCCCTCGTCGATGACGTAGTGGTGGGTGAGGATTCCCCTTGGGGCCTCTATGAAGGCGGCGCCCTCGCCTCCCCTGCTCTTCACGGGCACCCTGATCTTTTCTCCGGTGATTGCGGGGTCCTCAAGCATCTGTAATACCTCCTCCTGGCCGGCCACGAGCTCGGGTATCCTGGCGAGGTTGAAGCCCTGGACCTGTAGGCAGGTCCTGGGGAACAGCTTCAGGTACCTATCCTCGTACTCACGCGCCGCGGGGAAGGGTAGCTTACTGGCAACGTTTAGCCGCGCAAGCGGGCCAACCCTGAGGCTGCCGCTGACCCCCTCTGGCTTGAAGTAGGGCACCTTGGTGCTGCTGTGGGCCCAGACGGCCTCCTGTATGAAGTTGTAGTACCTTGAGGGGTGGAACCGGGCCAGTTCCTTGCCCGTGCCCGAGATGATGCGGGCGTCGCCGTCGTAGACGTCGTAGTGGCTGTCCCTGCCGTTGACGAGGGCCATGAAGTTGGTCTCCACGTCGGGGAACTGGCTGCACGCTGGAGCATCCTTCTCGTATATGTCGAAGACGAACTCTGCGTACGCCTTGATGAGCTCCAGGACCTCTCTACCCTCCTCCAGGAGCTCGTCGCGCCGCTGCTCCTTCAGCTGCAGTGTCTGGCCGCCCGGGACGCTCGTGACCACCTGGACGATCCTGCCGCCCACGGCCTGGACCACCTTGTTGCCGTAGGCGTGTATCTTCAGGGCGGCCTTGCCGATCTCAGGGTACTTGCCCATGAGGGCTATGAAGTTGCGCCCCTCCGCCGGGAGCCCTGCCAGGTCGGGGACGGCTAGGAACGCGCTGTGGAGGCTGTGGCTCGTCACGTAGCCCCCCGCGTTCATGAGCCTCCTGAGCTTGACGGCGGTCTCGGGGGGCATCACACCCCACGCGTTCTCAATGGCCTTGACCGAGACCAGGTGGTGGCTGACGTAGCAGATGCCGCAGATGCGCTGGGTGAGCCTGGGCGCCTCCTCGGCGCGCTTGCCCGTGACAAGGTACTCGAAGAACCTGGGCGCCACCGTGACCTGGAACTTGAGGTCGTGCAGCTGGTTGTCCTTGATCTCCACCCTGATCTTTCCCATCCCCTCGATCCTTGTGAGGGGGTCCACCTGAACTATCTCCGACATTCTACTTCCTCCTCGCAAGCTCCGAGATCATTGACTCGGCGTAGGTGAACCTGTAGAGCATGCCGCTGTACGTGTTGGCGTCGAAGCCATCCTTGAGCTGGGTCAAGAGACCCGTCATGGCGTCGATCATGGCGAGCCCCTGGTCGTCCACCTCGAGGCACTTACCTCGGCACCCCTCGCATGTGTTCCCCGACTGGGGGCACGGGGCTCCGCAGCCGCCCATGGTTGCCGGGCCCATGCAGAAGTATCCCTGCTCAAGGAGGCACCGGTCCGGGTCAGGGATGTCCTCGTGGATGCGCTTAAGGCCGGCGTCATACTCGCCCAGCCTCTTCCTGGGGCAGTCGTCGCAGACCTGGGTCATGTTGGCCTCGGGCTCCTTGCCGCCCAACAGCGACGTGAGAGTGCCCGCGATATCAGTGACCTCGGGGGGACACCCCGGTATCGTGTAGTCAACCTTGACGAAGTCCTTGACAGGGTGCTGCTCCGGGAGGCTCTCCAGGTGCGTGGGAACGGTGCCCCTGTCTGTGCCCTTGTGGTTGCCGTAGATGAGCTCCATGAGCTGCCTGCCGTCCTTAAGGTTGGCGAGGCCCGGGATGCCGCCGAAGGCCGCGCAGGCGCCGAGGGCGATGACGACCTTGCTCTTCCCCCTGATCTCCTTGACGACCTCCTCCTCGTGGGTGTTCCTTATGCCGCCCTCCACCAGTGCCACGTCGATGCCGCCCGGGATCTCCTTGGCGTCTATCAGCGTCGGCGCGTAGATGAGCTCGTTGGCCGCGAGGATCTCCACGAGGGCCTCGTGTAGCCCCAGGGAGGCGACCTGACAGCCGCTGTCCCCGGCCAGACCTATGAGTAATATCCTAGCCATTACATCTCCTGCCTGAACATGGAATTTGGGGCCCAGGCTCCGGGCGCCTCCGCGGACTCATCCGCTGGCACGCTCCGGTTTAACACCTATCTTAGGCATCCTGGGAATCTATATTGGGTTAAAATGCAATCATATATTGTTTTCGACACTGTCTTTTGTCGAAATTTGCATGGCGTGGGGCTGGGGGCTGGCACTATTTGTCGGTGAGGAACCGCACCAGCTCCTCCACATCCCCTTTGACGCTGACCTGTATGGGGCCCATGGGGTCGGCCCCCTCCAGGTTCAGGCTCACGTGGCCCGCGTAGGCGGCCTGCCTGCTGAGGCCGAAGCTCAGCTCGTCGCCCCTCGTCCACCTGGTGAGGACCGTCCTCACGGCGTCCCTTATCCTGTCCTGTGCTATACGTGCTCTGAAATCTCGCATCCCGTCCAGGCCCTCGATGCTCGATGTGAGGGCCTGTGCCCCCTCGTCCAGGCTGACGGCCACCTCGCCGAACATGTTCCTGATGGCCGTCTCAACCCTGGCCGGGTCCTCCGTGGGGTGCAGCTCGGCCCTAATCGTCGCCCTCAATGCCCCCCACCCTCAGGAGCAGCCTGTCCAGGCTCATCTCAAGTTCGTCGACGCCGTTCTCGTTCGTGATGATGTAGTCGCTCATGGCTATGGCGTCCCCCATGCCGAAGCCAAGCTCCCTGTGGTCCCTCTCCCTGAAGACGCGCTTGTTGGCGGGGTCGTCGCTGCGGCCCCTCTCCCTGAGCCTCCTGTACCGGGTATCGGGGGACGCGTGGACTGCCACCATGTATACGCGGAACGCCTCCTCGAAGGCGTACACCTCGTCGAGGCTCCTGACGCCGTCCAGGGCCACCCTGGCGTTGGGCTCGCCGATGATGAGGGGGATGCACTTCCTGGCAACGGCGGCGTCTCCCCCCGTCTCCCTTATCTCCTCGGCCATCTTGCCTATGTTCTCCTGGGTGGGGGGGAGGTTCCTCATCCTTACCTCGTGGCGTATCACGTCCCCCATGGTGAAGACCGTGTAGCCCTTGTCCCTCAGCATACCGGCGAGGGTGGTCTTCCCCGAGCCCGCCATGCCCGTTATGAGTAGAAGAAGTCTCTTGGCCATCACCGGACCCTCTCCAAGCCCTCGAACCTCGTCTTAACGTAGACGTGCTCAAGCCCCGCCGCCAGGGCCTCCCTGGCCAAGATGAGCATGTGCTCCCTCGTGGGACGGTCCATGGCCTTTAACTGGGGGGAGAGCACCTCGCCCTGGTTGTCGAACTGCTGGAGGTAGTAATCGTCCACGCGGCCCCTGATGTCCTCGGCGATCCTCCTTATGAAGCCGGGGTCGTCGCTCACTGTGGGGGCCACTGTGGTGCGGGCCTCCATCTCCAGGCCCAGCTCCCTCGAGATGTCCAGCACAGCGTCGACCGACTCAGCCGAGGCCCTTCCCACCCCGGGGACACCCGTGGTCCGCCCGTACTCCTCCGCGTTCAGGGGCGCCTTGACATCCAGGGCCACCCGGTCCACCAGCCCGGTCTCCATGACCCTCTTGGCGGATTCGATTATTGTGCCGTTGGTGTCCAGCATCAGCCTGAGCCCATGCCGCTTCACGATCCTCGCGGCCTCGATGACGGCGTCCGGCTGGAGGAGGGGCTCGCCGCCCGTGAACACGACGGCGTCCAGCTGTGGAACCGGCTCCATTCCCGTCCTGAGCCGGTCCTCCAGGTAGCTCATCAGGACGCTCTGGCCCGAGTCGAGGGGCAGGAGCCCCGAGTTCTGGCAGTAGGGGCACATGAGGTTGCAGCCCGCGAAGAAGACGACGAGGCTCACGTTTCCGTACCAGTCCACGGTGCTCATGTCCGTGACCCCGCCGATCCTCATGGAGGTTGCCCCCGTCAAATCGCTCACCCATCCTATGGGGGGCCCCATTTTAAGGTTTAGGCGAGGACCCCAAGGATGTAGACGCCCGCGAAGATGACGGCGCTGCTGGCCACCCGGATCCACCTGTGCTGCTCCTTGAGGATGGTGACGCCCATGATGGCCCCCAGGACGACACTGGCCTGCCTGAGGGCCAGGGTGTAGCTCACCTGGGTCATGCTCATGGCCACGAGGACGAGGATGTACCCGCCGGTCATGAGGAACCCGGCCGTAGCGGCCCTCGGCAGGTTCCGGCGAGCCTCCACGCCTAGGCCGCCGGTGCCCCTCCTGAAGAGGGCCACTGTAGTCAGGAAGCCTGTGTTGAAGATGATCATCCAGAAGGCGTAGTGGAGTGGAGCAACGGCGGTTACCCCCATCTTGTCGGCTATGGAGTACACCGTGGTGCCGAGGGCCGCGACCAGCGCGTAGCGGGACGCCGGCTCCCCCAGCCTCCTCAGGGGCTGGAGCAGCTCCGAGCGGCCGATGCCCCTCAGGTGCAGCGTGTAGACGCCCGCGAAGATCACCAGGATGCCGGCGAGGCCCCACGGCGTCACCGTCTCCCCCAGGACCAGGGCCGCGGCGACGGTGACGAAGACGGGGCTGCTCCGCGCCACGGGGTAAACGACGCTCATGTCGCCTCCCTCGTAGGCTCTGCCCAGGGCCAGGTAGTAGACGGTCTCCGCCGCAGCGCTCACGGTTAGGATAGGCACTACCTCCAGGGGCAGGCTCAGGTCTGGCAGGATGAGCCAGAAGACGGGCAGGAAAAGCACGAGGGCGGCCATGTTCAGCAGCGCCATGAAGCTCTCCTTGTCCCGCGCCCCCTTCGCCAGCAGGTTCCAGAAGGGGTGGCACAACGCCGAGACCATTACGAGGGCGAAGGGCAGCGTCTCCAAGGCGACTCACTCGACGTATATGGGGTTGATCCAGGCCCTCCCGCCGCGGCTGTCCGTCACCTGCACCCTGACGTAGCTCTCGCCTGGCCTCGGCGTATATGAGGCCTCCGTGAGGGCGTCCCCCTCCACCTTGATGCAGTTGCCCAGGCAGGGGACGCTGACGAAGGCTATCTTCCTCACGGGTGAGCATGTGACCCTGACCTCACCGCTTCTCGCCTCGACGCCGTGGATGGAGGGGCCGCTGCTGCTGTAATAGAGGCCGCGGCGGAGAGCGCGCAGTATGTCGGCCTCCGACCTACCACTGCAACGCGCCACGACCCAGCCTCCGAAGGAGTCATCGGGCGTGTTGGGCAGCGTCCTGCTGTGGGCGTCGTCCACCGCGACAGCGTTCACCCTGCGCCCGGCTGTGAGCATGTGGTCCCAGTGGGCCGCCGCATCTCCCCTGTCGTTGAGGAGCTCGCAGACGTGGTTGTAGGCTTCGACGGCTGCGAATCCCTCCAGGGCGGCGGCCTCGCCGTGGGTCAGGCCAGACCAGTAGGGGTGAGCCAGGATCGCGAGGCCTCCCTCGCCGTTCACGTGGTCTATGACGGCCTGGGGGCTCACGGCTGGGTCCGCCTCCGGGCAGGGCAGGGCCTCCCTGATTCCCAGGGCCACCACGTGGTACAGCGTGCCCGCCCCCGTCCGACCCGAGCTGAGCTCCTCTCCCTGGATCATGGTGAGGCCTCTGCCGCTGAGGCCGTGTGTGTCCACGTATTCTCCGTGGTCCGTCACGGCAAGGAATCCGTACCCCGCCTCCCTGTACCTCTCGGCGTGCTGCTCCGAAGTGAGGTGGCCGTCGCTGTGAACCGTGTGGGTGTGGATGTTGCCGCGGAGCCAGACACCCGGCTTCTCGAAGGGGTTCTCGTACTCAAGGCCCATGCATAGTGCTGCGCCTGCCCCCGTTTATCGGTTGCCTTCATGGTAACGTTAAATGGCTGCGGAACAACATAGGGATGGAATATGAGCGTGAGATGCTTCGTGGCCGTGGAGTGCGGCTCGGACGATGTGCTCAGGGGCTTCAGGGAGGCCGAGGGGCGGCTGAGGCAGACGGGGGCCGACCTCAAATTCGTGGAGCCCGAGAACGTCCACCTGACCCTCAAGTTCCTGGGCGAGGTGCCCGAGGCCAGGGCCAGTGAGGCGGCCCGGGTCGTGGAGGCCATCGGCTTCAGCCCCTTCGCCTTCATGGTTGAGGGGGTGGGCGTCTTCCCGTCTCTCAGCAGGCCCAACGTGGTCTGGGCCGGGATAACCGAGGGGGTCTCGGACCTTGCCGCGGTCTTCGAGGAGCTGGACGCCGGCCTCGAGCGGCTGGGCTTCGAGAGGGAGCGCCGCAGGTTCAGCCCCCACCTCACCATCTGCAGGGTCCGCAGCGGCAGGAACAGGGACAGGCTCGCCGAGGAGGTCTCCGCCATGGCGGACATGGTTTTCGGCTCCGTAAACGTCGATAGGGTGGTGCTGAAGAGGAGTGTGCTCACGCCCAGGGGCCCGGTCTACTCTGACCTGGCCGAGTCGAGGAGAGGGTAGATGAACACCGTGGAGTGGAGCAATCTGAGGAGCAGGGTCCTTGCCCGAGCGAAGCCCGGGGCCGAAGAGGAGAGGCGCGTCAAGGGCTTCGCCCAGGGGCTCCTCGGACGGGTCAACAGCCTGCTCCTGGAGGCCGGGTTCGAGGCCACGGCCGAGCTCCACGGCAGCGTCGCCCACGGCACCTGGGTGAGCGGCGAGCAGGACCTGGACGTCTTCGTGGTGCTGAGCCCCCGGTACGGACGCGGAGACCTGGAGAAGATACTGGACGTGCTCAGGGGGGGCTTGGACGGTGACTACGTTGAGGCCTACGCGGAGCACCCGTACCTCAAGGCCAGGCTGGACGGCTACAAGGTCGACTTCGTGCCCTGCTTCAAGGTCGACCCGGCGGTGGGCATACTCTCCAGCACGGACAGGACGCCACACCACACCAGGTTCCTGGCCGGCGTCCTGGACGACGCGTTCAGGGACGAGGTGCGGCTCCTCAAGCAGTGGGCCAGGGGCGTAGGCATATACGGGGCTGAGATCAGGGTGGGGGGCCTGAGCGGCTACCTCTGCGAACTACTGGTGCTGGGCCACGGCTCGTTCATGGCCCTCATGGAGGCCGCCTCAACCTGGAGGGCGGGCACCGTTGCCCAGTTCAGGACCGCCCTGGACGAGGGAGATCTCCGAGAGCGCTTCAAGGAGCCGCTGGTCGTCGTGGACCCGGTGGACCCGAGCCGCAACGTGGCTTCCGCGGTGACACAGGACACGTTCTGGACCTTGGTGGCCGCGGCCAGGCAGTTCTCCGAAGAACCCAAGGAAGAGTACTTCTGGGGGCCCGCTAAGAGGCCCACCAGAGAGGACGTGCTGGGACTCCTAGACGGCTCTACGGACGTCGCGTTCCTCGTCGTAGAGGAGAGCCACGCCGAGGTAGCCGATACCCTGTGGGGCCAGATACATAAGAGCAGAGAGGCCCTGCACAGCCAGCTGGAGGCCCACGACTTCAGGGTCCTGGGCTCCACGTCCTGGAGCGACGAGGAGACGCGCCACGTCCTCGCGTTCAGGGTGGAGTCGGGGGAGCTGCCGCCGGTATCCGTCAGGTGGGGGCCCCCGGTGGGCCTGGCCAGGGATTCCGAGAGGTTCATCGAGGCCCGCGCGGCGTCCGGGGACACGGTGGCGGGGCCGGGCGTGCAGGACGGCAGGTGGATGGTCCTCGCAAGACGGGAGCACACCGACATCATGGCACTCCTCTCAAAGCTTCTTGAGGACGGGGGCCGGAGCGTCGGCGTGAGCCGCAACCTCTCCATACGGGTCCTGCAGCATCACAGGCTCCTGCTTAACCGGGAGATCGGGCCCTACCTGGAGGGCGGCCTGGTGGACCACCTCTACTGGTTCCTGAAGGGGCGGCCGTTCTGGCTTGACTGAGTACGTGCCCCTGGATAGGCTTCACGGCACCGGGGCCGGCTCCCTCGTGTGCTGGCCCGCCTACGACGAGGAGACGGCCCTCCAAAGGCTCAGGCAGCTGAGGGGGCTCGGGGTCGAGGCCGTGGCCCTGGGCGGCCGACACAGGATACTGACGCTCAGGGTGCTGGGTAAGGGCCACGTCGGGGTTGTCCTCAGGTGCACGTGGAGAGGCGTTGAGGCGGCCCTGAAGGCGAGGCGCACGGACGCTGACAGGCCCAGCATGATGGAGGAGGCAGAGCATCTCAGGAGGGCCAACGAGGCGGGGGTGGGGCCCAGGCTCTACGCCTTCTCCAGGGACTTCATCGTGATGGAGCTCCTGGAGGGCTCGTACCTCGGCGACTGGGCGAGGACGTTCGATGGCCCAGACGATGAGTTCAGGCGCGTCCTGGAGGCGCTGCTCCGCCAGACCAGAAGCCTTGATGAGGCGGGCCTGGATCACGGGGAGCTGACCAGGGTCCGCCGACACTTCATAGTGGCCGTCGACGGCCCGAGGATAGTAGACTTCGAGTCGGCCAGCGTCAACAGGAGGCCCCAGAATGTGACGGCCACAGTCCAGAGCATGTTCATGAACAGGGGTTTCTCTGGTCTCCTGGGGGGCCGGGTTCCTCAGCCTCGCAGAGACGAGCTCATCCAAGCCCTCTCCGACTATAAGAGGGACATGACTGACGAGAGCTTCTCACGGGTGCTGGGGCTGTGCGGGCTATTGAGCGACCGGGCGTGAGAAGCCTTGGCGTCACGTGACTTGGCCAGGCTTGCAGGGGGGATGGCCCTGGCCTTCATCCTCTGGTACGTCATCTTCCTCACGGGTGTCCTTGGCAGCTTCTGGCTCCGGGTCACCTTCGCCTCGGCCGTGCTGGCCCTTTACGCGCGGATTGTGGGTGGGGTTGACCCGGGGGACGGCCTCGGGCTGGACGCCTCGGCGCTGGCGAGGGGCGCCGCTTCGGGGGTCCTCCTCTACGCCTTATTCGCCCTGGGCTTCAGCGCTTTCAGGCCGTTTGTGGTGGGAGGCTCGGCCGCCGTTTACTTGCTGAGAGGCGACTCGCCCCACCTCGCGGCTTCGGCACTCGTGGTGACAGGCGTCTGCGAGGAGTACTTCTGGAGGGCGTACGTCTATGAGGCCCTCGTGGCGCGCGGTGGCAGGGCTGGGCTGGGCCTGTCGACTCTCGCCTACGCGTTGATCCACCTGCCGACCCTCAACGCGCTGCTCGTGCTCGCCGCGCTCGCTGCCGGCCTGTACTAGGGGTTGCTCTACGAGCGCACCGGGTCCCTCGGGGTGACCGCCGCCTCCCACGTGGTCTGGACCGAGCTCGTCTTCGTGTTTCTCCCCCCGGGCTGAGAAAACATTTATTCGCCGTAGCGTGTCTGACCA
>Ga0172371_10011280_pt1 | contig 11934 bp, 10 predicted proteins | sample Lak12m_FD_114543 | JGI IMG/M metagenome (GOLD analysis project Ga0172371, IMG submission 114543) | Freshwater microbial communities from Kabuno Bay, South-Kivu, Congo - kab_022012_12m | ecosystem: Environmental > Aquatic > Freshwater > Lake | place: Democratic Republic of the Congo: South-Kivu...
AAATCTAATTAGCACGGTTAAAAGCGAATTACAAAGCATACTTAGTTCAACTCCAAAAGCAAATTTGGACGAAGAAGTAATTAAATATAAGCCCTATGTTATTCTCATAATTGGTGTAAATGGAGCAGGGAAGACAACTACAATAGGTAAGCTATCTCATAATTTTAAACAATCTGGATTAAGAGTTATTGTTGGTGCCGCAGATACTTTTCGTGCGGCTGCAAATGAACAATTAGAAGTTTGGGCACAAAGAGCAGATGTTAAGATCGTGAGTGCTCAACAAGGAAGTGATCCAGCCTCTGTTGCTTATGCAACGATTAATCAAGCTATGGAGGGTAGCTATGATGTTGCATTAATTGATACAGCCGGAAGACTTCACAATAAATCAAATTTGATGGACGAATTGGGCAAGATCAATCGGGTCATTAATAAAAAACTCCACTATGCTCCGAATGAAATATTACTCGTGTTAGATGGTACCACAGGTCAAAATGCCATTAAGCAAGCCGAAGAATTTGGTAAAGTTGTAAAGTTAACGGGTCTCGTTTTAACAAAAATAGATGGTACTTCTAAGGGCGGCATTATTTTTCACATTACATCAAAATTAAAAATTCCGGTACAATATATCGGTGTTGGTGAGAAGATAGAGGACCTGCAAAATTTTGATCCGGAAATTTTCGTAAATACTCTGATGAATTAGGAAGTCTTTTATGTTCATGAAAAAGCCTCGACATAGAGTTTTTGATTATCAACCAAGATTTTATAAACCTGAAGATGATCCTCTGGAGAAGAAGAAAAAGAAATTGGGATTCACGCGCTCAAGAAAGTTCACTACTAAGAAGAGGAGTAGTTATGGATTACTATTATTTATAGTGGCAGCAGTTCTATTATATCTAAAATATAAAGGCTATATCTGAGAATTATCTAAGTTTACATAATATACATTATAGGACAAAATAATTAAATCTCCTGGAAATGTTGAATCTTCTCATCTCGACCAAAAATTATTATAATATCATCCTGATTAAATATATAATTTGCATCCGGCTGCTTGATCTCCAATTTCGAATTATCTGATAGAAATTCCGTTGCTTGTTTTATCATTAATATTTCCAATCCGAATTTATTTCGCAAGTGCAGTTCGGCTAAACTCTTTCCAATAAATTTTGAAGGGACAGGCAATTCGATGATAGAAAACCCTTCACCTATTTTTATCGAGCTATTTCGTTCCAGTGAACGAAATTCCCTTGCAAGCCCTTCGGCTAAATTATTCTTCAGACTTTCCCTATTGTAAATTTCCAATACTTGCTGCCTTGTGATAGAGCCTAAGACTATTGATGGATCTCTCGAATTTATTACTGGGAATTGATCATAGTTGTATTTTGAAAATAATTTAAGAACGTAGTCAAGGCTGTCCATTTCTTCAATAAAAAATACATCCGGATTTATAATATCCTTTGCTACGATAACATCCTTCAGAGATTCATATTCCGTAATAATTGGCCGAAGTTCATTTTCGGAAATAATACCCGAAAGAATTCCTTCAGAATTAGTAGTATAAAAAGAACTATTTGGGTTTTCAATAAATTTAGAGGTCAACATAGGCAACGATGTTTCATCAGGAATTAATTCGATTGTATGTAATTCAATATCTGAAACAAGAATATCGGTAAGAATATTCTTTTCTGAAATATCTGTTAGTCTAAAGCCTTCAGCTTCTAGATTTTTCACATGGACTGAATTTCTTAAAAACAATTGTACAATAGTTGTACTAAATATAACTGAAAGCATCAATGGAAGTATGAAAGAGTATTCTTGTGTCATTTCAAAAATTATCATAATTGCTGAGATGGGTATTGTATTTATGCCGCCAAGAACTGCGCCCATTCCTACAAGAATCATAGTGGTTGTATCCACTGTAATTCCAAATAGGATATTTAATAAAATGGTGAGCAGATATCCGATGCAAGCACCCATAAAAAGAGATGGAGCAAACACACCGCCATAACCACCTGAATATAAGATTAATGGAACTAGTAAAAACTTTAGACCAAGCAGAACTAAAACTATTTTCCACGTTAAAGAAACTGCTAAAATTTCGTTGATTGATGAATACCCAATGCCATAAATTTCTTTGAAGTAAAAACCAGCGAGTCCAACTAAGAATCCTACGAAAGACATCACTAACCATTGAGGAATTTTTGATATGTATATTTTTTTTAGAAATAAACTTTTTACAAAAGCAGAATATTTGATAAAGGATAACGATAAAAACCCGCTGACCAGCCCGAGTAAAACATAATAAATGAGATGAGAATATTGTTCAAAAGCAATAACAGAGAAAATAAAAATAGAGTTATTGCCTAAAAATATTCGTGAAATTGTACTTGCTGTTACTGAGGCAATAATTAAAGATGAAAAAGTAGCAGTCCTAAATTCATTCAGTAAAACAATTTCGAGTGCGAAAAATACCCCCCCAAGCGGTGTATTAAATATCGCCGCAATAGCTGCTCCTACTCCGGCCGCTGTATAGATTTTTCTTCTTTCATCAGTAAAATTAAATATCTGTGAAATTTTACTTGAGATTCCACCGCCTAATTGTGCTGCCGGACCTTCTGGCCCCAATGTACCACCGGAGCCAATACACACAACCGGAGCAATAAAATGAAACAATGTCACCTTAAGAGGAATGATTGTATTTCTTAGCGCAACAGATTTTATAATTTCTGAGACCCCCTTTTGCTTTGCAATATTGGGTGAAGACTTGATCATAAGTGATTGAATCAACATTCCAATTACCGGTAAAAATATTACCGAAGCCGCACCTAAAAAGTAAAGCCCAACAATAGACTTTTCAAAAAAAATCTTATTAAAAAATTCAATTGAATTGTGAAAAAAAACCGCTGCTAACCCTACTGCAATTCCTATTACCACAGAAAAAAGTGTGAACGAAGTGTACTCTGGAAATGAAAATCTATAAAAGTATTTTCTAAGCCTACGTTGTGAGTTCCTAATTTTTACTAAGTATTTCTGTATATATTTTTTTTTGACTGATTTCAATCAAGTCCATTTTAATATTTGAAAAAACCTTCTTTTGTTTTCCTGCCGAGTTTTCCCGCTGCGACCATTTTTTTTAACAGCGGACAAGGTCTGTATTTTGAATCATTGAATCCTGTATAAAGTACATCCATAATAGCAAGGCAAACATCAAGCCCGATAAAATCAGCAAGTGTCAAAGGTCCCATAGGATGATTCATGCCCAATTTCATAACAATATCAATGTCTTCAGCCGATGCTACCCCTTCCATTAAAGCAAAAATAGCTTCATTGATCATCGGCATTAATATTCGATTGGAGATGAAACCCGGATAATCAAATACTTCCACTGGTGTTTTTTCCAGTTGAAGTGATAGATTTTTTATAGTTTGAAATGTTTCATCACTTGTCGAATAACCTCTAATGATCTCAACCAGTTTCATTACAGGGACCGGATTCATAAAATGCATTCCAATGAATTTATCCGGACGATTTTTACTTGATAATTCAGTAATTGATATGGATGAGGTATTTGAAGCAAAAATACAATTTTGATTAAGCTTGCTGTCTAATGATTTGAAGATATTCAATTTAGCATCTTTATTCTCATAAATAGCTTCTATAACCAAATCAGTATTTTCAGGAATATTTTCGATTCCAATTGTCGATATAATATTTTTAAGGATTTCAGACTTTCTTTCTTCGCTTATAATTCCTTTTTTTAATTGACGATCAAGATTGCCTTTAATATTTACCAAAGCTTTTTCAATCAATTGGTTGTTCATTTCAACAAGATGGACTTTGAAATTATATTGCGCAAAAACATGAGCTATACCATTACCCATTGTCCCACCGCCGATAACGGCAATATTTTTAATCTCCATTTAGTGACCTCTTAACTATTATAATTTTTAATTAATAAAGCAGATGCCTCTCCTCCTCCTATACATAAAGTAGCTATACCGTATATAGAATTTCTTTTTTTCATTTCATAAATTAGAGTAGTTAAAATTCTTGCACCGCTTGCTCCAATCGGGTGACCAAGCGCGACTGCGCCGCCATTCACATTTATCTTATTAGAATTAAGTCCAAGAATTTTATTTACCGCTAATGAAACTACTGCAAATGCTTCGTTGATCTCGAATAAATCTATGTCAGAAACTTTTAAATTTGATTTATGTAAAACTTTCGATATCGCGTCTGCGGGTGCAGTAGTAAACTCTATCGGAGCTTTTGCTGCGGAACTTTGTGCAACTATTTCCACTAAGGGTTTGAGTCCAAGTTTTAAGGCTTTTTCTTCAGTCATAACCAGTAAAGCTGCTGCACCGTCATTGATACTGGAAGCATTGGCGGCTGTAACAACACCATCCTTTTGAAATACAGGCTTTAAAAAAGGTATTTTTTCAAAATTAACTTTAAGTGGTTCCTCATCTTTATCAAAAACTTGGGACCCAGATTTATTAGAAATTATGACTTTCGCAGTTTCATCTATAAATCTACCAGAGTTCTGAGCGTCAAGTGCTTTTTTATAAGACGCCACTGCAAACTCATCCAATTCATTTCTCGTGAAGTGAAAGTCTTTAGCGCATTTTTCGGCACAACTTCCCATGTGAATGTTGTTGTACTTATCCCATAAGCCATCATAAACTACTGTATCAATTATTTCTCCATTACCGAGTCTGTACCCATTTCTAGCTTTTGGTAAAACATAAGGTGAGTTTGTCATACTTTCTTGCCCGCCAGCTATTATTATTTCTGCATCACCGACAAGTATAGACTGAGCGGCTAACATTACAGCTTTTAGCCCACTGCCGCACATCTTGTTAATTGTAAGGCACTCGGTGTGATCTGAAAGTCCGGCAAAAATTGCTGCTTGACGGGCAGGAGCCTGCCCCATCCCTGAAGTAAGTACATTTCCGATTATCACTTCATCAATTGATTTTGTGTCAATTTGTGATTCTTCAATTAAGCTTTTGATTACGATACTGCCTAATTCACTTGCACTAAATGGAGAAAGCGTTCCATTAAAACTTCCGATTGGAGTTCTTCTAGCATGTGTTATTACTACTTTTTTCATTTCAGCCTCTAATTTTCTGAGTTGAATTATCTGTTTTGATTCCAGATTCAACAGTAAATTTTCCCAATTCTACAGTCAAATCTAAAATCAGAATATTAAGATTAATATTTTTCGAACAAAGTGAAAGTAAATTTTCAATCTTCGATACAATTTCCAAATATTTTATCTCTGGAAATTTAGTCAAAAATTTTTGAAAAGTTTCTTTGTGATTAACGAAAAAAAAATTCTCTTTATTTACTTTATATTTTTGCAGATCACTAAACCATCTTAAGATTAAAAGTAAGAGTAGCTTAAAAGATTCTATATCATTTGCAACCATTTTATTTATTTCTTCAATTGCAGAATGAAATTTTCTTCCTAAAGCAAATCTTAGAATGATTATTGTTTTATTCAACACCTCTTCAAAATCAATATCCTCTAAGAAAAATAATTTGTTTATCGAACCGAACGAGAAGGCTGCATAATTTTCTGCCTGATGCTTATCGTATTTGAAATATTCGGATAGAATAAAAATTATATCTTCGTTTTTTAGGTAATTGAATTTAATTTCCCAACACCGCGATTTAATGGTTTCGCGAAGCATATCCGGTTTGGATGTAATCAATATGAATATTACACCGATTGGGGGTTCCTCAAGATTCTTGAGTAAGGCATTTTGCGATTCCTCATTCATCAGATGTGCATCAGAAATAATAACCGTTCTGTAATTTATATCAGAATAACTCAATGATATAAATTTTCTCAAATCCCTTATACTATTTACCTTAATTAAATTAGCTTTAGGGATGGATATTTTATAAAATGGATTAGTAATTTTTTTTTGAAGTTCCTCTTTGACTGAAGTCATCTCCTCTGAATTCAGTTTTTCATAGGGTGAGGATTCATTATCTTCATTTTTCCCCCTTGGCAAAGGAAAAATATATTTTACGAATGGCTCGGCAAGATTCGAAATTTGGTTGATTACATCTTCAGAATTGTGAGTTGAATTTAATTCTTTTGAAAAACATAAGGCTGCATGTTCTTTTCCCAATCCATCTTGACCAGAGAAAAGAAATGCATGGGGTATTTTATCTGAATTTAAAAAATTGGAAAGAAGTCTAACTACTTTTGGTTGACCTACTATCTGATCAAGATATTTATACACGGTTACGTTTAATTAGTAATCATCTTCGTTATAAAAGAAATCTTCATCTGATGGATAATCAGGCCAGATATCTTCAATGGATTCATAAGGTTCATCAGAATCTTCAAGTTCCATTAAATTTTCGACCACTTCATAAGGTGCGCCGATTCTTTCTGTAAATTCAATTAATTCCTCTTTAGTAGCGGGCCAAGGCGCATCGTCTAAATATGATGCTAATTCAACAGTCCAAATCATTTAGTTTTCTTCTACCCTTTATTTAATTTTATTTAAGTCAAATACTGCAAGATCATCAAAGAAAAAGTTTTCAGGATTTAGTTTAATACCATCATGATGAACCTCATAATGAAGATGAGGACCAATTGACAAGCCTGAATTTCCAGTTCTCGCAATATTCATACCTCGTTTTATTTTTTGTCCTACTTGAACATTTGAGTTGGACAAATGCGCATATAGCGATTCATATCCGAAACCATGATCAATCACAACACAAAGTCCATAACCATTCCTGTTCCCGGCAAAAGTCACTGTTCCATTACCTGGAGCATAAACGGGTGTCCCAATATCGGTTATGATATCTACCCCGTCGTGCATTCTATTAATATGAAGTATCGGATGAAACCTCATTCCAAAGCCATGTTCTGCCAAAGTACCTGAACAAGGTCTTAGTGCGGGAATGGATTCATAAAGTGTTTTATTCTCTTTAAGTTTTTCAGTGATTTTTTTGTAATAATCTTTTTCAAACTCGAGTTTTCTTGAGACCTCATCAACAAGAGTCAACGCAGACTTTATATCTTCATTTTCTGCTAAACTTGAGAAATCTAAGTCATTAAAAATTTGATTTCCTCCCACACCAACTTTTCTTTCATCTTCGGACAAAGGAGGTAAATTTGCCATAATTCTTAAATCATTATTCTTCGCTGAAATGTTGTCAAGTTCAATACTTAACAAGCTAAATTGATCTGAAATTTTTATCAGTTTATTTTTTAGTGCATTATTTTCAGCAATTAAAATCTTTATGTTAGATTCAGAATTAGTAAGCTTGGAAATTAGGAAATAAACGCCAAAAAAAATCAAAGAAATGATAAAAGTTGCTGAAGCTAAAGACAATAGCAACCTTCGCCTAAAGTTTTTTATTTCAATAAACTTTAGTTTTTGGCGAGAAAAGTAGTAAAATTTTTTCATAATTTAGGGAGGGAATCTAAGCAAATAAGAGTGATTTGTCAAGTGAAGAATTTAATTATTCGAAATCATGTTCAAAATAATCAACACCTCTTTGAATTCCTTTTTGTTTAGAGCGTAATTCAACATTTAATTTTTCCTGAAGCTCTTTTGCCGCATCATAACCGTAATGTTTCAAGAGATAATTCAGACTAATAACTTCCGAAATCACAGTGATGTTTTTCCCCGGAAAAATTGGCAATTTGACATAGGGAACATCGACCTCCGAGATAGAAATTGACGTTTCGTCAAGACCAGTTCGAGTGTATTCTCCACTTTCGTCCCAAACTTCCAATTCCACAATAATTTCTAATCTTTTCTGGAATCTAATTGCCCTGATTCCGAACATTTTTGATACATCTATTATCCCTAATCCTCTAATCTCTAAGAAATGTTGGGATAAATTTGTCCCAGTACCCATCAGAATCCCTTCCCCTTTTTTAGTGAAAATAATGATATCGTCAGCAACCAGCCTATGCCCTCGTTCAACAAGATCAAGAGCTACTTCACTTTTGCCAATACCAGATTTACCGACAAAAAGAATTCCGACCCCATATACATCAACGAACGATCCATGTAAGGAAATTCGAGGAGCGAACTGATCATCTAAAAAATCACTGACAAGATAAACCAATTTAGTCGTTGCATGACTTGAAACAAATACGGGTATTCTATGCTTGTTTGCCTCTTCAATTAATACAGGAAATGGTTTATTCCCATCTGTTAAAATTACGCAAGGTAGATCGAAACTGAATGCACGCGAAAGAGTTTCTCTTTTTTGATTGTCATCAAGTTGAGCAAGATAATGCATTTCGGTATTGCCAAACACTTGCACTCTTTTGTAAGAGAATAAATCTACAAACCCGGCTAATGCTAAACCGGGTCTGTGTAAATTTTGATCAATAATAGATTTTTGAAGGTCTGCGTTTTCATTTTGAAGAGTAAGTTTTGCAAGTTTTTTTGCATTTGCATAGAAAAAATCTACAGTAATAGTTTCTTTTTTACTAATTGCTTTGTGATCAATTTTAATCATTTATGTCTTGCGGTTGCTTTTTTAGATTTTGTTTTGTCTAATTGCCTAGTTAATTTTTCCACCGAAGCAGTCACTGATTTTTTAAAATCGTCGGTTTCGTGTGCAGCATTTAAAATCTGGCCGGGAATCTTTACGATAATTTCGGCAGTTTTTAGGTCTTCTTTTGCTTTTTGATAACTAAGTATGACATCAGCACTTAAAATTCCGTCGTAAAATTTTTCTAAAGATGACACTTCATCTTTAATAAAAGTTTTAAGTGTATCGTGAGCTTTAAATTTTCTGGCGGTTATTGTAATGTTCATTGTATCCTCCGAAATTATGATTTAGGATGTGATTTTTTATAAGTTGATTTTAGCCTCTCTATACTTACATGCGTGTAAATCTGAGTCGTCGAAAGATTTTTATGTCCCAGTATTTCTTTAACGGCAAAGATATCTGCTCCGTTATCCAACATATGTGTTGCAGCGCTATGTCTTAGTATATGCGGGCTTTGCTTTTTGATATCAGTAATTTGAGATAAGTATTTTCTAACTAATCTGTAAATCATTTGTGGATATATTCTTTTACCGTCGATTGTTGTAAAAAAATATTTTTCGGTAAAAATATTTGGCCTCTGAATGATATATTTTTCTAAAATTTGTTTTGATTTATTCCCAATAGGAACAATTCTGGTACTATCCCCTTTGCCAATTACTCTGAGAGTCTGACTATTCAAATCAACATCAATGCTTAATAAATTACATAGTTCACTTCGTCTTAACGCACAGCCGTAAAGCACTTCAATAATAGCCTTTGTCAAAAAAGGTTCATCATCTTTCAGATCAATAATTTTATAAAGCATATCGATAGAATCTGCAGAAATAATTCCGGGTAATTTTCTCGATAACCTCGGATTAGTTAAGACAGAGGTTGGATCCATTTCTATATAATTATTCTGAAACGCGTACTTAAATAATCCTCTAACTGCAGAGAGTTTTCTTGATATCGAGTTTTTATCTAATCCTGATTGACTGAGCTTCAATAGAAATGACTTAATAAATTTTTCCGTTATATCTTCAATATTTAATTTTGAACAACTTATCGAAAAGTCTCTGAAGGCGAATAAATCGCCCCTATATGCTTCAACTGTCAGAGAAGAGTATCTTCTAACAAACTCCAGTTCATCAAGGTATTGATCAACGATTTTTGCGATGCTAATCATGCTTCATTTACAGTTTCTTCAACTTGCTCGATAATTTTTTCTTCCCCACAAACAGGGCATTTTAAATAATTCCCTTTTTTTACACTGTACTTTTTTTCCATGTAATTTGAATCGGAATTTGGACAAGGTTCACTGACAGGTTTATTCCAGCTAACAAAATCACAATTGGGGTATCTTGAGCAGCTGTAAAATATTTTTTTTCGTTTCGACTGCCGTTCTACCACCATTCCCTCTCTGCACTTAGGGCAACTAACACCCGTGTCAAGATTTTTAATGAAATCGCACTCAGGGTATTTTTCGCATCCAATAAATCGGCCAAATTTTCCATTCCTAAAAACTGTTCGATTACCGCATTTTTCGCATTTCTCGCCAGTATATTCTGGTTCACTATTCTGTGATGCAATTTCTCTAAACGATTTAATATTCTTACAAGTTGGGTAATTGCTGCAAGCTAAATATTTGCCGAATCTTCCAATTTTAATTTCCATTTCGTGTCCGCACAAATCACAATTTATTTTCTCAATATTTGCTTCAACATTTTTTAATGTTTGATTAAAAGGTATATAAAAATCATTTAAAACTTTTATATAATTATTTTCGCCCTGGGCAATTTCATCCAACTCACTTTCCATTTTACTTGTAAAATCTTCGTTAATAATATTTGGGAAATTTTTAACGAGAATTTTATTCACCTCCATTCCAAGTTTTGCAGGGAATAATTTTTTTTCTGTGAGCAGGACATACTTTCTATCCTGTATTGTACTGATTGTCTGAGCATAAGTGCTTGGTCTTCCAATACCTTTGCTTTCCAGTTCTTTAATTAAAGAACTTTCGGTAAAGCGTGCAGGCGGCTTTGTAAAGTGTTGAGTTTCTTTTAATTCTGATAATTTCAACAATTTACCTTTCTCTAAACCGGGAGGAATTTTTTCATTGCGATATTCATCTTTCTCTTCAGCATTTTCTTTTGGCTCCAAAACTTCTTCATACATTTGCTGAAAACCGCTGAAAAGAATAGTAGTACCTAGAGCTCTAAAAACAAATTCCTGCGCAGTAATTTCGACTACTGTTGTTTCCATTAAAGCTGGCGCCATCTGTGAGGCAACAAATCGTTTCCAAACTAATTCGTACAATTTAAAAGTTCTATTATCAAGGTAAGGTTTCACAAATTCCGGAGTGAATTTTAATGAAGTAGGTCGAATTGCTTCATGCGCATCTTGGACATTGCTCTTCCCTTTTGCAGAAAAAGTATTTGGCTTTTTCGGCAGATATTCGTTACCAAATTTCTTAGTAATAAATTCTCTTACACCAGTTAAAGCTTCGTCACTAACTCTAGTGGAATCGGTTCTCATATAAGTAATTAGTCCAACTGTGCCTTCCGTTCCAAGTTCAATTCCTTCATAAAGTTTTTGAGCAAGCATCATAGTTTGCTTTGGGCGCATTCCCAGTCTGCGGGAAGCTTCCGATTGAATTGTACTTGTTATGAAAGGTGCCGGAGCATTTCTTTTAATTTGTCTTTTAGAAATGTTTGAGATGATAAACTGCTTGAGTTTATTTATTCTATCATAGATACTTTGAGCTTCAGCTTGATTTCTTATTGCGAAATATTCGGTGTAAAACTCTTTCCACTCTTCATCATTCATTTCAGGTTTAGGCGGAATTTTAATCTCATTTTTATCAATACTGAATAGCTTTGCTTTAAAAGATTCATTCCGATCTGTTTCAAAAACTGCCCAAATTGACCAGTGTTCCGTTGGTATAAAATTTTGAATTAGCACCTCCCTATCACAAATTATTTTCAGGGCTACTGATTGAACTCGACCAGCAGACACTGAACCACTGCCCGAAATTTCGATGACAGCTTTCCATAAAAATGGGCTGATTTTGTATCCGATTATTCTATCCATTACTCTTCTTGCGCGCTGAGAAAACACGAGATGGCTGTCAATTTCTCTCGGTGATTTCATAGCACGGTCAATTCCGGTTTTAGTAATTTCATTAAATAATACCCTGTGCAGTGCAGCTTCACAATTGCCGTTAAGAATGTCTGCGATATCCTGTGCAATCGCTTCACCTTCACGGTCAGGGTCAGTGGCGATATATATGTTTTTACTTTTACTCGCCAGTGATTTAATCTTTTTAATCACATCACCTTTCCCACGAATATTCAAGTATTGAGATTCAAAATTTTTATCTACATCAACTCCAAGTTTAGTTTTTGGTAAATC
>Ga0172371_10011282_pt1 | contig 11932 bp, 6 predicted proteins | sample Lak12m_FD_114543 | JGI IMG/M metagenome (GOLD analysis project Ga0172371, IMG submission 114543) | Freshwater microbial communities from Kabuno Bay, South-Kivu, Congo - kab_022012_12m | ecosystem: Environmental > Aquatic > Freshwater > Lake | place: Democratic Republic of the Congo: South-Kivu...
AACATTCAATATATGAAGAAGGAATATTTTGGAATTATGGTCCTCCTTCTTATTGCGGTGATGGAACTGTAAATTATCCAAATTCTCAAGGAATTTTTGAGCAGTGCGATGATAATAATACAATAAATGGAGATGGTTGTAATAATTCTTGTCAATTTTCAAATGATTGTGGAGATGGAAATCTTGATCAATTTAGCGGTTCCCCTTATTATGAAAATTGCGATGATGGAAATAACTTAAATGGGGACGGATGCAATGCAACATGTCAGTGGGAAAATCCAAAAACATCTTGGAGCGAAGATTCCAGCAATCATACTATGATAAGTATGGGTGCAGCAGATTATATCTGGGCTACTGATAATATTTCTTGTAATGGAATTCCTAATGGTAAAAGTTGTAGATCAGGATGGACAGCATATCTGGCAACCTATGTTGCAGATTCTGGTTGTTCTGCTGCAACAATAGAAGGAGAAAATAAGTTTACATGCACACTTAAGACAGATTATTTTGAATGTAATGTTAAAGTACCAAATAATCTTGGTTTGATGGGTTATTATGGTTGTTTAAACAGAAATGATGGAAAAGGCCCTATAAGATCTGATAAAGAATTCTTAAAAGTTATCTCCTGCGGTAATGGAGTTATTGATTCTGGCGAACAATGTGATGATAGTAATCTAATAAGTCATGATGGATGTAATCTAAGCTGTCAAAATGAGACTTATAATCATTTATGGTGTGGTGATAATATTATCTTTAAGGGTGTTGAACAGTGTGATGACGGCGGAAAAATAGATGGAGATGGATGTTCTTCAACATGTCAGTGGGAGTCAATAAGAACTGCATGGAGTGAAAATTCAAATCTGCCTACAGTATTTAATTTAGGTTCAAATCCTTATATCTATCAGATAAACAATATATCTTGTAATGGAATTCAGAATGGTAATGGTTGCAGTTCAAGCTGGGATGCATATATCGCTACATATCTAGGATGTTCTGCTTCAACACAAGAAGGAGAAACTAAATTTACATGCAATTATAAAGATAATCATTTTGAATGTAATGTAAAAATACCTAATACACCCGGCGTTCTTGGTTATTATGGATGTGTTAATAGAAATGATGGAAAAGGTTATATCCAATCACCATACAAAGAATTTGTTTTTGTAGGAGGTTGTGGTGATGGGGTATTAGATCCTGGTGAGCAATGTGATGACGGAAATAATATAGGTACTGATAATTGCACAAATTCATGTAAAAGTGCAGTGTGCGGTGACGGATATATATGGCAAGGTTATGAACAGTGCGATGATGGAAACACAATAAATACAGATTCATGTAAAAATGATTGTACTAATAATATCTGCGGAGATGGTTCTATCTATGCTGGTGTTGAACAATGCGATGACGGAAATTCTTATAATAATGATTCATGCGTTTCAGGATGTAAAGGAGCAACTTGCGGAGATACTTATATATGGCAAGGGCATGAATCATGCGATGATGGAAATTCTATAATACAAGATGGATGTTCAAATGCCTGTGCAACTGAAACTTATGATGCATCTTTCTGCAATGACGGTGTAATTTTCACACCAAATGAAACCTGCGATGACAAGAATAGGATAGATTATGACGGCTGCAATTCAACATGCCAGTGGGAATCAATAAGAACTGCATGGAGTGAAAATTCAAATTCTCCAACAACATTTGATCTAGGAATATCTGATTATCTATATAAGCAAGACAATATATCCTGTAATGGACAGCAAAATGGAGTTGGATGCAACTCTTCTTGGAGTGCTTATATCTCAACTTATGTTGGATGTTCTTATTGGAATCTGCGTGAAGGAGAAGAAAAATTCACATGTTCATTTAGCTCAGGTAAATTTTTATGTAATGTAAAAGTTCCAAGACATTCTGGAGGAAATATGGGCTATTATGGATGCGTCAATAGAAATGATGGAAAAGGAGTTATCTCCTCAAGTACTGAATTTGTTCTTACAACAGGATGCGGAGATGGAACTCGTTCTGGAACTGAAGAATGCGATGATAATAACACTATAAGTCATGATGGTTGCAGTTCAATATGCAAGACAGAAACTTATACCTCTTTGTGGTGCAATGATTCAGTTATATTCAGGCCAAATGAACAGTGCGATGACGGAAACACAAATAATAATGATTATTGCTTAAACAATTGTATAAATAACACATGCGGAGATGGATATAAAAGTCCAGTAGAGCAGTGCGATAACGGAGCTCAAAATGGGGTTGTATGTTCAACAACAACCTATGATGGAACATGCACATATTGCACAACTAACTGTCAGACAAATACAATCTATGGTCCAAGATGCGGAGATAATATCACCCAAACAGCAAATGGAGAACAATGTGATGATGGTAATACAAATAGCAATGATTATTGTTTAAGCAATTGTATCCCTAATATTTGCGGAGATTCTATAATCAATTCATTAGCAGAACAATGTGATAATGGCATCAATAATACAAATACACCTTGTTCAACTTCACCTTCTTATGGATTTTCATGCACCTATTGCAATACAACATGTAAATCAAAAACAATTTCAGGTCCTTATTGCGGTGACAGGATTGTTCAGACTTCTTATGGAGAAACCTGTGATGATGGTAATACAATTAGTTTTGATGGATGCAATTCAACATGCAAAAACGAAACTTATTCTTCATCAATGTGCGGTGATGGTGTTGCATTTGTTGGACAGGAAGCATGTGATGATGGGAATAATATAAGGTATGACGGCTGTTATAGTTGCCAAAAAGAAATCTATTCTTCTTCTTATTGTGGAGATGGAATAAAGTTTAGAGGTTCTGAATCCTGCGATGATGGCAAACAGTGTGGAGAAGCTAATAATTTAGGACATAATGTAAGTTGTATATCAAGTTCAGACTGTCTAAACATAGGAGATGGAATATGCAGATCAAGAAATTATGATGGATGTACAACTTCTTGTTCTGTTGAAACATATGGAAGTCCTCCATCTGGGGGAACAGGCACAGGAACTGGAACAGGCACAGGAACATATCAACCAGATCCTTCTGGAATATATGATATCTATAATGTAATCTATTATAGATGCGGAGATGGGATAATAAACTCTATCTATGGTGAAACATGTGATGATGGAAATACAGTTCCAGGAGACGGCTGTTCAGCATCATGCAAATCTGAGCTATATGGATATCCTCTTTATTACTGCGGAGATGGGATAAGATTCTCCAGCATGGAAGACTGTGATGATGGAAATACCAATTCAGGAGACGGTTGTTCATCTTTATGCAGAAATGAAGGAACTAACCAGCAGAATGGCCAGGGATGCACTATTGGAACACAATGTATATCTGGAAACTGTACAGATGGAGTTTGCTGCAACTCAGCTTCATGTCCTACAGGACAGGATTGCAATGTTACAGGCTATGAAGGGACATGCCATACAGTTCCTCAAACAAATGGAAATAACTGCACTTCAAATGCACAATGCTATTCAGGATATTGTGTTGATGGAGTTTGCTGCAATACAGCATGCACTGAAACTTGTAAATCATGCAACATAACAGGACATATAGGAACATGCTGGAATGATCCTTCAGGAACATCTTGTACAGGAGGGTCATGCGACGGAAACGGAAACTGCAATTCTTGTACTGAAGAATCTGTTGCTGCAGGAAACTGCAATGACGGTTTTGATAATGACTGCGATGGAGGGATAGATTATGACAGCCAGTTATGGTCTAACGGACTATTGTCTGGTTTTGGCCATCATGAAGATAGGCATGGAGATGACGGATGCAGCATAACTGTAGAATCTATAGATGTTGTTCAGGGAGCTGTTGCAAAATGAAAAAAATAATATTATTTATCCTACTACCAATCGTTTTTTTAACTTCAGTAAATTTGGTTTGTGCACACACATGTATGCATACTGTCTCTAGCGATACTACTATCTCTAATCAGGTCTATACTTGTTCTTCACCAGCTTATGCTGTAACGGGTTATTGTTTGATGGGAAATAACATCAATATAATCAATGTTAGTGTAATCAATTGTTATTATGGTTTTGCTCTGGGTATTACTGCGAATTCAAATTATAACAATATAAGATTATCTAATATATATGTTCAAAATGGAGCTGGTGCTGAAACAAGCAGACAGATACAAGATTTTTCTTTGCCATCTAATACTAATTATGTAGAATTTAGCAATGCTTATGGAAAAATTGTTTTTAATGGAACTGCCACTACAGGTATAAATATGTTAGATAGTTCTACTGGAAAAATAGGGCTTGGATATAATGTAAAATTAAGCAGTAATAATATTTATTTTAAGCATGATGATTGGACAGCAGATTTAGCAAATTCAAACGCCCATATAGAATTTTATGATATGGGTTTTGTTCCAAGCGCAAACATAAAAATAGTGAGAAAAACCAATAATATAGATTATGACTGTAATTCTAGTTCTGCAGGTGCTAAATGTGTCAATATACAAAAAAATGGATGAACCATATCTTTTGATGTTGATAAGGTAGGTGAAGGTGTTTCTGGGTCAACATCATATTGGATAAAATTTTGTTCCGATACGGATAATGGAAATAATATTAATATTAAAGGCACAGCAACTGGCGAAGACCTAGACCATCCTGGTGCTATTATTACTAAAACAGATTTCTGTGTCGAGAATCCCGACTTAGGAATTTATAATAGTGTTACTGAATATTTTTGTGAACATATTTATCCCACCAGTACTATAGAACAATCTAATTTTGTTAATAACTCTATAAATCCTTGTACTTATTGTTGTATTAATGGTGCTTGCGCTACTTCCCAATCTCAATGTTATTCAGATACTTGTGTAGGAACATCCTTATCACAATGCTGCAATATAGTTTCACCAGGGACTTATACAGTTATATCAGATATATCTAATGCTGTAGGAACATGCTTTAAGATAAATGCATCTAATGTTGTTTTAGACGGAAACGGAAAAACTATAACTGGAGATCTGGTTAAAGATGTAGGTGAAGGGGTTCATGCTTTAAATGTGAATACAGTTACTGTAAAAAATTTCAAGCAGATAAACGGATTTTTCCATGGTGTCATGTTCGAAGGAGTAACATCCTCAACAATAATGAACAATACAGCTATAAATGGAGTTGATGGGATAAAATTATTAACTTCATCAAATAATAATGTTGTTCAAAATAATACTGCTTATGGAAATGAGCATGAAGGTATCTATATTGAATCAAGCTCAACCAACCAGATATTGAAAAATACAGCTTATAGTAATTACCACGGGATAAAACTGTTTGGAAACTCAAACAATAACCTAGTGAAAGAAAACAATCTTTATTCTAATTCAAATCCTAGCTTTAATCTGGATGTTAATCCTTCAAATAACCTGATACTAAATAATAATATCAGTTCAATAGAAGATAACAGCGGCTCTTCAAACCTAAACTATTTGGTCTATAACAATTCTTTCGGGCAGATAAACTTTACCTCTGTACAATTTTTAGATGATATGGATGTTACAGGAGACCTAAATCTAGGTACAAACATAAAGATACAGGACAATTATATCTATCTAAACACTGGAACAATCTCTGCTAATGTTAACCCTAGTGCACAGATAAAACTTTATAATATAGGCCATAGAGGTTTTAATAATCCTATCATCTTAAAAGATGGTGCAAAATGCACAGATTGCATCAATAGCACACCTTTAAATGCATCAACTGTCATATTTACAGTTGCCGGATTTAGCAATTATAGTATAGGCAGTCTTTGCGGTTCTCCTCCGGAAACAATCTGCAATGATGGAATAGACAATGATTGCAGTAATGAATGGGATTATGATACCCAGACATGGTCAAATGGAGTGGCTATAGGCGCACCTTATCATACTCAAGGTGATCCTAACTGCAAGGTTGGGATTATTACAGGAACAATCACAGGAGGTATAGCTCCTTAAGATGAGAAAGATATTATTACTTGCAGTCATATTTAGTATATTTTGCATTAATCTTTATGATGTTTTTGCAGTTACTGTAACAGTTTCAGTACGAGGACCTGGAGTAGTTTATGATATTAATTCTCCCTATACTCAATCTCCTCTTCCAAGCAGCGCTCTTTATTGTTTAGGAACAGCAGATCCAAATGAAGAGGTAGTTTGTACTTATAATCCTGTTTTACCTATGTATATAAAAGAACAACCAAACATATATCCTATTACAAACGCATGGTTTTATGGATGGGGTGAAAATTGTAGTGGAACTACTTCTTATTGTAATCTTTATCCAGAAACAGACTTAAAAATTAACGCAACTTTTTATCAAAATCCTTATAGCTTGGCTAATTGCGGTGGAATCAATTATTATTTAAACCCCCAGGGTTTTTATAAAACAGATTCGGATGGAGATTGTCCTCCTTTTACAGACGGAAATCTTATCTTAGGAAAATATTATTGTTGTAATAATGATTTTTATTATGGTACTGAAAAATTCAGTTTTAAACCAAACTATACTTCAGTTGGTAAAAGTATACCTAATGACAGATGTGGCACTTTTTATGAATATAGATCCTATGGAAGCATAAATACAATAAAGTTCTGCGGAGGAGATGCTTATTGGCAAGGTGCGGATGTTAATTGGGGAAGCAGTAAATATATCTATAAAAGTCCTGGCAACAGCCAAAGTCAATGCAGGGTTGGTTATGGTGATATAAGCACATTAAAATGCTGTGCAGATAATTCTGCAGAGTGGTATGATGATGGAATCGGAAAATATTATAAATCTTCTGCAGGTTCACTTAATTCTGGCCAGATTTTAGGTACAACTAGAACATGTTCTGGAAATCCACAATGTACTAGCAGCATAGCTCCCACTACAGGAACCTGTAATAATTGCGTAAACAGATGTAATCCTGGAGAAAAAGGATGTTCAGTTGATAATACTCAAAAATGGGATTGCCAATTACAGCCTCAAACATGCGATCCAAATTGGCTGCCTTATATATGTGTTCCAACATTAAGTTCAGGATGTTATGATAAAACATACACATCTTGTCCAGCTGGTTGTTCAAATGGAAATTGTATAACTTTATCAAATAATGGTGTTCCTTCTAACAATCCATCTCAATGTTTATCTGGATATGTTGCAGATGGAGTATGTTGTGATACGAGCTGTACACAAACATGCAAATCATGCAATCTAGCAGGTCATTTAGGAACATGCTATAATGATCCTTATGGAATTTCATGTTTGACAACAGGAACATGTGATGGCAGTGGAAACTGCAATCTTCCTTCCTGCAATTTATCTTCACCTTCTGGAACAGGAGTTTCTCTTAATACTGGAACGCCAACTATACCTAGCCAACCATGGGTTTATGATGATGTATCTTTATCACCATGCTCATGGAGATGCAGTTCAGGATATATCCGTTCAGGAAACAGCTGTATCCCTGGAACAAAAGTATGCCAGTCTTTTAATGTAAGCTGTCAAGCAACAATAGCTAATATCACATCTGTCATAGCCTATCTTACAAACGGAGCTACAAGAGTAGACTGTAATTATAATAGTTGGACAGGTTCAAATGCAATATTCAACTGTGATATAGGCAGCCTGCCTGTTGATCAGATATATAACTTAACTTGTGCGATAGATCCATCTAAATCTTATCAGGTTGGCAACAACTGGTCTACAAATGTATATATAAAAGACTGCGGACCAAGGTGCGGAGACGGAATAATAGGAAATACTGTCGGTGAAGAATGTGATAACGGAACATTGAACACAGATTCATGCATCCCTCCTAACAATGGAAACTGCACTTTTTGCGATACAACCTGTAAAAAACAGACTCTTAGCGGATTAGTTTTTGATGATGAAGTATGCCCTTTATTTACAGTAAGCTGCGACCTTAACGTTGGACAGGTAAATTCTGTTAGAGCTTTCATCAAAACACAGACTGGAGAAAAAGATTGTGAATTTATAGAAGGGAGCTGGCAAGGGACAACAGCAGAATTCCAGTGCAATGCTGCAGGCCTAGATCTAGGAATAGTATATCCTGTAACATGTTCTATTGATCCTGAAAGATCTTATCAGGAAGGGACAAACAAGACTATGAGAGTTCTTATATCTGACTGCGGAACCTATTGCGGAGATAATAATACAGATATATCTGCAGGAGAAACCTGCGATGATGGCAACTTGATAAATGATGATGGATGCTCTTCTAAATGCTTAACTGAAACTTATTATCCTAGCTTATGCGGAGACAGAAAAATTTTCCAGCCAAATGAAAATTGCGATGATGGCTATATGAACGGAATTGAATGTATCATTCCTTTAGGAGGCTCATGCTCATACTGCAATGATACATGCCAGAATACAACCCTTTGGAGCAATCCTCTTGGAAATTGCGCTAATAATGTTTTAGATACAGGAGAACAATGCGAATTGAATGTCAATTGTACAACGATAAATAATACATGTGTCAATGAAAGCGTAATAACCCTAAATTCGAATATATGCAATGATAGCTGTGTATGTGTACAAAAAAGCTTAAATGTAACATTAGATCCTGGATTCAAATGTTCTAATGGAACATTTATACCTATCAACAGACCTTGTAATTCTACTACAATCACCTATACAAATGAACCTGGAAAGTGCTTGGAAAACCAATGCTGTTATGGATTATCAGCACATCAAGATGGAATATGTGTAAGTTCTGTTCCAGCAGGTGCTGATGCTGACAGTGATTCTTGCTTATGCAGCGTTTCTGTGCCAGGAAAGTTCGGAAACATATGTGATACTGATGGGGAAAGCCCTTGTTGGGAAACAACTTTAGGAAAATGCTGCGGTAATACTTTAGGTGAAACATGGAGTACAACATTTTCAACATCAAGATCCTTATATGAGATATTAGTTACAGGAATATGTAAAGATGGAACATGGAAAAGCAGGGATAATTATCTGACCTATTATACTTTGGTGACTGAATGATGAAAATCTTTAAAAACAAAAAGGCGTTTGAAGTCAATCAGCAGCTGGTCATGGCTATCTTTTCAATAATACTTATCTTTGTTTTTTTTATATTTGTACTAAAATCATGTTCTTCATTATCAGAAAAGCAAAGGAGCGTAATACTTTCTGACCTAGAAGCAGATATAAGAGCAATTGTTGATCTATTGTCTCCTAGATTAGGCTCTGTACAGAATCACCAGTTTGAAGTTCCTGCAGGCACTGAACAAGTATGCTTTGTAGATTTGAATCATTCCAGAGAGATAATTGAGAATACAGCTTTAGCATTAGAATATCCTATAATAAACCAAAGCTTGGCTGCAGGAAACCAAAAAAATATCTTTTTGATAAGCAATTACCAGGTTACAGATTCTTTATATGGGGGAAATATATGTTTTCCTAATTATCCTTTTTATTCATGTATAGCTACAAGAGGAAATATCTTAGATGTGTGGTTCCAAGGTCAGGCAGGATGCACAACCTTATACATCAATTGGAGCATGTTTCCAGAAAATTTCAGGAATGAAACCTTATATAATAACAGCCCTTTATTTTTGATACAAGAACAAAGGTCTGGAGAAAATCTTACAAACTGGAGACAGATATCTGCAGGAGTTCCTTTGACAATATTCAAACAGAATGGCACAAGACGTATATATAATTACTCAGTATTTTACAAAAAAGAAGTCATCAATTCAAGCAATATCAAGACTATAATGGATGATTATAATTCAACAAATGGATATATTTTAAACAATTCTGTTTCTGTTCCTTCAGGTTATTCTTTAGAGTTGATATCAACAACGATACCCAACCAATATCTTAAGTTCTGGAACAATCCATCTAGTCTTATACTGGTTGATGCTTCAAATGTAAATTCAGCAGTAATAGCCTCCTTATTGGCAGCTTATGTCAATACACCTCTGATATTTATCAACAGTTCAAATAAAGTTGATTATCTAAGCTCAACACCTTCAAATCCTCAAACTAATCTGATATTGGGAAAACAGATATTCATCGTTACTCATGGTCCTATATCTTTAGATGAATCTACATATGAATCTGTTGAAAATTGGGCTTCTAGGGTTGAGCAGATTTCAGACACTTCATTGCAGACTGAAGGAAGCATCTATGCATTTGCAAAGCTTTCTTCAACCATAAACTTAAAATGACAGAAATAATAAAAGAAGAAGAATTAAAGGATATAAAACCTTTAGACCCTAAAAAAAAGCTGGTCAAAAAGGTCTTTAGAGAATATAGTAAAGAAACAGACCTGATAAAACCTGAAAGAAAACCTGCTTTTTATGTAAGCTTCCCTAAAAAAACAGAGGAGTTTTTTGAAGAGATAGGGATATTTGTCTTAAAACATAAGAATGAATTTATTCTTTCTACTCTTATGATATTGATAATCATCTTTACAATACTTTTGTTCATACCTAAACTTCCTTCTGCAAGCTTTATTGACAATGCTGACGGCAGTTTTATGAAAGGTTATGTTTATTTTGACGGAAATTATCTAGGCAGCACTTCTGGAGAGATTTTTGACAAGATACCTAAAGAATATTGTATCGACAAACATATCTTAAGGCTAGAATCTGATAAAGGCGCTTATGAATGGGAAACTTATCCTATAGACTGCCAGTCAAAGAAGGTTGTTTTTTATGTCAATCATGAAAAAGCTATTCCATCCAAGAATATAATCTTTAATTTCTTAGATAGTTCAGGAAGTTTTTATATATCTGGGAAGCTATATTTCAATAACATATCTGTAGGTTATGTAGAAAAAGAGATAGCTTTACCAAGAGAGAACTGCAGCAACATAACAATAATAAAGCTAGAATCAAATGATTTTTTTAGCGAATGGAAGAATGACAAAACAGCATGCAATACATCGCAAGAGATACAATTTAAAGTTAATATGACATGATCTATCAGAATCTTTTTCTATTGACCTAATCAATTAGATATGTTCGTTGCCTCTTCAGTTTAGTAATATTTAAATATAACTTCAAATATAAACCTTTAATGTTTTTAAAATTTAAAAAAGGAAAACAAGCAAAGTTCATTATTCAAGCAATTATTAAAGCAGGTTCTGAGAGAAAATTAGCAAAAATTATAGGAATACCTAAAGGTACTATTTATGGATATAAGTTTGAGGTAAACAATATATCTGATGTTAGGTTCAAAATCATATTAGGCTTTCTTGGAGATCCTTATTCAAAATACAGACAACATATCATAAAAGAATTGCCTTCCAACTGGGGAAAGGTTAAAGGTGGAATAAATTGTGTTGTTAAGAAGAAACAAGACGGAACTTTCAGAGAAACTATAGAAAAATTAAGGAAAGTTAGCTCTAAACGAATGAAAAATTGGCATGATCAAATGAAAAGAGATTATCCCAAAGAATACCATATTTGGCAGTATGAACGTTTTAAGAAGGTTGGAAGAGGTTATACCTATCACTTAAAGAATCAAATTCCAGTCAGAAACAAACTAGAAAGGAAAATTGGTAATTTTTTAATTTCAGAAGGTATCAATTTTGAATATGAACCTTATCTTAATGTGGGTGGTAAAGCTTACTTTCCAGATTTTAAAACAAACAATATTGTTATAGAGGTTACTGAGTGGATGCATCCAAGTTCTAAAAAGTTGGCTTATCTAAACAAGAAGATAAAAGATTATAAATTCAACAGTATGGTCGTTATAATGTTTATTCCACCAAATATTCGAAAATTTTATAAAGAGATTGATGGTTATTGCAATATAACGTCGACTCTACAAGACCTTAAAGAGCTTTTAAATGCCTCTGTAGCTTAGACATGCAAACGCATGGAGCAATAGGTAGAGCGCGTGACTGTTAA
>Ga0172371_10011283_pt1 | contig 11931 bp, 12 predicted proteins | sample Lak12m_FD_114543 | JGI IMG/M metagenome (GOLD analysis project Ga0172371, IMG submission 114543) | Freshwater microbial communities from Kabuno Bay, South-Kivu, Congo - kab_022012_12m | ecosystem: Environmental > Aquatic > Freshwater > Lake | place: Democratic Republic of the Congo: South-Kivu...
AACTTCAAACGCGAAACTCTCGTATCTTTTAGCGAAGAATAATTATGAAAAGTCTAAGATTACGTTGTTGAACTATTTATCAAAAGATATTTTGAAAGAATACACTTTCGAGATGGATTCTACTTATTCACCCGAAGCTATTAAAAACATTACCGATATTGAAGCGCTTTATCAAACAGCTCTTGCGCATAGATACGATTATCAAAGCTCGGCATTAAAATTAGAAAATGCGGAATATCAACTAACTATTACGCGCGGCGGATATCTGCCAAGCTTAAGTGGCAGTTATGGTTTTTCTTCAAGCGCCACGCAGCCAAAAGATTTATTTAGCAGAAAGGTTTATAGCTTAGGGGTATCGTTAGGGTTTCCGATCTTTTCTCGATGGAGCACAGACCTTTCTATGCAAACCGCCGAAGTTCAAAGTAAAAACAGCAGCGAAGATATTTCTGCTTTGAAGCGGCAAATAAAAAGTGATATCATGAATGCAACCCTTGATTTACAGACGGCAAAAGTTCAAATGGAAGTTTCAAAAGCGGCGTTAAAATCTTCCTTAGAAACCTGGCAAATTAAACGAGATTCTTACACGCTTGGCGCGGCAACTTTTATTGATCAACAACAATCCTACAGAGATTATGTGCAGGCTGCCAATAATGCTATTGCCAGCGAATCAAATTATCTTTTGAAACAATTTGGCTTGCTGAGCGCAATGGGGCTTTTAAAAACAGAATAGCACTCATCATGAAAAAGCGGTAGAAGATATTCTGCCGCTTTTTTAAAAGAAATGAAAAAGTAGAATTAGTAGCTTCCGCTTTCAACTAGAAAATTAAATCCGAATAAAAATTTTAGGAAAGACTCAAACAAGGTTTCTTTTGCCCCCCCCCGAAAAAATAATTGTATCAGGTTAGTAACAGGGGCATCTACCTTTCTCGTTGAAATCAGATCTTTTGCAGATTGCACAAACAGGGCACAAAGGAAGACAAGGGTAATAGCACTCTGAACCGCCCTTGCATTTAGTTTGATTCACTTGATAAATATTGTTATGCAACTGAATAGCATGGTAAGAACATTCTTCATAGCATGCGCCACAGCCAATACATTCATCCTCATCAATAGTAACTTTTGCCAAATCAAGCATGTATTGCTCCCTATTTTAACGTTTTAAATGAACAGAATCTATGAGTAAGTAAATCTCTATTAATTTTTTTTAGTTCCGTAAGAGTTTCTTTAGGTCTCGTTAAAACAACATCTCCAGACTCAAGATTAGTGACGAAAGCAAAACCATCAGAAATTTTCAAAACATTCAAATAGACCCCCTGATATTTTACCTCTGTTCCCATCTTCAAAACTCTAAAGACTATATGATGAATGTTGTTTGTGATTATAGCACTACTAGGGATAGACAAAGTATCCCCTAATTTGAGGAACTCACCACTTGGTGAATATTTCGGTTGATCTAGCATAATTGAGCTAAATTGATCGATTGCTTGCTTGGATGAAGGATCGGTAATTAATTCTTTTGTAGTACAGCATGGTGAAAGGAATGATAAAAAAGGAACAGTAGCGAAAAGTAGTCCCGTTTTTAAAAAAGATTTTCTTGTGTATTTCATTGATATTCTCCTTAAAATAGTTCAACGCTTAATCTTTAAGAATAAGTTAAAAAAAAGAAAAACAATCCGCAAGATATACTTTAGAAAACATCAGATTTATTTGTCACGCACTTTAACTTTAAAACCGTTTTATCCTACGGCTTGTTCAATTTTCTTCCACATAATCCAACGACTTATCAAACGTTTCATTCAATTTATAAACCGCGTAAAGAGAAATTGTAAAAACAAACACGCCGACTAAAATTGCGGAAGGAATAACTCCAAAGTATCCTTTGCCGAAATTAAAAAGCAAGGTAATAGGAACCGTTGCGCCGCGTACAAAATTAGGAACAGAGGTTGCCACCGTTGCCCTCATATTTGTGCCGAACTGCTCGGCTGCAATGGTTACAAACACAGCCCAATACCCAATTGAAAATCCGAGCGCCGTTGCAACGGAATAAAAGAGAAATGCCGAACCGCCTTGCAAAAAGGTAAAATAAAAAGCGATCACGGCTATTGAAAAAAGAAGAAAGATGAGAACAACTTTTTTTCGGCTTCTCAAAAATTGGCTTAACACGCCGCTTGAAAGGTCTCCGGCAATCAGTCCAATGTAACAAAACATAATAGATTTCCCAGCGGCGATTGGTTCGGTAAGATTAAGCGCCTTGCCAAGCTCCGGCGAAAAAGTGATTAAGACGCCAACTACATACCATGAAGGAACGCCGATAAGAATACATTTCATATACCGGTTGAACAAATCTTTTTTTGAAAAGAGTGAAAGGAAATTTCCGCGTGAAATGTTTTTTTTCTTCATTGCTTCAAACATACCGGATTCATAAACGCTTACGCGTAAAATAAGCAGAAGAACTCCAAGCCCGCCGCCGATAAAATAAGAAGTCCGCCACATAAAATCTTCCGCAATAGCATAAGCTGCCACCGCACCAGAAACGCCAATAGTAGCTACCATCATTGTGCCGTATCCGCGAATTTCTTTTGGAAGAATTTCAGCGACAAGCGTAATTCCGGCGCCAAGTTCTCCGGCTAAACCAATGCCGGCTAACAATCTGCACGCCGCATATTGATCAATTGTAGTAACGAAACCGTTTGCAAAGTTTGCGATAGAATAAAGCAAAATAGAGCCAAAAAGAATTTGCAGCCTTCCTTTTTTGTCGCCGAGAATTCCCCAAAGCATTCCGCCAACGAGCATACCAATCATTTGCATATTCAAAAGTAATACGCCTTTGTCTAGAATTTGTGCCTCCATCAATCCAAGCGATTTTAAACTCGGCACACGTACAATTCCGAAAAGAACTAAATCATAAATATCAACAAAATAACCGAGCGCCGCTACTATTACAGGAATGCTAAAAAGGTATTTGGCAAGTGATGTTGTGTTTTTCATTTCTTCCAGCAATTTGTTTTTAATTAAAGTGATGGAAAAATAGTGCAAGGAGCGGGAATATTCCAAAATTTTTTTTACCGATTGCCGTAAATTTGCAATTTCTGATTCTCTCCTTTTTAATCACAAATAGAGATGCAGATGGAAAAAGTATTTCTTTTGATTTTGTGTTTTGGCGAAAGAGGAATGTTTTTAGAAGAGCCTTCTGAAATTCTTACTTGTTGTTCACTTAGGTTTTCGTAAGCATCGGTTGTAATTTTGTACAAATAATATTTACAAATTTTTATAGGTTCGTCAATGGACATTCAAAACAAAAAAGTTTTAGTTCTCGGCGGCTGGGGCTTAGTTGGTAATGCCGTAACAAAAAAACTCATCTCAGAAAAACCCAAACAAATTATTGTTACCTCGCTTCGCAAAGAAGAAGCTTCTGAAGCGGTAAGCAAACTCAGAAAAGAATATCCGCATCTGCCGAAAAATTATTTCGTGCCTTGGTGGGGAAACATTTTAGTGCGCGAAGAATTTAAAGACAACGACAGAACGGAAATTCTTGCCGATTCCGCGAAAAGAAAAATTTTGATGCAAGATACGCTTGAAGAACTTGGCGGCGAGATTTTAAAAAGTTCTTCTCTTTATAAACTTATCAACAAGCATAAGCCGCAAATTATTATTGATTGCATTAATACGGCGACAGGCATTGCGTATCAAGATATTTACACCACCTACAAACGGGTAAAACACAAATTAAACAGCAAACCGAAACTTGAAGAAGTTGTTGAAGAGACGGAAAAAATCCTTTGCACGATGTACATTCCACAGTTGATAAGACACATTCAAATTCTTTACAATGCCATGCACGCGGCAAAAACGGAAATCTATTTTAAAATTGGAACAAGCGGAACCGGCGGCATGGGTTTGAATATTCCTTACACACACAGCGAAGAAAAACCCTCGCGCGTTCTGCTCAGCAAATCCGCCATTGCCGGCGCTCATACGCTTTTGCTTTGGCTGATGGGAAGAACTCCCGATTCCGCAATTGCAAAAGAAATTAAACCAACGGCGGCGATTGCATGGAAAAAAATAGAATTCAACACAGTAAAGAAAAAAGGCAAACCGATTGAACTGTATGATATTCCTTTTGAAGACCAAATTTTGTTGGGCAAAAAACTAAGTTTTCAGTTAAATAAATCATTTTCTCCGAGCGGAAAAGTTTTGAAGTCGGTGTTTATTGATACAGGCGAGAACGGCATTTTTTCCCGCGGCGAGTTTGAAGTAATTACCGCGCAAAAGCAAATGGAATTTGTTACGCCCGAAGAAATTGCCGAGAATATTATTTATGAAATTAAAGGGAGAAACACCGGCAGCGATATTATTAATGCGCTTGATAATGCGACCCTAAACCCAAGCTACCGCGCCGGATATCTGCAACACTTTGCCGTTGATATTCTTTCTGACCTGGAAAAGAAACATGATATTCACAGCGTTGCGTTTGAAATGCTGGGACCTCCGCGCCTTTCAAAATTGTTGTTTGAAATTCAATTAATAAAAACGATTGCCGGAACCATGAAAAACATTTCCACTTTTTCGGCAAAAAACCTTTCTCAACTTTGTACAGACTTGATAAAGAATAATCACAACTTGCGGAACGAGATTCTTTCTATTGGAATCCCAATTTTATTGCCGGATGGAAAAACATTTTTGCGTGGAAAAGAAATGAAAATTCCTGCTTTTACAGGCGATAACGAAATTGCGCTTGATAAAGCAAAAATTAACCGTTTTGCCTATGAAGGCTGGCTCGATCTTCGTACCGCAAATATGACCGCTTGGTTAAAAAGAATAAAAGCAATTATGGATGAAGCTACGGCAATCAGCGAAAAAGAAACAAGTTCACTGCATGTAAGAACAAAACAGTACTGGAATTATTTTGAAGAAATCAGTATTGGTAGAGTGGTAAGTTGGATTTTCATCCATGAAGAAAAAGGAACGAGGATGAAAGATTAACAAATAAATTTAGAAGTGATATAAATATTTTGCCGTGCGCTCTCGTGAAAATCTTTTGTGATCCTTGTGGTTAATTTTTCTTTACCACAAGGAAAACAAAAATGATTTTTATTCCTCGCTCTCAGGCGTTGGCATTACAACCCAAAGAATTATATAAACGAGTATTCCGGGAAACGCAACGCTAAAAATGGAGAAAAGCACATAACCGATGCGCACAACTGTTGGGTCCCATCCGAGCCATTCCGCAATACCGCCGCAAACCCCGGCAATCATTTTATTCCTTGATTTTTTTAATGCAGCCATAAAATCTCCTTTTGTTTAACCCAAAGTTATTTCAAAAACATTAGAACATCAACTTTAACGGAAAGAGAAAGTTGCAAAACCTATTCTACTTGACTAATTTTTGCACACTTATTAATTAGATTTATTATAACCGAATGAGGTTGCAACTTGGCACAGCACGAAGAAGTCTATCAAAAAGCCGAAGAACTTTCTTCTGACTTTAATTATTCAGAAAAAGAAATTTCCATCATATTAGCAGCGGGACACGGCAAAAGAATAAAATCGCATCGCTCAAAAATGCTTCACGCAATCTGGGGAACGCCAACCGTTGAACGAGTCTTTAACGCTTCAGCTCAAGGTATTCCGGCAGTAAATTCAATATTGGTTGTCGGTATAAAAGCTTTAGACGTTATGTCCGTCATCGGAAAAAGAAAGCAAACGCTTTTTGCATACCAAGCAGAACAAAAAGGTACCGGGCATGCCGTACAAGTTGCGCTTGAAAAAATTGATTCCCAAAAATTCGATGGAAATGTTTTTGTTTTCCCCGGCGATATGGGGCTTATAAACAAAGAGACCGCCGCAATGTTTCGCGAAGCATTCATTTCATCAAAAGCTGATATGATGGTTCTTACCGGAATTTTTGAAGGCAACTCTTCGGAGAATTCCTACGGAAGAATTATTCGCGTAAAGGGAAAAGACGTTGATGGAAATCCATGTGGCGGCGACTGTGGAAACGTTATCGAAATTAAAGAGCATAAAGATATTCTCTCGCTCTCGGATGAGCAACCATATCTTTTAAAATATAAAGGAAGAACTTTTTCTTACACAAAGCAAGAACTTATTGAGAACCGCGAATTTAATTCTGGTGTTTATGCTTTCAATTATAAAAAACTTGTGGCGCAGATAAATAATTTGAGCAGCGAAAATGCGCAAAACGAAATTTACATCACCGATCTAATTTCGTTATTTAATCAATCGGGGTATTCGGTTTCCGCAATCAGCCCGGATGACCACAATGTTGTAATGGGATTTAATGATAAGTCTGTCTTAAAAGAAATGGAAAACATTTATCGAAAAAAAGTTTATGATAAGCTCAAGAATATTATTGAGATAGATGATAATGAAGATTTCTTTATTCACGAATCAGTTGTAGAGCATATCTTAGAGATGGATAAAGCCGGAACGCCGCTCGATATTCGTATTGGCAAAGGTGTTTATATCGGCAAAGGCGTTCAGCTAAATTATAATTTATTACTAAAGAAGAACGTTTATGTAGATGGAAATGTAATCTTCGGCGATAATGTTCATGTTTGGGAAAATGCGCGCCTTTCAACCTTCCCACACCAACAGTTGGTGATTGGCGATAATGTTGAAATTCTTTGGGGAGACATTATCAAAGGAAATATAGAAATTGGCGAAAGCGCAAAAATAGAATCAAGCGTAAATATGACCGGCAGTGATGAGTTCCCGTTGCGGATTGGTAAAAAAGTTCTCATTAAAGGAACAAGTTATATTTTGGGCTGTATTATTGAAGATGATGTTTACATAGAACACAGTGTTTTGATAAAAAAGAAAATCTATAGACTTGTTAAACGGAATGGGGAGATACAGAGAATCCGATTTTTCCTTCCGATGCCCTCAGGAATTGATGCAATAGAGAATAGATAGTCGCCGCTGAAAAAGTGAGTTATTTAAGAACACAAATAAAAAATTGCTAGTTGAACTTCATTGAAAAGCGAAAATATTTTCTCAAAGACTGATTTTTTAACCAATTCAAAATAGGCAAAAAAAAACTGCATAGAGTTTTCTTAGAAAAGTCACGAAAGCAAAATCTATTTCCCCGAATGATGAAGCTTTAACAAAAATGTTGTTCCTTGCTTACCGGGATATTGCAAGGAAATGGACCATGCCGGTCAAAAACTGGTCAATTGTTCTTGGTCATTTTTCTATTATCTTTGACAAGCAAGTTGAACCTTTTTTATGATTCACCTACTTGCCATTTACACAAAGTATTTTACAGACTCTTCTGACCTCTGACTATTGACTTCCTTCTTATTTCCTCTCCAACTTATTAATGTTGTAATTGGAAAGTTTAATCAATGCGTTGTCGTTCCACTCTTGCGGCTGCCATGCTCTTACATAAATTTGCGGCTGCGAGTGATTAAAATCTACAAGCAGAAAGAGATATCCTTCATCCGAGTAGGTGGTTGATTCATAATTCTGCCGCATGCTAAAACTATACACTCCTTCTTGTTTATTTTTTCTCAAAATCTTAAAGGAGTTATATCCGAGATAAATATCTTTTTGCGACTTAAACAGCTTCGCTTGGTTTTTCAAATACTCGTTCTTTGTGTATTGCGTGTAGGCAACATGCGGCTGTTCATCATTTATTTTGTAGTACTTATAAACATCTTTTGCCTTGGTTTTATTCAGCACTCTGCCGACAATAATTACCGCTTCGTCGGAAAATAACGAATCGAGTATCTCAATGTTTCTGCTTCACTTTTGACTCTTTTTATACTATTCTGTACGCTTTGAATTGCAGCTTGTCTTTCATCGAGTTGCACTCCTTTTATGTCTTGTAAAGAAAACGAGTATTCTTCGCTTTTTGAATAGATATTATAGACACCAACATTGAGATTACAAAAAGTTATAACTTGCCCATAAATCTGGTTTCCTTTTCTTGTATCGGAAGTAATCGAAAAAAATAACTCCGCTTTTGATGAATCCTTAACAAAAATAAATGGTCCTTTTAGCGTAAGTTCTTTTCGCACAGCTTGCTCAAAAAATTTCTCACTCGAAGGTTTACCATAAAAATTTTCTTCAGATAACTCATATATTGAAATAGGTCTAATATAACGCTTTATGATGGATGCATCCATAGTGAGAGAATTAGTGGGGCATGAACATGGTAACACAACTGATCGCTACTATAATCAGATACAAATTAGCACAATGAGATAGGAACTTAAAAAATTTCGGGGGCTTAAAAAACAATAAAAACGCAGTTTTTCATTTCACACTTCCACATATTCAGGGTCATTTTTTACCATTTTTCAATACAAGTTTTCCATAACGATATAAAAAATAACAACTTCGGAGATAAATCCTTGACATAGTTTTTGACATAGTTTTGGTCGAAATTGGGGCAAAAATGGGTCATTTTGGGGGAGTTTCAGAAAAATATAAAAATAAAAAAGTGCGAAAACATCGAATTTTCGCACTTTTCGTGCATCCTGCGGGACTCGAACCCGCGACCTGATGATTAAGAGTCATATGCTCTACCAACTGAGCTAAGGATGCAGCGTAAAAATACGGAATTTGTTTAATTTAAAAAAGAGTTGCCCTACAATTTCGTAAGGCAATTTAGTTGAAGAGAGAAAAAAAGGTTACAGCAGCCGAGGGAATAGATTAGTTTTCATTCTGCAATTTTCTTTTAACAAAATTATCCAGACCATATTTCCCCGAACCTTTAATTACTAATAGCAGCAAAAAGAGCAAATAATAAAGAGGAATTTCGTAGCCGTTATTTCCGGCTTCAAAACCATTTTGCCAATGCACGGTTGTAATGGCAACAATCATGGTGATGATTAGGGGAATAGAAATTGCGCGTGTCGCAAATCCAAGAAGCAGAAGCAAAACTCCGGCAGCTTCGGTTGATGCGGCAAGGTAGGCGTTAATTCCGGGAAAAGGAATTCCCAATTCACCAAACCATTCCGCAACTCCGCTTATGTTTTGCCACTTCATCGAAGCGGTAACATAAAAGCCGTATGCAAGTACAAGTCTGATTGCAAGAAGCAGAAAATCGTTTAGATGTTCTAATTTTTTTGTAATTCGGTTGTAAAGTAAAACTATTCTGCTGTTCATTTTTCAAATCCTATAATAAAATTTTTTTGGTGTAGTTCCTTTAAAAAAGGAATGGTGTTTAAAAGTAACGTTGATTTTTCAACTCCAAATAGCTGTTCGGCTTCGTCGAGCAATTTCGAAAGAGACGTTTGTTCGTTAAAAATTTTTCCGATGAGCCAAAAGAAGAAAAAAGAAATATCGATGAACTGAACTGTTCCCGTTTCCGGCGTACGGAAAATGAGGACGAAATATTCTCCTTCATCGGCGCCGGTAATTTCATTCGGATTTTTTAAATGAACCGGATACTTCATCTGCAAAATTTTGTGTTCCGGATTTAGCGCAATCCGGTCTATTTCAAAATCTCCATCGCTTACAACTTCGGGAAAAACTTCATCTTCCATCATGTGAATTTCAATTTCCGTCCATTCAAAAAGCAAAAGTTCATCTAGAAAAGGAAAAGTTTTTAAGAGATTTTTTTCTTCGGCAATTACGTATTGATAAAATTCAAACGGCATTTTCCAAAGAGAATAACCGCTGCATTTATGCGACGCCCAAAATCTGCTAACCGCGCTCTCCCATTCTTCTTCCGAAAATAAATCAAGCGTTAACGGAAAAGCAGAACGAAGCGTATCATCAATAACATTATAAACCAACCGCGGATAATGATGAATCCGTTTTTCATTTATTCCGATGATCGGAAGCTCCTCTCCGGTTCGGCAATAGTGACTAAAATTACTTAGCTGTTGATAGGTTTCTTTACGCAGTAACAAGTTCGTTCCTCCACTGTTTAGTGCAAATATTTTCCAATCTGTTCATTTCAAATTGAAGTTCGGTGAGCTCCGGAATGTTGAAATCTCTTTCCAAAAGAACCGGCGCGGGACGCGGTAAAATTTGTACGGTGTGCTCAAAGAGATCGTAAACGGGCTGAATTATAGCCTCGCCGTGCGTATCGATGATCAAATCCTCCGCTACTTTTTCATGTCCCGCCATGTGAATGTACGCCACCGGATCAAGCGAAAGCTGCTGTAAAAATTCTTTTGCATCATAATGATGATTGAATGCGTTCACGTAAATATTATTTACATCGAGCAGCAAATTGCAATCAGCTTCTTTAACCACAGCGTTAATAAAATCAACTTCACTCATTTCTGCGGCAACCGGCGTGTAATAAGAAACAATCTCGATGGCAATTTTTCGTTCTAAAAAATCTTGAACCGATTTAATTCTTTCTGCAATGTGTTGAACCGCGTCCCACCGGAAAGGAACCGGTAGAAGATCATAGAGATGAGCATTATCGCATTTGGCAAAACTTAAATGCTCGGAATAAATTTTAATATCGTATTCTTTTAAAAATGCTTTTAGGTTTGTTAGAAACTCCCAATCAAGTTCGTCAGGACCTCCGAGCGAAAGCGAAAGCCCGTGCGTGTATATTTCATGCTGTTCCGCAACGCGTTTAAATATTTTTTTCCAGTAACCGCCGATTCCCATCCAATTTTCCGGCGCAACTTCCACAAACGCGGGAGTTAAAATTTCACCGGCTAAAAATTCTTCGGCAAATTCTTTTCTAAATCCGATACCGATGTTAGCTAAGCGTTCATTCAACATTATTGTTCCAAAATATTTAGAGCTTCCGTAAACACGAAAGCTCTAAGAGTGAATAATTTATTTATTTTTTCTTTCCTGTTGTAGGGGCTTGTTTTTTAGTTGATTTGCCGCCGCATTTTCCTTCGCCGCATTTTGCATCTTTTGCTTTTGTTTCAGATGCTTTTACAGTGGAATCGGTTTTGCTTCCGCATTTTGCATCTTTTCCTTTTGCCTCGGATGCTTTATTTCCACATTTCGCTTCGGAAGTTTTGCTGCCGCATTTGGCGTCGGCGGTTTTTGTTTCGGATGATTCTGTTTTGCTTCCGCACTTTAATTCCAACGTTCTTTCGGATGAAGATTCAAGAAGTGAAGTTCGTAAGTCAGCTCCCGAGCCGAGACTTCTGAAACCGAAAAGACTTTCTGCGCTGGTTGTTGAAGCGGCTCCCAAGCCGAGAACGCTTCCCGCAATAAATGAACCGGTTAAAAAGATGTGTTTTGCAATTTGATGCTGTTGGTTTTTCATGATCGTTCCTTTTTGTTTTTAAGTGTTTGTGATCTACACTTTTTAAGACGAACACGAAAAGAGAACCTTACAACGGATGGAAATTATTTTTTCAGTTCTGAATTTATTTTGATTTGGAGCGTTTCTTTTTCACTTTCGGATAACGAAACGGAGGTAGAAGCATGTTTTAGTTGATGGAGAAGAAAGCGGTTTTGTTTCTCGAACAATCGGCAGAACTTGCAAACGGCTAAATGAATGAGCAATTGAAATCTCTCACGAAGCGAAAGTTTGTGTTCTTCTTTCTTCGAAACAAAAAGCGTGGCGCTTTCGCACGAGATCATCATTTTAGTAGCCATTATATTGAAATCCAATTTTTCTCTAAACATTTTCGCACTTGTAACTTTGCCCGGTGAATGATCACCCAATAGTTAGACGAAGTAATCTGCAGTTCCTTACAAATTTCTTCCGATTCTTTTTCATCTATATATTTCATGGTAAAAACAATCCGGATCAACTCCGAAAGTTTTTGCGTGCACTTGTTTAGAATTTCGTAAAATTCTTCTTTCTCTACGGGATCGGAATAATTAACGCCCCATTCTTTGGGACAAGCAGCTTCTTTCCAATGCCCGGCTTCATCAAAATAGTCAGAGGATTTTTCAAGAAGAGCATCAATTTCAGTCACTAATGACGCGGCTTTCTTTCTATAATGATCGATGATTTTATTTTTTAGAATG
>Ga0172371_10011284_pt1 | contig 11928 bp, 4 predicted proteins | sample Lak12m_FD_114543 | JGI IMG/M metagenome (GOLD analysis project Ga0172371, IMG submission 114543) | Freshwater microbial communities from Kabuno Bay, South-Kivu, Congo - kab_022012_12m | ecosystem: Environmental > Aquatic > Freshwater > Lake | place: Democratic Republic of the Congo: South-Kivu...
AGCTGGAGAAACTGGGTAAGATGAAGGTGCCGTCTGCCAGCAGTTACTTTGGTATCCTCGACCTCTGCGGGTTCAAGAAGGATCGCTTTTACAGCTACCAGGCGCGGTGGCGGCCGGAGTTGCCAATGGCCCACATATTCCCGCACTGGAACTGGCCTGAGCGGGCAGGGCAGGTGACGCCTGTTCATGTCTATACATCGGGCGATGAGGCGGAGTTGTTCCTGAACGGGAAGACGCTGGGACGTCAACAGAAGAAGCAATATGAATACCGTCTGCGTTGGGATGATGTGGTCTATGAGCCGGGTATCCTTAAGGTTGTGGCCTACAAGAAGGGCAAGGAATGGGCGTCGGATTCGGTCAAGACCACCGGTGAAGCTACGAAAATACTGCTTAGCGTGGATCGCCCTTCAATCAAGGCCGATGGTCAGGACCTGGCCTTTGTTACAGTGATGATCGCTGACAAAGATGGGCTCCAGGTGCCGCGCAGCCACAATCTCGTGAGGTTTGAAATTGAAGGAGCGGGAGAGATTGTCGCGGTCGGCAATGGGGATGCCGCCAGCCATGAACCTTTCCAGGCGAAACAGCGCAAGGCCTTCAACGGTCTTTGCCAGGTCATCCTGAAAGCCAAAGCAGGCCAGCCCGGAAAGATGGTGCTGAAGGCTCAATCTGAAGGCTTGGTGCCAGCCGACCTGGAGGTGAGAGGATTATGATGAGGCATTCATGAAATCAATAATGTTAAGTGTTGCCATCGTAGGATTTTTATCGCATCTGGCATTTGCCGAAGTGATTGATTTGTCAGGGACGTGGCAGGTCAAACTTTCGACTTGCAGCAAGTATGATTCGTCCTGCCTGCAGGTAGAGCTTCCCGGTTCGCTGCCTGCTCAGGGGATAGGCGAAGCCCCGTCGCTCGAAACTAAATGGACCGGGGCAGCACAATCTGCCAAAGGGTGGTCCACGGATGAGCGTTATGCTGAATATGCCAAGCAGGGGAATTTCAGGTTTCCATTCTGGCTGAACCCTGAGACGTGTTATTCAGGCGAGGCCTGGTATCAGCGCGAGATAGACATTCCTGCAGACTGGAAGGATAAATCAATCGAGCTTATGCTGGAGCGTCCGCACTGGGGAACGACGCTGGTCATTGATGGCAAGGAAATCGGTAAGCACCTCGGTCTGGGTGTTCCTCACAGGTACGATCTGACCGGCATCCTGACGCCTGGAAAGCACAAACTGGCGCTATGTGTCGACAACCGGATGCTGGTGCCGATCGGGGAGAACTCCCACAGTATATCCGACCATACGCAGGGAAACTGGAACGGCATCGTCGGCAGGATGGAGCTCGTCGCGCGGAGCAGGGTACACATTGACAATCTCCAGATATGGCCTGATGCCGCAAACAGGAAGGCTACGGTCACTTTTGATGTGCTTAATCGGTCAGACCAGTCAGACCGGACAAATTACAAGATTTCTGTGAAGGGTCCTGCGGGCTTTGCCGGCACAATCACGGCAGGCGGGGAAGTTGAGGCAGTTGCCGGAAAGAGCACAAGCGTTTCCGCCGAACTCGATCTCGGTAAAGATTTCCCGATCTGGGATGAATTCACTCCGAATCTTTCGACGGCGACTGTTGATATCGGCACGGACAAAGAATCAGCAACGTTCGGTCTCCGCGATTTCAAGGTTGAAGGCACCCAGTTCAGCATCAACGGCAGGAAAACCTTTCTGCGCGGGACCCTTGAATGCTGTATTTTTCCGAAGACCGGACATCCGCCGATGGATAAGAAAGAGTGGACGCGGATCTACCGGATAATCAAGAAGTATGGCTTGAACCATATGAGGTTCCATTCGTGGTGTCCGCCGAAAGCCGCCTTCGATGCGGCCGATGAGGAAGGCGTTTATCTTCAGGTGGAGAGCTGTTCTGCATGGTCGCAAAGTCTCGGAACCCCTGAATTTGATACATGGGCTTACGCGGAAAGCGACCGTGTGCTGCGTGAGTACGGCAATCATCCTTCGTTCGTGATGATGATGTATGGAAATGAACCGGGCGGAAAGACGAAAGAGTTCCTCACGGGATACTGTACGCACTACAAGGCCAAAGACCCTCGCAGGGTATATTCTTCCGGCGCCAACTGGCCGTTGCTGAAGGAAACAGAATTTCACAGTTCTGGTAAGCCAAGGATACAGGGATGGGGGGCGGGACTGAAGAGCATCATCAATGCGCAGCCGCCGAGGACGGATTATGACCACGCGTGGTGGATGAAGGAGCATTCGGATAAGCCCACGGTCAGCCACGAGATAGGACAGTGGTGTGTCTATCCGAATTTCAAAGAGATAAAGAAATACACAGGTTATCTTAAGGCAAAGAACTTCGAAATTTTCAGAGATTTGCTCGTCAAGAATCAGATGGGTGATATGGCGGATACATTTCTCTATTCCTCCGGCAGGCTGCAGACCCTGTGCTATAAGGCGGATATTGAGGCGGCGCTGCGTACACAGGGTTTCGGCGGATTCCAGCTCCTGGACCTCCATGATTTCCCGGGGCAGGGAACAGCGCTGGTCGGTGTGCTCGATGTTTTCTGGGAGGAGAAAGGGTATGTCTCCGGCAAAGAATACAGCAGGTTCTGCAGCAGCGTCGTGCCGTTGGCCCGGCTTCCAAAGATGGTCTATACCAGCGATGAAGCTATCAATGCTGATATCGAAGTGGCAAACTATGGTCGCGAAGCGATCAGCGCTTGTGCGCCTGAATGGAGATTGAAGACTTCCTCTGGAAAGAAAGTTGCCGGAGGCTTTCTGGCGAAACAGGATATAGCATTAGGAGTTGGGGAAGTCGGGTCGATCCAGATCCCGCTCTCAGGTCTGATCCGGGCGGAAAAGCTTAAACTCGAGGTTTCGGTTGGGGACTCTGCAAATGACTGGGACGTGTTTGTCTATCCAAAAGACCTGCAGGCTAAGCAGCCGCGCAAGTGTGTAGTCGCTGAGGCGCTGGATGCCGCTACCATAAACGCGTTAGAGAACGGGAAGACTGTCCTGCTGATGATTCCGCCTGAGAAGGTGAAGGTCCATCCAAAGTACGGTAAGGTTCCGCCGGGGTTCTCGAGCATCTTCTGGAACACGGCGTGGACTGGCAGGCAGGCGCCTCATACATTAGGCATCCATTGCGACCCGCAGCATCCAGTCTTCAAGGATTTCCCGACCGACTGTCACAGCAACTGGCAGTGGTGGGAACTTGTAACACAGGCGCAGCCGTTTGTCCTTAATGAGATGCCTGCTGGATTACGGCCGCTGGTCTGGTGTATTGATGACTGGTTCAGCGTGCGCCGGCTTGCCTATCTCTTTGAAGCGAAGGTCGGCAAGGGGAAGCTGCTGGCTTGCAGTATCGACCTCAAGACTGGGATGGATAAACGTCCTGCAGCCCGTCAGTTTCTGAAAAGCCTTCTGGATTATGTCGAGTCAAACGAGATGGATCCACAGACGGAGCTCAATTCAGAACAGGTGCAATTATTGTCAGCCAATTAGCGAATCCTTGGAAGTTTTCATTCATGGATTTGTGAAATGTATTTTACGGTAAGTTTTCCGAAACGCCTTTGATAAGAAGTTTTGATGTTAGGGCTTACAACAAAATTTTCTCCCTGAGGATATATTTCACGAAATAACAACAGTGTATCGGGTGCAAATCGGTCTGGGTCGATTTTGCATTCAAACGCATCTGCCGAATTGTCTTTACTCTTGAGGATAAAATCTATCTCGCGGCCTGATTTGTCAGCCCAGTAGAAGATGTTGCCGCTGTCATGTCTGAAACGCAGCATGTCCAGGACAAGGTGTTCCCATAAAAGCCCACGGTCATCCTCACGGATTGTATCCCAGCCCTTTACAAAAGTTACAAAACCGGTATCAAAAGCGTAAACTTTGGGTTGGTGCGTAATTTCGCGGCGTCCGCCACCATGGAATGGCGGGAGCAGGAAAAGGGCATGGGCAATACTCATGGCGTCAATATGGGCCTTTACGGTATGCCGGCTTAACTCGCTTAGTTTCGCCAGGCTCGAATAATCCACCTTTCCTCCGCTTTGTCGCATGAGCAGTTGCAGTAACTTTATAAATCCCGTTCGGTCGCGAATACCAAAGAGCTCTGAAATATCGCGTGCATAAAAGCTGTCAATCCACTCGGAAAAGAAATCGGGATCTTTTTCCGGGGCTAACAGTGGTTCAGGAAGCCCTCCATGCAGGAAACGGCGATCAAGGTTGGTTATTCCGAAGTTGCTTTTGCATTCATTCCACAATACCGGTGTGAGGTTGATCAAGACTTTGCGCCCGGTCAAGCTGTCGCGGAATTTGCGTGTTGCCGACAAGGTTGATGATCCGGTTGCGAGTATTCTGATGTGAGGGTAAGCGTCGGCTGCTATCTTGAGAAGGCGGCTGGGATCTTCAATCCTGTGAACTTCGTCAAGAATGACCGTATCGTTGTTTTTCAAGGTGTCAAAGAAAGCTTCAGGATCCTGAAGTGTGCGAGAAACAGACGGAAGGTCGCAGTTGAGATATACCGCATGTGGCAGCATCCTTGCCAATGTCGTTTTGCCCACACGCCTTACTCCAGAAAGCCATACGATCGGGCGCTTGTTCCACGATTTCTCTATCTTCTCGATCCAGCAATGTCTTGTATTCATGGAAGTGTAATATACATATAGTCGTCCTAATGTCAAGTACTGTTCGGGAGCTCGGTGTTGCAAGAACCTTTTTCAGCATGCGACAGCGTTGCTTAATGATTACTGGGTATACCCAGCACGCTCCTGTCACGTTAAAGTTGTTCCGATTCAGTGCTTAATTGTCGTGACAAATCAGCCCGTCCGCCGTTGTCTGTCGTATTCTTTGTAGCTATTTTAGCTACAGGCAATTTCTCTAATAATTGTGTATTTTAAGGCAATAAAAGTGTATAATTTCTAATGAAGTTTTATTGGAACGATGTGGCTATACTGGTTTTACGCCAGAGGCGGATCTCTCTATGGCGGAAATAAGCTGCGTTATATGGGATGCTAGTAAATCTTGAGTTTATCTTTGAAAATGGTAAGATTTAGACAGTTGATCGGGTACAAAACTGCCTATAACCGGTGAATGGGCTGAGCTTAAGGAGGAGCAGTGAAGAAATCTGCCCTGCGTTTTGTTGTGATTTTGTTTGCGATGGCGGTGCTACTGGTGCTGGTGGCCGGGACGGCACAGTCGGCGAGCAATGTCACCTGGAGCGGCGTCAACACGAACTGGAGTCAGCCTGACTCCGACAGCTGGAGCGGCGCGACGTACAACAGTGACGACACCGCGCAATTCGGCGATACAGGTGTCGGCACAGTAATTATTGACGCCGGTGGCGTGACGCCGGGGGCCGTTGTTGTAAGTTCCGGTACCTACACGTTTTCCGGCGGCAGCATTGGCGGTACAGGTTCGCTAACAAAAGATGGCACGGGCGTTCTGCTTCTCAATTCCACCACGAGCTCCTACTCCGGCGGCACAGTTATCAACTCGGGCAGATTGAACGCCGCATCCGATGCCGCCCTGGGTCTTTCCAGCGGCAGCATCACATTGAATGGCGGCGAATTGGGAGCGAATAATGGCACCGGCACGGCTAGACAAAATGGGATTAACATCGACTCTGCGAGGGACGTCATCGTTACTTCGGCTGGCGGTTCGATTGCCGTCAGCGGCAACAACCATTTCACCACCACAGGAAAATTGAGCGGCACCGGGACTCTAACAGCATCGGACCTTGGCGGCGCCGGTGGACGTTCTTTGAACTTCAACGCGACGAACAACGACTTCACCGGTGGCATTGCGATCCCCTCTGCTGATGGCATGACGCTCAGCGTGAACAGTCTGGCGGACAGCGACAACAGCATCGTTTTCACTAAGGGTGGCTACACCGTTGCAACTTTTGTCTACGGTTCCGGCGCGATATCAGACTTGACGCTGAACAACAGGGCCATTGAGATCAATTCAGCGTCAGCAATAACCCCGACGATCAAAAACAATAACACTACCTATGGCATCACCATCAAAACAAATCTAGTGGCAACAGGTGCCGGTGCCAAGACCCTGACTCTTAACGCTGCAGCAGGGCCACTCAACACATTTGCAGGGGCAGTTGGCGACGGCAGCGATGGCGGCACAGTGGCTATCACCAAGTCCGGCGCTGGCGCTTGGATTCTCTCAGGCGTCAACACCTACAGCGGCGGAACAACGGTCAGCGCGGGCACGCTTCAGGTTGGCAGCGGCGGGACTTCGGGCACACTGGGAACCGGATGGGTCACCAACAATTCGACGCTGGTCTTCAACCGCAGTGATGCAGTGGTGATCACGAACCCGATCAGCGGAACCGGCACGACCACCATCACTAACGGTATCGTGCTGTTGAACGGCTCGCTGGCTGCGGGTGGCGCGGTTACGGTCAGTTCGGGCGGTACACTCGGCGGCACGGGCACGGTAAGCAGCACGCTGACGGTACTGGCCGGCGGCACAAATGCGCCAGGACCTGCGGCTGGGGCTTCGATTGGCGTTCTCGACTGCGCGGGCAATGTCACCATCCCCGGCACGCTTTCAATAGATATTGACGATACCCAGACGCCAACCTGCGACAAGCTGGCGGCAGGCGGCAACCTGAACCTCACCGGCAGCACGCTCAACATAGTCACCAACGGCTCGCCGACAAACCTGGTGTATGTGATCGCCTTTTACGGAACCCTCACGGGGAACTTCGGAACCATCAGCGGGCTTCCCTCCAACTATGTAATCAACTACAACTACAATGAGTTGAGGCAGATTGTATTGACCCCCATTGACCTTGTGAACCAGCCTGTGACGAGCTGCACGCCGACATCCGCCGTGTTCAACGCGGAGCTGAAAGTGCCGGGCACCAGCGTGGATGTGTATGTTTACTGGGGGCAGACTGACGGGACGAACAACCCGTCAGTGTGGACCAATTCCGCCTACGTGGGTTCGTGGAATAGCGAGGCCTCGACGAACATCAGCTTCGCAACCAACGGACTGACTGTCAATACGGCGTATTATTACACATTCCGTGCGACGAACACGACTCACGACGTATGGGCGAGTCCGAGCGTAAGCTTTATGACGATTCCGGTGCTCTCTTCCTCTATGATGGGTTGGGACGGCGGCACGACGAATATCGTGGTCAACGGCGACGGGGCCAGCCAGGGCGGAAGTGGTATTTGGAACACGACCACAAATAACTGGGACCAGGGCGCGGAACTTGGCCACACGAACTGGGTCAACGCCAGCAACAGCACGGCCATCTTTGGCGGGACAGCCGGGACAGTGACGCTGATCAACAGCATCACTGTCGGCGGGCTGCAGTTCTATACGGACGGGTATACAGTCCGGAGCAATATTCTGACATTCGGCACGGCGGGCAACATCGCGGCATACAAGGATGCGACGATTGCCTCTGCGCTCAGCGGTACGGAGGCGGTGGCCAAGACCGGGGGCGCTACGCTGACTCTTTCGGGCAGCAACTACATGATGGGGATCTTCAGCGTTCAAACCGGGACGGTGGTTTGCACCACCAACTACTGGCTCGGTAACAGCCGGAGCAACCAGACTGTGCAGGTTGGCGGATACGGATCGGAGGCGTTATGGACGAACACGGTCCCGTTCATTATCGGCAGCGGCGCGGCGGGCACGAACAACGCATTCAATGTTGGCAGTAATGGCGTTCTGCAGGTGAACGGTGCGGTTACCGTGGGTTCAAATAACGCGGCTTTCAACTCTATGACTGTCACTAATGCCAGTATCTGGAGTAGCGGTCTTACGATAGGTGCTGACGCCAAGACCAATACGGTAAACGTTTACACTAATAGCGTATGGAACATGCTTGGAAGTGGTGTTACCATTGGGAACTACAGCTCTGCCAATGCTTTGGGCAACGCACTGACCGTTAACGGCGGATCCATTACCAATGCTGGCACAATTACCGTTGGCAATCAAGCTGCTGTAGGTGGCCCGGCCTCGCAAAACACCCTGAACGTGACCAACGGCGCGCGCCTATTGAGCTCCGGCAGCATCAATGTCGGATATGCTGCCCAGAACGGAGCCAACATCATGAGCTCCAACACGCTTGCGATCGTCAATTCTTTCGTCCAGGCCAACGGCGCGCTGAACTTCGCATATTGTCCTAACCAAAACTCTGGGCAGGGTCTGACGGCGGACGGCAACCAGGTGATCGTGAATGGGGGCACGCTCCAGGGGCTGACGGGTATCAGTTTTCGTGGTGCCGGGAATGGCCGCGGCACGTCGGTTAAATTCAACTCGCTGGTGGTGACCAACGGCGGTTACGTCTCCAGCAGTGGAGCTCTTGTTTGGGATTCTGGGCTCTCGAGCGATCCGGATGATGTTTCCAACTCTGTCGTGGTCGCTAATGGGGGCGTGTTATCCACGGTCGGTGGGACCATCGGCCAAGCCAGCTCCATGTACGATTACGCGAATATCATCGGCGGCAGCGGCGGAAAGACCTCGACGTGGAATGTGGGCGGTGGGGCGCTGAGCCTCGACGGCACCTACACTTCGCTGACCATTGACGGCGCGGGCGTGGAAGGCGGGGCGGTCCTGACCAACGTCAACGGGGTGACACAGGCGGGGAGCTCCAGCATCAACCTGACCAACGGCGGTAAGATCTTTTCCACTGGCAACATTCTTGTGGGAAGCAGCGCCAGCTACATCACGAACACCTTGGTGAGTGGGGTAGTTAACTCGTTTTGGGATGCGGGGGGCGGCACGCTCTCGATTGGCGATAACGCCTCCGCGTCGTACAATCAACTGGTGGTTGGCGCGGGCGCCGTGATGACCAACCTCAACACCATATCCCTCGGTAACATGCGATCAGGTGGGTCGACTTTCAACGGCAACTCGTTGGTCGTGACCAATGGCGGAAAAGTCTTCGCGAGCGGAACGATGTACGTGGGCAATCTGCCAAATGTATCCGGCGGCAATACAGGAACCGCCAATTCGAACACGGTGGTGATCACCGATGGCGGCATTGTTAATCTCGGGGGCGGCGTCATCCTCGGGTGGGATGTTTATATTGGACCTAGTACCTTAATCGGCAACAGTGTGACAATTAACAGCGGAGGCCAGTTGTTCTCGGTCGGCAACAATATTATCGGCAACGCTATCGCGGGGGCGAGCACGATGGTCGGCAACAACGTCACCATCACCGGCACGAACGCCTCCACGGGTGCTGCTTCCCTCTGGAATCTCGGCGGCGGCAACCTGAACGTCGGCAACGCCAGCGTCGCTGGTAGTACGGTCTCCAATAATTTCTTGACGGTAAGCGCCGGCGGCGTGCTGACCAACGCCGGCCTCATCACCGTCGGCTACAGAACCGCCGGTTACTCCGGCTACAACTCTCTGACGCTGATCAACGCCAGCGTCTTTTCCACCGGCCTGACCATCGGCAACGCCTCATCCAACAATACGGTCATGGTGTCAAGCAACTCCACATGGAATCTCGGCGGAGGAAATATCACCAACGGTATTGGCGCGGTTACTGGCAACGTACTGACTGTTAGCGCGAGCGTGTTGACGAACATCAACGCTTTGGTGGTGAGTCCCGGTACGGCGAGCAGTAACAGCGTTGTGTTGTCGGCGGGCGGGCAGATTTATGCAGGCAGCGCGACGATTACGAACAACAATTTCCTGACCGTAGGAATTGACGATACCGTTTCGCCTGCCTCTGGATACCTGGCTGCTTCGGGTGTCCTTAATATCAGCAATTCAATTCTTACCATTGTTACCAACGGTGCGCCGTCAAATGCCGTTTATGTGATAGCTTCGTACGGCATGCTTGCCGGGTCGTTCGGCGCGACAAACGGTTTGCCGTCCGGCTGGATCTTTTCCACGAATTACCAGGGTAATAAGATTGCGCTGATACAGCCTTTGCCTGTGGCGCCGGCCGTGGTGAACGCCGGCACGGCGAACCAGGGAGCGGGCGTGTGCACCCTGCAGGGGATGGTGACCAGCAGCGGAGTGGCGAACGCATGGATCTGCTGGGGAACCAGTGATGCGGGAACGAACTCCATGGCCAGCTGGTCCAATAGTGCGTCCATCGGCCAGGTGTTACAGAACAACACATTCTCCACCGTGGCTTCGCCACTGGCAACCAACGTAACATACTGGTACCGGTGCTATGCGTCCAACAGCTATGGCACCGCCTGGGCATCGCCTGCCACCTGGTTCAACGCGACGCCGGCCGGTGGTGGATTCGGCGGTACGAATTCAGGTGGTATAGTTACAAACTATTACCTTAACGGGACGAATTTTTATGCGAACATTTTTACCAACGCCGGTTCGAATGCTTTTATTGCCAACTTTAACGGCAATGTCGAGGTGCTTGTGGTTGGCGGCGGTGGCGGCTCCGGTGGTAATGGTGGTGGTGGCGGTGGGGCAGGTGGTTTGATATATAGTAACGCTTTCCCAGTAGTTGCCGGAAGCAATTATGCTGTAACTGTTGGCTTAGGAGGTGCGGGATCGGTTAATTCCAGTGTTACAGGCTCATCAGGCAGCAATTCATCATTTGGCAGCATCATATCCACAGGAGGAGGCGGCGGCGCGTCAAGAGATAATGGCGGGGCACCTAAAGCAGGAGGCTCGTCCGGTGGTGGCGCAAATTGTGTTAACGGAAATTCTGCTGGCAGAACCTCTCCAGCCGCCAGTCCTGCTGGGCAGGGATTCATTGGAGGAAACGGCCCTGCAACTGACGGAGGGGTTAATGGAAGTGGTGGTGGTGGTGGTGGGGCAGGGGCTGCTGGTGCGGTAGGCTCAGCAAACGGGAACGGTGGCAATGGCGGTGTCGGTGTGCAATATGACTTGGTGGGCAGCAATGTATATTATGCAGGTGGCGGCGGTGGTGGTTACACATCAACAAAAGCCAACGGCGCAAATGGGCTTGGTGGTGGTACTGGCGGAAACAGAGACGCTAATAGCGGTGGCGGTGGCGGATGTATTGCACCTGGAACATCAGGCTCAGGCGGATCGGGCATCGTGATTGTGAGGTACGTTGTTGGCACTCCCATCGTGAACCTTGCTCCAACGGCTATCACGAACAACTCGGTGGTGTTCAATGGGCAGCTCAACAGTCCGATAACGAACTATTCTGTTTATGTTCACTGGGGAACGACGGACGGGACGAACAATTTCAGCGCGTGGTCATCGAGCGCCTATGTGGGGGCATGGACCAACGTAAATTCGACGAACGTCTGTTATACCAATATGAGCCTGACCGGCAGTACCACCTACTACTACACTTTCCGCGGCACAAACGCCTCGACCAATGTCTGGGCGAGCCCGAGCTGGCAGTTCACCACGCTCCCGTCGGGCGAGGATGTCAATTTTACAACGTTGCTGATTTATTGATGTTGGCGTGCTGCCGGTTACAAGTTACAGGAGTTTCAGCGCGATTCGCGGGGAAACGGGGAAACGAGAGGGCGAGCAGCTTGCCCGGCGTAGTGCTGCACGAAGCCTGGGTACCCGCGAGCCGGATAAGAAAAATTAACCACAAAGAACACATACGACACAAAAGGCATAAAAAGAAGTGATATGATCAAGCAGTGAATACTTTTCTGTGTTATGTGCTCCATGTGAATTTTGTGTTTTTTGTGGTAAAATTGGCATTCAGTTGATGGATTGAACCACGGATTGGACACGGATGGGGCAGAGGAGATTAAGATTACGAGCAGGATTAGGACGGGGAGACGAACTGCGGGATAAGATAGAAAGAAAGAGCAGTTAGACAGGATGTCCAGGATGAAGAATTTCGGATCGTCTATCCTGTTATCCTGTCAAAACCTCTTTGTAGTACAATGAGTCGGCGATGAGAAGATGCATATATAGAATCCTGACGCTCGCAACAGCACTGATTGTGGTGGCGCTTATTGCAAT
>Ga0172371_10011285_pt1 | contig 11927 bp, 4 predicted proteins | sample Lak12m_FD_114543 | JGI IMG/M metagenome (GOLD analysis project Ga0172371, IMG submission 114543) | Freshwater microbial communities from Kabuno Bay, South-Kivu, Congo - kab_022012_12m | ecosystem: Environmental > Aquatic > Freshwater > Lake | place: Democratic Republic of the Congo: South-Kivu...
AGAGAAACGCAGGGCTGAACCGTCCCATCCGGACGCACGTAGATGCCGATCGCGACGCCCATGCACAAAGGGTCGTCGGGCCTGACGAACCGGGGCCGTGGGCGACCTGGAATCGCCAGGAGCTGATATTCCAGAGCAGAATCGTCGACCGCCAGGTCACGTTCGGCCCATCCCTGACAGTTGTATGCTCGGTACGTGTTGAAACCAACCAGCTTGACACCCCGCTTCCTCAACCCGAGGGTAGCGGCTTCCGCATTGTCGCAGAACCCCTTGAGCAATGTGAGAATCGCAGCGACATTGGCACCAGATTCCTGCAACAGGAGAATCGCTTTCAGGCTCTTCGCAAACGCCCCGGGACGCCGGACGACCGCATCATGCACCTCTGGAATGTCGGAATATATGCTGATATCAACTCTACTTGGAGTCATCGCCGCCAGTTGCATAAGTTCACCAGCACCCGGTCCAACGCCCGACGTCTTTACTCTAATATCGAACCCGCATCTCCTCGCCTCCCCAAGTATCTCAACGAAATCAGACCTCAAGAAAGCCTCTCCACCCGAAAAGCCTAGACCTATTGCTCCAAAATCGTGGAGCTCATGGATAATTTTGATGACCTGCTCAGTCGTCATTTCGTTACATAGCGTGCCGCCAAGATAACAATGCCTGCACGACAACGGACATCTCCAGGTTAGATCGATGTGTGCCGAATGAATAAGTCCCGCCTTGAGGTACGAACGTGCCATTTTAACTTGGATAGACTCAGTGTCAGTCAACTAAAGCCTCCCAAGATACGTCCTTAAGACCAACCTCCAGGCGGAAGCACTCAACATCCGAGATTAACTTGACAGCAGAATCCAGTAAAATCGAAAGAAGAGAGTCGAATGGCAAAAAAATGCAAACGCGTTTTAGTACACCATATAGCGCCTCTTGTTTAGACAAAGGAGTCTTGCGTGTAGTAGCTGCCTGCGAGATAAAGAAGAGTCTATGAATAGGTGCGCTAGTCGTTTCGTTGCGCTTGTTGCCCGTGACCAGCCAGCCCGCGTTCAAGCTCGTAGACGGAGTGAGGCTCGTGCCTGACGCGGGCAGACAGACGGCCTGATCGTCCGAGAGAACTCCAGTGGGACCCGCAAGATGCCTGGCCAGGGTGCTCTTGCCCGCTCCGCTGGGGCCGGCGAACAGCAACGCTCCACGCTGGGAGAGCACGGCCGACGAGTGGAGGACCAGACCTCCTCGCAGCACGGCCCACGCAATGCCTGTATACAGGCATGCTTCGTCAATGACCCATGCAAGGCTCGATGCTTCCGGGTGGACTTGGAACGCGGCGGAACGGCGACGGATGGTGGCCCGCCAGTGGCTTCCGACAATGGATATCCCGTCGCTGTCGAGTGACACGGACTTGCTTTGGATAGCGGGTGCGATGGGTGAAGCAGCGACTTTGAACGAGAGCATCAAGTCGCTGGATTCGGGGAGTGCGCCGCCGGATACAAGAAAGCGGGACTTGTGTGCCAGGGCCGAGTCGAGACCGCCCCACGCCAGATCCGCGCAGAACGGCCCATACCGAAACCACGCTCGGTCATTGCCCATCACGAACAACCAACGGCGTCTTCCAGACCATCTCAGCCCAGAGAGCGAACGGCTTCAGCTCAAGGCGAGCATGTCTAGAAGCAATCGCAGAAATCCTGCTGGGTGACCATGTCTTGCGGAAACTTGGAACCAAGGATGTGCCCCTCGAAAGCCTGCTCAGACTTCAACGTCGGCTTCACGTATGGCTTTCGCAATTCCGTCGGGTTTGTGTCCATCCGTCCCTCCTGTCACTGTCGATCAAGATACTCCTACCCGGCGCCCGTGTCAACCGACTACTGCACCGCCTCTACCGGGGCTAGTGGATCAGCACCGGCTGCATCGTTCCCTTGTCCGCAGCAAGGACGTCAGGGAGATCGTCGTTGTTGAAGTCCCCGACAGGGACCACGTTCAAGCCACCGAACGTCTTGCTCGATTCGTTGTTGGGATCTGTGATCACGAGGTCCGGATACGGGAAGAGCTTCCCATCTTCGGCGTAGTCCTGCTGGTTGAGTCGGACGTAGACATGTCCGGTTTCCGCACTTTGGTAGTCCCCGAAGACCAAGTCCAACGACTGGCCGCCGTCGGACTGCATGTCATCGAAGTTCCCTGCGATTCGGAACGAAGCGTACGTTCCGGAGAATTTCAGACCGTTTTCGCTCATGAACGCTCCACTTCCGGCAGGCTTGTTGGCCCCGACTTGGAGAGTCTTGCCTATGCTGGCGTTGATCGCGGGTCCGTAGATCACAAGCAGGTAGCTCGACGCCAGGAACAGGGTGCTTGCGTGGACGACCCCGACATCCATGGTCCCGTCTCCATCAATATCGTGGCCGCCGAAGAGTTCCATTGCGAAATCGGGGACCCCAAGAGCTTCCGGCTCCGGCTTGACCTTCACGGCATTGGTATCCTCGGTTCCGGTGCCGTCGAGGTTCTTTGAAACAGACAACGCCATGGTGCCCGGAGTCGGTCTGCCCTTGACCAGGTACATGGCAGCGCCATTCTCCTTCTTTCCGATGGCCACGTCGTCGTATTGCTTTCCGCTCCCATCGCCGTCCAGGATCACGTTTCCGACCCCCTTGCTCCTTTGCCCGAAGAAGTCGACGTTGTCCTCCAAGCCCACGCCTTGTATCTTGACCACGGACCAGACTGTGATGTCGGCGTCGAGCAGCAGGTCTATCGTGACGGCGCCGCCTCCCCACGCGGTCTTGCCTGGAACTACGAAGACCCGATTCAAGTTGGGCACAGCCACCAGTACGTCGTTGAGGGGCTTGCCCGATCCAGTGGCGTCTCCATTGAAGTTGCCGGCACTCTCGATGTGAGCCATCGAGTACCACTTGTCTCCCAGGATGAACGTGACTGCCGGAGAATCGGCCACGAAGCCGTCCGAGTTGCCCAGGTAGACCCTGAACCTGTTAGCCTTGGGCGAAACCGTGTGCCTGGCAGCGACGCCGATGTCTCCGAAGCCATCCCCGTTCACGTCGCCCAGCCCGACGATGCGCGTAGCGCCCAGCAGCAGAACGGTGTTGTCCTTGATGCACTTGACGTTGGGATTTCCCGGGGCAGCCAGGTCAATGGTCTGAGCGGGGTTAGCATGACCGCGCACGATGCAGAAGCCGCCATAGGCTGCGTCGCCGCCGAGGGCAATTTCCGCCATGGTGTCGCCGTTGATATCGCCCAGGTCGAACACGACGGACCCCAGGGCAGAAGCGCCCAGGCCGGACGAGATGAATCTGGAGTACCTGAGAGAAATCGCGTCGGTGGACTGGACGCCTTGTGCGTTGAATTCGCTCTTGTTGCCCGCATCGTCAACGGCTCGCACAGCGAAGTAGTACTTCGAGCCTGGGATAGTGTTGACGATGAACCGGCAAGGGTCGGTCGGCGGCCGCACGTCGGGTCCGGAAACCTGGAAGGTTTCGGGGCTGTTCGGCGCGCCCGGCACGGGCGGCTGCCCCGTCCCGGCAAGGTCGTCAAGCTCGCACGCGTGGTCGTATGCGTCCTTGGAGTCGATGGGAGACGTCGAATAGCGGATGTCGTAGTGATCCGCGGGTGCGCCCTGCGTGCCGTCGTCAGCGACGGCGGTCCAACTCAGAGTGACGGCCGGCCTGCGGCGGTTGACGTCAGTCAAGGGATTGAGCTGCTGGAGCACGTTCGTGCCCGGCCGTGTCACGTCCGACGTCACCTGCACCGACGTCTCGGCCTTGTTTCCAGCCAGATCGGTCGCTCGCAGGAGGAGTCCTTGCCCGGTTCCCTCCGGAATCGTGACGCTGGGGAACGTATTGGCAAAGGGACTTGCGTTCATCTGGGTCTCGACCAGCGGGAACTCCTGGCCGCCTGACGTGCGCAGAAGCGATGCCTTGCCCCCGGCTGCGCCCATGTCCACGACCTGAACCTGTACCGCCACCTGGCAACCGTCGAGTCCGTCGTTCAAGTCGACCTCGACGTTGCACAGGAAGGGTGCCCCCGTCGGGGACACGATGGTGGCGACGGGATCAAGCAGGTCCGAGGTAATCGAGAATTCCCCTGTGGAAGCCGGAACGTCTCCCCCTTGCAGCTCTGCCTTGATGACGACAGTGTCGCCATCGGCCAGGTCGAGCGGGAACGTGACGAGGCCGTTGAGGAGGTCCGACGATGCGCCTGCGGGGAAATCGTCCACGAAGAATGCGAGCTGGGCTGCGTCGCCGCATGCCCCGATCACCGCGACCTGCGGATCCAGTGATGCCACTGCGCAGTCCGTCCCGGGGACCGGGCAGTGCGTCTCGTTGTTGACGAATCCACCCTCGGGCAGGTTGACGAACGCAATCGCGCAGTCTCCCAGCTCGATGGAGATCTTCGTGTCTGCGGATGACTTGTTGCCGTTGGCGTCTTGGACAGTCACGCGCAGTATCCGGTACTCCATTGGCTGCACAAGGTTGGCAGCAGTGATCATGGCGGAGAACTGCCCATTGCCCAGGTCCTGAATGCTTGAAAGCTGCTTGAGGGAGGGAGCGTCGCAGTTGGCGAACGCGTCGTCGTAGCAGCGAAGCGCCCAGATGTCCCAGTCGGCGGTGTCCGTCGCAGAGAACGCGACCTGGATCTGGAAGCCTCCAGCTTGAGGATCGGCATCATCCTCGGGCGCAAGAACCGAGCCGCTGGCCGGTGCGGTTATGCTGCACGTTGGCCCGGAGCGATCCACCAGGATCACCGCCGGGTTGGTCACGGCCGGCTTCGGGTTTCCGGCAGCGTCCTTCGTAGAGCCCTTGAGCTCATATTGCCCGTCGGCAGACAAGACCTTGTCGAACACGACGTTTCCCTGTGCGTTGGCCTTCTTTGACACGGAGCTGTTCTGTCCATCGTGCACGATGTCGAGCTTCACATCCAGCGAGGGGTCGGTTCCCATGGTCACGTCGGCCGACGACCCGACCAGCAGCGAAGGTGTATTGTTGGGCGAAATGAACTTGAGCGAGGGCGGCTCGGTGTCAACGTTGGGCTGCTTGCAGGTCTGACCGGACTTGTTGCCTACGAGGTCTACGACCTCCGCGCACACCTTGGGCTTCCCTTGCGGCAGCCACAACTGCGCAGACACGCTCTGAGCATCCTGGGCGGCCAACGGGTGGAACAACTTGGCCACGTCATTCAAGTAGATAGTGCATGTGCCGAGTGGAGCTCCCGTCACGTCGGCCTGGATCTTGAACACGTTCTTCTCCGGGAGGCCCTGGACAGCTTCAAGGCCGTTCAGCCATCCATCACCGGGCTGAGCGTCGTCCGGGAAGCTCAGCATGTCGATAGTCGGGCTCTGAGTGTCCACCCAGAGTATCCTTTCCTGCGTCTTGACCTCGGCGCTTTCCAGGCTTGACATCCACTTGCCGGTGTCGGTCCGCAGGGCCTCCACCATCAGGCGGTGCCTCCCTTGCGGCAAGGCATCGACCTCAACCTTGGGGAAGGAAACGGTGTCGTACCCTCCGACATGGTCGGTCGTCTTGAGGACATGGAACGTGCCCTGTCCCGTGTACGCACATTCCTCTCCGGTCACCTCCACATGGTCGGTGCAGATCCGCAGGTTCTTCTTGCCGCTGAAGAACTGCTCGGGCTTGTTCGAAACCTTGACGATCTGACTGGCCGACTTCCACGGCACCACGCACCGGCTTCCCTCAGGAAGCGGAACACATGCGCCAAGGCCGCATTCGGCGCTTGAATTGCATGCCTTGAACTCCACGTACTCCCCGGCATAGAAGCCCACGGTCACCGGGTCCTGGAAGAACCGGAACGTGCCCTTGAGACTGGAGCTGTTGCCTGCGAGGTCTGACACGGAGGCGGTGAGCGTCACTTCTTCAAAGGGGAAGTCGAACTGCGGGAACGCCACGGTCGTGGTCTGTGCGTCAGGAATGTCCGAAGCGACAGGAGTTGAGATCTGGGACGGCTGGCCGGACTTGGGAGCGATGTTCAGCGTCACGTTCTGACCTGCGGGGACTCCGGATACATGAACGCTGACCGTGAACTGGAAGAGATCCTTGTTGGGGTCAGCGTCATAACCGACACCGACGAGGGCTGTGGTCGGCGCCACGAACTTCTTTATGACGGGCGGAGTGCGGTCCACAGTGACGGACACGGGGGTGGAAGCGGCTTCCTGACCGATCACGTCTTTGACCGATGCCGTCAGCGTGCAGGTGGAATTATCAGGCAGGGTCACCTTGGGCCAGGTGACGGCGCCGCCCGTGACGTCGGCCTCGGGAAGTGCGGGCAGGTCTGCGCCGTTACATGTCACGAGCAGGGAAGCCTTCTGCTTGTTCTCGACGTTCTCGACTGAGGCAGAGACCTTGATCTGGCAACCGGGGATGCCGGCCGCACAGGCGAAGGAAGCCTTGTTGAAGATCGCTCCATCCGTAGGGGAAGTGATGGTGATTGAGGGGGTGGATTCCTTGAGGGTAGCGCTTCTTGTGTCAGAGAAGGCCTCCTTGGCATAGCCGGCGTGCTTGGCCTTGAGCTGGAGTGAAACGGGGGAGTTGGCGACGAGCCCGGACACCGCAAACTCGTACTGGCCCCCCGGCCCGACCGAAGACGAGGGTCCGTTGTTGCCTCCGACCAGCACCGTTACTTCCGCGTCCGCCAAGGGGGTCGCTCCGTCAGGCGAAGTCACGGAAGCGATGACCTGTATCGGTTGAGTGGCTGTGACGAGATCGAACGCAGGGGCAACAAAGAGCACTCTGGGAGCGTCGAGTGTCAGTGAGACCATGGCGGTGGCGAGGTCGGACTGATGGCCCAGGCCGTCGGTGCCGTACGCGGCGAGGAGGTTGCCTCCCGAGACAACGGTCACGGCATAGAAATGCGCAACATACTGTCCGCCCTCGCCGGACGGGGTCACGCAGGGAAGCGGGGGACCGCCGTTCACCGTCAGGCAGACCACCGTGGTTTCCGGTGACGGCTCTCCGTCCACTGCGACCAGGACCTCGATCTGGTGGCCGGCCAGCACGTCGTCCTCGATTGCGTCCGGGCACGTGTCGACTGTACAGGCCTGACCATCGATCGGCGCCACGAAGGACACGACGGGTGGAGCGGAATCGAGTATGAATCCCACCGGTGCCGGCGCCCCGACCTGCTCGGAAACCTTGTTGCCGAACTGGTCAGTCGCGTCGACCGCAACCGTGTATTCACCGTCGGGATATCCGTCGAGCTTGCCCTGGTACGAATACCCGCCGGAAACAGCGGCCGTCTTGAGCTGGCCGCCGACGGGGCCGGCGAGCGCGATCAAGACTTCCTGTCCGTCCAGGTTGGCAGCGATGCCGGAGACGGAGAAGTCGGCCTGCTCGAGCATCGCTCCCTCTGCGGGCTCTTCGATCGTCAGAGCGGGTGCGGGAAGCCCGACCGTCAGCGCGACATCCGGCGAGTACTTGGCGACCCCGCCCCCCGCCACTGCGTGGCAGAGAACTTCGTTTCCAAGTGCGTCGACGTCGAGAACGACGGGAACGACATACAACCAGTCAGGGGTCACGGCCGTCAAAGTGAGCTGGCCCGTCGCCACGAAATACGAGCCGGGGATGTTCTTCCTGCACTCTACGATGATATCGTCTGCTACATTGGACGAAGGAGAGAAGACCGTGAAGTCCGTGTCGTAGGTCAGCTCGCCGTCTTTGACCTTGTCGTTCTTGGAAAGGAGCTTTGCGCCCATCTGGGGAGCGCTTATGAGAACATCGTTTTGAGAGAAGATGACGAGCAGGTCGAGGGTCGCAGAACCCTCCGAGCCGCAGCAATCGGTGGCGCGCACCTCGACCGCGTGTCCGCCGGCCTGAGTGAACGTCGCGATGAACTCGAATTCCCCGTCCAGCGACGGCACGGTCTTGATGAGCTTCGAATCGACGAGAAACTCGACCGTCCCGCCCCCGGCCGTGCCTGACACGATGGCAGAAACTTCGAGCTGCAGGTCTTCCGCCACCGGGTCTGCGTCGTCCAGGAGATTGACGGTCAGCTCGGTCGGCGCGGTGAAGACCACTGCCGGGATGGTCGTGTCAGCGGAGTTCTCGTACGACAGCTTCGCTTCCCGGTCCGGGTTGTTCGAATCGCCGACGTGAGCATCGAACTCCACCGTGTAGCACTCCAGCTCCGTCATGTCCGACAACTTCACGATGATCTCAGCGACTCCCTCTTCGTCGAACGATGCATGTCCTGCCGGGAACTCGCCGCCCCCGTAGACGATCCATGCCTCATCGCAGTCGGTCCCGTCGTTCGTGATGGTGAACTGAGCCTGCATACCAGGAGTGCCGAGGTCGAAATCGGCCGCGAGGCAGACGTCGTTCTTGGGCGCCAGTGTAATGCCGCACTGTCCAGTCTCGACGCACACCGACTTCTGAGCGAAGGTGACCCCGGGGACTTTCAGCTCCACGACGTGGCAGTCGGGCGCGGGCTTGTGGGACAGCGTGATGTTCGAGATGTCGAACTGCTGCGACGGGATGTTCTGCGTGGTCACCAGCATTCCATCGATGCGGACCTCGACCGGTTCGCCCATGTCGATGTTGTCTACCGTGACCGTGAAGTTGACCTGAAGCCCGACTTCGTCGGGATTCTGGTCGTCGGCCATCGTAAGATCGAGCTTGGCTTCGTCCAGGCAGCCCTGTTCGGTGGACACGCAGAACTCGAGGGACGGAGGGAGGTAGAGCTCTTCGTCCTGCGGAATGAGGTCCTCATCTTCAGGCCCCACGAATTCGTCCTGGTCCTGCTCGTCCGCAGTCTCGAGTTCCTTGACTTCCGGCCCCACCAGCTCGGGAATGAAGCCCTCGCTTTCGACATCCGTTACTTCCTGGTCGGTCTCGATTTGCGGGCCCGGCTTCTTGTCATCATCTCCGCACGCAACGACCTGGGCGAGCAGACAACTCAACACCACGACAAAGAGTACTTGAAGCTTCTTCATCGCCGATTCCTCCACGAAATGCACGTTCCCCCGCGGCCGTGCGCCGGAAGCGTATGCTTCGTTTCCCGGCCGGGCGCTCACGCGCCCTCTTGCAACGGCCGTGTTCCGCCTAGTGTACTCTGATCATCAAAGCAAGGGAAGAAGAAAACGCGGGCCGCTGCCACGAACCACGAACCACGAACCACGAGCCACGAGCCACGCCGCCCGGGACAATTCTGTTGCGTCGCGCGGCGTTTCGCCCCTATACTGCGCCCCGTTGTGGCGGCGGGGGGCCATGGTCCGCAGGGTTCTACTCTCAGTCAGTCTTCTTCTCGGGGTTGTTGCCTTGTCGGGCCTCGCGGCACCCGCTTCCGCTCGTGGTGAAGAGCAGGACAAGGTGCGCATCCGCAAGGTCGAGGTCCTCGGGCTCAAGAGGATTCCTGCGGAAACGGTTCTTCTCGCTTCGGGGCTTTCCGACGGCATGGAGCTTGAACCGTCTGTGCTTCCCTCGGCGGCCCGGGACGCGGTGCGCAAGGTGTTCGCTACCGGCTATTTCTCTGACATGAACATCTACTCACGAGAGGTCGAGCCCGGTGTTGTCGACCTTACGCTCGTGGTGCTCGAGAAGCTGGTCATCAAGAAGATCAACCTGGTCGGGAACGATGAGATAGAGGAGGAAGACATCAAGAAAGCGTTCTCGGTCAAGGAAGGCCGGTTCCTCGATTCCGGTCAGCTCGTGACCACGCTGCGAAGCATCGAAGAGCTGTATCAGGACAAGGGGTTCTATCTCGCGGAGGCTTCGTACGAGGTCGAGAAGGATGAGGAGACCCGGACTGCCGTGGTGACCGTGAAGGTCAAGGAGCAAGCGGAAGTCGCAGTTCGCGACATCAACTTCGTCGGGAACCAGCAGGTCACGGACGAGGAAATCAAGTCGATCATGGTGACCAGGGAGAAGGGCTACCTTTCGTTTCTCGAAAAGGGCGGGCTGTTCCTGAGGTACTTCTTCCAGTTGGAACGCGATGTCCCGAGGGGAGATCTCCCGTCGGGCTTCGTGGACGAGGTCGGGGCGCAGCAGTTCGAGTCCTGGTCGGCTCACCAGGACGTGGACCTCCAGCGGGTGAAGTGGTTCTACCTGACGAAGGGCTTTGTCGAGGCGAAGCTGGGCCAGCCCAGGATAGCCCTGACGCCGGACAAGGCGGGGATTGCAGTAACCATCGACGTGCAGGAGGGGAGGTGGTACAACGTCGGCGCGGTGGACGTGGTTACCGAGGACAGCGACGGGCTCCTCCATGATCCCGCCGAGTTGAAGGCAGCACTGACTCTCAAGACGGGGGATCGGTTCAACGCGCAGAACGTGATGGCGGACACGGATCAGATAACGCGGCGCTACACGAACAAGGGGTATGCGTTCGTGTCGGTGTCCAACTCTCATCAGCTCGACCGGGAGAAGGGGATCCTCGACCTCACGTACATCGTTGAGAAAGGCCGGCCGACTTACATTTCGAGCATCGAGGTGACCGGCAACAAGACCACGGCCGACAAGGTGGTCCGCCGGGAGCTGAAAGTTGCGGAAGGGGAGCTCTACAACCAGGAGAAGATCGACCGGAGCAAGGCGATGGTCTACAGGCTGGGCTTCTTCGAGAGCGTGGAGATTTCGCATGAGCCGGCCGTGCCCTCGGAAGGGGTGCGCGAGCTGAGAAAGGGAGAGGACGTCGAGTTCGTGGACCTGCTGGTCAAGGTGAAGGAACGCGATACCGGGATCTTCCAGGTTGGAGCAGGGTTTTCGTCGCTGGAGAACTACATCTTCCAGGCGCGGGTCTCGAAGAACAACTTCCTCGGGCGGGGACAGACGCTCAGTTTCCAGGCTCTCGTGTCGTCGCTGCGCAGCATTTACATCGTCTCCTTCCTGGACCCGTACTTCCTCGACACGAACTGGAGCTTCTCGTTTGACCTGTACGACACGGCCACCGATTTCGAGGCGTTCACCACGGAGACATTGGGCGGCAACGTCTCGTGGGGGTATCGCTTCTTCGACGACTACTTCGTTTACCTGACATACAAGCTCGAAGAGCTGGACACGAGGCTGGGAGGTCGGCTTGGGTTCACGGGGGTCCCGATAGAGCTGCTCGAGTCCGACGGCATCACGACGAGCCTGCGTCTCAGCGTGGCATGGGACACGAGGAACAACCGGATCATTCCGACCGAAGGCTTTTACCATTCTGCGTCGCTGGAGTGGGCGTCACCGCTCCTTGGGGGAGAGACAGATTTTTACCGGAGCACGCTCAACAGCCGGTACTACCAACCTCTGTTCTGGGACTTCGTCCTCCGGTTGAACGGCACATTGGGTCACATAACGACCGCGGAGGAGAAGGGGATACCGATTTTCGAGCGCTATTTCGTCGGTGGAATATTCTCGGTTCGTGGGTTCAGGAGGAATTCTCTGAGCCCGACGATTCCTGCGGCAGCGGAGCGAGATCCGGCATCGTCGCTCGTGCCTTTCCCGATGGGGGGCAACAAGGAGCTGATACTCAACGCCGAGATCGAGGTTCCGATTTTCAGGGAAATGGGCATCGTGGGAGTGCTGTTTTTCGACGCGGGGAACGCGTTCGCCGAGTCCGAGGCGTTGTCTCCGATGGACTTGAGGACCGCGACCGGATTCGGGTTCAGATGGTGGTCGCCGATGGGGCCGCTGAGATTCGAGTGGGGCTTCCCGCTCAATCCTCTACCGGGGGAGGACCCGATGGTGTTCGAGTTTACGATCGGAAGCGCTTTCTGAGAGGATATCATGTCCAGGACGAGCGACCTCGCCATTGCCGGGAAGAGTTGCTTTCTGACGGGTGTCGGGGATCTGGCCGAGCAGCTATGCGGCGCCAACATGGCGTACGGCCTGGCCAGGATCCGGCATGTTCAGCGCGTGCTTGGGTACGAGCCGGATGCGTGCTTTGTCGGCGCCCCGGACGCCACTGTGACCCGCAACATACCACGGTGGGAGGCAGGGTTCGGATATGGA
>Ga0172371_10011286_pt1 | contig 11927 bp, 22 predicted proteins | sample Lak12m_FD_114543 | JGI IMG/M metagenome (GOLD analysis project Ga0172371, IMG submission 114543) | Freshwater microbial communities from Kabuno Bay, South-Kivu, Congo - kab_022012_12m | ecosystem: Environmental > Aquatic > Freshwater > Lake | place: Democratic Republic of the Congo: South-Kivu...
ATTAATTTTTTAGAATTAATAAGATTATTATATGTTTGTTCGTCTTGAAAAATTTTTATTTCTTTAGCAGACGACGAACAATCATGATAAGTATAATAATCTTGATCATCTAATTCAATAAATGTTTTACCATCATTGAAGAAAATAAATTTTGGCGAATCTGCATATTTATTTGATTCATATTTTTTACACGCAATTATTTTTAAACCGATTAATTTTAACCAACTACTCATGATATTATCCTTAATAATTTTTATACATAACACGCCATCATTTGTGGACTAGACAGGACTTGAACCTGTATGATTTTTTAAATCGCTTGATTTTAAGTCAAGGGTGTAAACCATTCCACCACTAGTCCAATATAAATCAATGGTAAACTGTTTATTTAAGACAAGAAACGCTTGGCGCATCTTGCTAAATAGGAATGTTTTTAAGCTAATTCCTTTTCCTTCGCCCCATTGATTTTATTACTGTACTTCAGATACGGTTGTTTCAGTCACGACGGGATCAACTATTTGATCCTCTGTGACTTCAAGAGTCGTATTAAGCAAAGCTTCAACGTCAGCTTTAGTAAACTTGCTAGGACGACCCTTTTTACCCTTACCATCAACATCAAGCTTTTTAGCATAAACATCAGTATGGGTAACTTTGGTAATTTGATAATTTTGACCATCTTTATTAAATGTATTCATTTTGGTTATCTCCTTTAATGCCATTATATTTATTAATGACGTTTATTCAATGGGATATAAGTACTAATCACTTTCTAAATATCAACAAATAATAAATCATAATTTATTATTGTCTATGATATTATAATTTTCAAACATAGAAAAACGAAAAAACGGTAAATTTAAAGTATCTTCTAACATTTCATTTGTCCAATTATCTATATTAGAAAAATCTATAGTATTGGAATCAATAAAATCTCTTAAATCTTCATGAATATAGTCATCATCAGCTATCAAATTGCAATCTTCAAATACTATATCTTTTAATTTTTTATAGTCTTTTAAATAAATAATAGCTGCTACTATTTTAATTCTATCAATAACTTCTTGACGTTTAATATGTATTATGGACATTATACTCATGGTCTACACTCCAATCTCGCTTTATCTGTTTGATATTTAAACATTACAATAATCCCTGTTCTGCTTGCCAAACATCAAAAGCAGTGATGTAAATTTCTCTTTTACTATTCCATATTCGCAATATTTTAAAATCGTCGTCGGAGTAAGGATCAAAATCATATACATTTTTATTATTATTTAATGGTTCAAAAAATCTAGGCGTAAAATGTTTTGATTTACAAACTTTTTTTGCTAATTGTGATAAATGACATGCTTTAATCATTGTCTACACTCCAATTCAACAGCAACATTTAAAATTTCCAATAAATGTGGTATTTTAGAAAAATCTCGAAATATTGGAAATTCATAAGTATTATTATTTAAAGAAGATACTGCAATACAATTGTAAGCAATTCTGTTATTTTCTCCAAATTTTTCACAATAATATATTCCATACTTAGGAATAACTATTCTAAATTTAAATGAATGTTTAGTTGATTTTTTCATATTGACAATTCTACCACTATCTAATATATGAACAATGAGATGTTAGTACTATTAATCTACAAACTAATATTCCAAAATTGGTATTAATGGTAGATTATCATTTTTCTTACGCATTGATTGTTCCGCCGTTTTTCAGATAATCCCAAACTTCGGGGGTTACTTCGTAGTGCATCCCAAATTCTTTAAAAGGTTCTGCAAATCTCATCATTTGTAAGCCAGTGGGATATTCAACCAATTTTGCTTCGATGTTTTTCAATTGAGCGCGTTTCGCATTTATCATTGCTTCTTTATTCCACTGTCCTATTTTTTCATTTATCATTGCTTGAAGTCTGTTTTCCATTTCGTTTTCTCCTGTTTGTTAGTGGTTATTTCTTGACTGTGATAATATCATATACACGAGTTTTAGACCCGCCGTGTTAGTTAACTTTCGGGCATCTCGACTGACACGGCGGGGTATTTATGCGGCACACTGAATCTCACAAGTGCGATATAAAGCCGCGATAAACCAATTTGATAAAGTGCTACCTTCAAGGAATGAAGGGGTCTAACGGCGAGCTTTACCTGCGTGGCGGTACAGTGGAAATTTTTGGCATATTATATATCCTTTAATAAATTTATTAATATTTCTAATAATTGCGGTGGAATATATTTAGTTTATATCATCGTATACAATCGAGTTGAACGGTATACTACCACTATCCACGTGAATGACTTGCGCTAAACTGCGCTCATATATTCCACATCATCATTATAACATACCTAACGAATTATCATATGGGAATTTAGTACTATTTATTTGAAGATTTTATCTAAAATAGATTCAATTAAATATCGTAATGGCAAAATAAAATCTAAAATCAAATGAATCTGATCTCCCCATGCTGTGCCTATGAAAAAATATAAAGATAAATCCCAATTATCATTAATAATTTTGAAAATTCCAGGAAAAGCTATTAAAGCAAGGAAGTAGGGCAAGCCAAAAATATAAGTAAATCTAATTAATGTACTGAGCAAGATTGTATGGCTAACCCAACTTCTATGAGGCACAATCAATCTATATGGTATCCAAATTATCTTCCAAATAAATCCTAAATAAAATTCAAAAAAACTTGCATAAAAATCTTGATAGGTGCTTTTATCAATATCACTATCAGGAGAACACATGCGAGAATATTGTTCACCTAAATAGAAAAAAATAGCCGCATATAAACCAGCTATTTTATCTATAAATATTGTAATTATTATCCCAAAGATAATAGCACTAGGAAGAATAGAAATTCTTAATGCTTGATCATGATGTTTTCCGCTTGACAATTCCTTCTACTATATGGGGAAATTCTTTTGATGGTAATCTATTATCTCTAAAATACCATTTTTTACTTTCCCAATCCCATCTAAAATATTTATTTGGAACTTTGCCAAAATATTGAATAAGCTTAGATATATCTTGATACCCTATCCCCCTATCCTCTTTTTGAAATGTTTTTAATTCTAATTCGACCAAGAAAATATTGCGTTCTGATAATTGTAATGGTGCTTTCGCGCCTGCTTTTATATTAAATTTACCATCTGGCAATTTCAATTTCTTTTTCGGTTTGTGTAAATATTTTAATAACCATGATGGTTTATCTCTAAATAAAAATATAAATTCCCCATTTTTATAATGAATAGGAATTATTTTTAATCCATTCATTATAAGAAGATAATCTTGAAAATGTTTTTCTGAAACACTTTCAAAAATTATTACTCTAAAATTTACACTATCTCCCAATAAAGATTGGGCAATGCCATGTATATTTAATTTAAGTTTGAATTGAATACCGCCAATAATTTTACCATCACTTACTACTGCATCCCATCCCTCATATTCTGGTATAAAATTCCATCCCCAAGATTCTGCTATTTCTTTTACAATCTCCCCTAAATTATATTCTAACATTTGCGTCTAATAAACCTTCCAATGATGCCATAACGATCTTCGCAAGTGCAATCTCCATCATGACCGAATAAAAATCTTTCTAACTTTTTTTATAAGAAGCATTACTACTACAGGAAATACTATAGCATACCCGCAAATAATAATAGAAAATATATAGATTAATTCCATCGAAGTTCTCCTATATTTTGAGTAAAAGTATTGAAGATTTTCAACACATCTTTATAATCTCCCTTAGGAGATTCATCGGTAATATTTATTTTTATACCATCTAATTCGTGTATTATATATTCATTTTCCCATAAAAATTTTTCTTTTTGACCATCATAATACATAATTCCTATGGTTAATTCATAAGCGGGTATATAATCTATATTTATTTTCTTAGATTTTAATTGAAAATCAAATTTTACCCAAATATCAAAATTATCATGTCCCCAGTAAGATTTTATTTGACTAAATAAATCTTGGCGTATTATAAAAATTATCCGATTACGAATATCAGATAATCTTCGACAACATTCGACAATATCAACGTTTTCTTTTCTGAAATCTTTTATTGGGTAATTTTGAGCCAGAAATGGCAGTATTTGTTTTAGTATCATTATCTAATATGCTCTTTATATGCCAAAAATCTTTTTTAATTTCGCAGTGTTTATATTCATCACCTTGAAACACATCTTTTAAGAGAGCCAAATTTTGTTTGTGAAATTTACCTCCACTATAAATTCCTCTACCTTTTACATGAATTACATATTTACTCATTACCACTTTCCATTTCGCATTTTATAATATTCATTCCAAAATAATTTGCGAATTTCACGATCTTGCCCAAACAGTTCATCTAATGCTCTGGAAAGACTCAATTTTCTACCTTTATTACGATCAAAATTATCATGTTCTGAGCAATATGCAGTACCTAATGCAAGAGGTTGGAATAAATCATTATTGTAAATTTCACATCTTGTAAATAATTCCCCCGAATTATGTTGCCAACTAACTTTATATTGATTATTGTCAAACGCAACTTTCATAACACATCTCCTATAATTAATTTTCTACATTTTACTCGTTTTCTTTAGATTGGTCAATGGTACTTTCTTCCCATGTGCCATCAATAACTTTATCATTGGTTTTCTTAGATAATTTTTCCACTTTCTTTTCTAATTCATCATATTTATTTTGAGCATCTTTACCAAAATTGAATATAATAACTTTATCTGGCACGACTTGACCTTTTTGATTTACAGGAGCTTTAGGAGGTTCATCAACTCCTAGTAACATTCTCATTTCTTTAATGGTTTTTAACCAGTTAGAATATATGTTAGGATCACGAGTTAATAACCATTGTTGCCAAATATCCCGTTCCCCGTTTTCATATTTAGAATAAAAGTCAGCTGCTAATTTTTGTCCTGTTTCTTTCAAAGATTTATGCACATCTTCTCTAGCTAAATCTAATCTATAAGTAATAGTTCTCTCTGAAACATTATATTTTTCAGCTAATGTTTTTCTATTCATGCCATTGATAAAATCTTCAAATATTAATCTCGCTTGAATTATTCTATCTTCTGGTATCGTTAAATAACTGTTTTTATCTGTCACAATCTATAAAATTCCTTCAAATTCTTTTTTACCATTTCAATATCACTATTTTGTATGGTACAATAAATTTTATATTCTCTTTTCACATCCAAATCATAATAATATTGTCTAATAAATCTCGGACAATATCGAATAATGTTATAATAAGTAGTAATAATAAAATAAAATATTTCAATCATCGGTAATCACCACTACCGCCCAGCACTCCCCGTTTTTTCCTATCTTGAAGTTTGATAATATTCGATTCTGCAATAATGTCTAATGATAAACCCAATTCAGTTGCTACTTGACTTAAGTACCACAACGAATCTCCCAACTCATACATCATTTCTATTTTATTTTCTTGGGTAATTATTCCATTAGTATCTCGCATTACTTTTTTAACTCTACCTAAAAATTCTCCCACTTCATTAGCTAACCCCAATGAAGGATATATATAATTATCTCCCTTATTCGGGTAAATTGCCGTTTCAGATGTTAATTTTTGATATTCTTCAAATGTCATATTATACTAAAATCCTTGTCTCTCAAAATTACAATATTTTTCTAATTTCCAAAAAAGCTTTTCTAATATAATGACATCATTTCTATTATGAATTAATAATTTCTCCATACTTGGTTGATGCCCAATGGATGCTAATTTCCAATATCTAATATCTAATTTGGTTTTGCCTTTAATACCGAAGAATTTAGTAACAGAATCTAAACTTCCTGATGATAAATTCATAATTTGAACAGCTTTCCAATATAGATCAATATGTAATTTTTGTTTATATTTGGGAGGTTCAAATCCATTAACTAACGCTCTTGAACGTATAAATTTTGCATCAAACATTTGACCATAATATGTTACAAACACATCATATTTATTCATTTCATTTAATAAACTTTCTATAATTTTTTTATCAAACGTTTGATAATTGAAAATATCTTTCTTTGTAATGTTATCAGTAATTACTTTAGAATTACCCATTTCTTTGATAGCCCAACTCACCATGTATCCCACATTTGGTTTTAATTCCGATGTTTCTATATCAAGAAATGCTAAACGTAAACCATCATTTTCCCACCAACGAACAGAAGATAATGGCACATCTCTTATTATCCACTCTCCTGATTTTTTGTTTTTTATAAAACAAGCAGGATGGGTAAGATATGTATGGTGATGTTTACAACGTATTAATTCACTCATTATATGTATAATCTATACCTTTCAATGTTTTATTACGCATTATATTTACAGCGTCTATATTATTATCTATTAAAATAAAATTTCTGTCAAGTTCATTAGCGATTTTACCAATTTTCCCGCTTCCAGCAAAACAATCCAATACTGTATCACCAACCCTACTGGATACTTTAAGTAATCTGGTGAGCAATTGTGTTGGTTTTTCCGTCGCATACCCAACTCTATTTCTACTATTTGTCCCTTCTATACTAATAAACCAACAATTAGTTGGAAATTTGCCACGTTCTATTTTTTCTTCGCTCACCATACCATCTGTAATATATGGTATAGTATCACATTCCTCTAAATTAAAATAATAATCTTTTGTTTTAGAATACATTAATATTATATCATGTTTTTTATACCAATTTTTATTCGATCTACCTCCAAAATCATAAGCCCAAATAATTTCGTTACAAAAATTTCTACGTCCAAGAATTTCATCACAAAGTATTTTAACATAATGAACCTCATCTATTCCTAAATGTAAATAGAAAGTTCCTGTTTGTGATAAAACTCTATATAATTCACTTATTCTTGGGCGTAAAAAATCTAAATAATTGTCAAATACATCAGTATATGATGTAGTAGATAATCCAATTGTTTGATATGTATTACCCCCAAACCCTACTCTATCCCCCATTTGATTTCTCAATGTCTTTATTTTAGTTCTCGATTGAGTTTTACCTGTATTAAATGGAGGATCAATATAAATTAAATCTATCGAATTAGATTCAATTTTTGGTAAATAATCTAAATTATCTCCAAAAAATAGTTTATTCATTATTTAATCCATTTATTTTATCTTCAATTTGTTTTTTAGACATATAAATAATTAGTCTTGCAACAGTATGATATAGAGTTTCTATTCCCTTATAAGTTAAATCATCTTCATAACCCATTTCATTGATAAGATTAATTATTTCTTTAATTTCATTTTTTTTAGCATAATGACAATATACATTAATTGTATTTACATTCCAACCAAACTCAGCCGCACATCTGCGAGGCGGAAATTTTCTCGCTCTCGCGGCGGCTAAAAGAAACATATAAAATGATTTATCTAAATCTGATAAATTTATCATAATTAATAAATATTATCCGGATAACGATAATCACTGTTATCAAAATAATGTCTGCTATATAATGATTCATCTATTAATTGTAAATCGTCCAATGTATCAATAAATTCACCATTAGCATTTCTAACTTCATATCCTAAAGATTCTAAATATTCAATCATAAATAATACAATTTTATTCTTTAAATAATTCATATTTTCTCCTTATATCGTTATATAAATACAATAAAGATAGTAAATTTTCAAATTTTAATGTGGCATACCATTCAGAATCATTTCTTCTAAAAACTAAAAGAGACGTTTCTTTTGTTCCCGTATTACTCTCACACTGTTTTAACCACTCCCAAATTTTAACCTGTTCTGATCTTTTTACTTCAACACTATATGGAAAATCATTAAAAATTCTAGGATGTATTAATATATCTTTACCAATTAATGATGCTGGTGTAGATTTTACATCATCATCAGATAATTGTAAATATTTTTTAATAAGATCAACTACTTCTCGCTGACCTTTTCTACCCTTTTGTTTTGCTGATCGTATTTTCACTCTGTAAAAATTCTGTCCATTCTAGTAAGGTTTTAAAATCTTTTTTACGCAATATAATAAATTCATCTGATTTTTTATTTTTATCAATCAATTGTATTTGTAATACTGGTAATTCATTAATATTACATTCCGAAATAATTTTATTCAAAATTCTCTTGGTTACTGAAAAAGATTTATTTTCAGTAGCCTTATGTTCAATCTTTACTTTATCCCACAATCCCCATGCAATGGTATAGGATAAATTAATTATACCATCACCAGTGTATGATGGTATAGCTCCCGAATTTATTTGCTCCTTCGCTCCCAATTCATTAAGAGATTTTTTCGTTTGTTTCGCCAGTTTTCTCATTATTAATAAACTCAAAACATTCGTTTATATATTTAATATCCCAATTGGATATTTCATCAGTCATTAAATTTTTTAGCGTATAAATATCTCCAATAACATTAATAATTTCATATTGGTCATAAGTAAATTTATTTTGTAGTAATTTTTTATTCATAAATAATATTATACCCGATATATATTATAATATCAATAGTCCATTAGTACTATTTTATTCTTCCCCATTCCAAATACCAACACCAGATTTTTCACCCATTTTGGTATATACAATATCCCATAAAGATTTCATATATTCTTTATTTTCTTTTAATTTGGAAACTAATTTATCTTTTCCTTGTACCCGTTCTCCATTGGGCAATGTCATCCAAGAACCACTGCGTTCTATCAATTCTAATTCTAATGCGGCATCAATTAAATTTTCTTGCACATCAAATCCAGTTTGGAAATAAAATCTACATTCTCCCACATTCTTAGGGGAACTAGATCGAGATTTTTTAATTGTCCATTTAATATTTTTACCAATAGCTACATTACCATCTTTGATAGTTTCTCCATCACGCATCCAAATAATAGATGACCCTATATATTCTTGAGCTTTGCCTTGTGGCATTTGATCAGGCTCACCCATACTACCTAATTTATCGCGTAATTGATTAATTAAGATCAATTGTTGATTATCTGCGATCAATTGATTACCCACCGTCACCAATTGATTTATAACCCTAGAACTACCCCCAAATTGGTTAGATGCTTCTTTATCAAATAGAGCTTCAATAGTTAGTGAAGCTAACGAATCAATAATAAAAAATGATTTAATATTTTGTTCTTTTACAACTCTAATACTGTCGCGTAAATAATTATATGCCCCCTCCGCAGTTAAATCTTCCCCATCATATAAAACAACATCATCAGGATTAACTCCCAATAAAATAGCGCGATCCTTATCATATTGTTTTTCTACATCAAACCAAATTATTAAACCACCCTCTTTTTGAATCCTGCCGCTAATCATATTTGCTAGAGTAGTTTTTCCCGATTGAGGCTTGCCCGCAATAATCGTAGTTCTACCCCATAATAATCCACTTCCTAGATCAATATCTAATGTAGGAACACCCACAGGATAAGACCGAAGGGGAGGTAATTCACTAGCTTTTTTGACTACACTTTCCCCATGTTGTTTACGCAATTCTTTTAAAACTTCATCTATTTTTAACATTAATTCTCCTAATTATATTGTAAATATGCAAATTGATTTAATTTTAAGTAATCTCCCACATTTTCCACACACGCATATCTGAATCGACCCACCACTTTATTACATTTTCCACATATACAAATATTTTTTGAAACATATTCATGATAAAGTATTATATTTACATAATATGTTTTATCTAAAATACACTCTCCGTCGAAGATCAATATCGTATGACATTTATCACATTTTAAAAATAATTTTTCAAAATATCGAGTATAACCAATTTCATGATTACATTGTTTTATCATCTCATAACTTCTACTTTTAATTCAAAAAAATTAGTTTTTTTCAATTTTTTAGGAAACTTTAATTCTTCCCAATTAATTTCTGGAAAAACTATTTCTAAAATGGGTATAATAATTTGTAATAATTGAATATTATAATAATATACAACATCTATTACACATTTACCATTTATTTCCGAATCTTCCAATCCCTGCATTGGTGTAGTGCCATCTATTATAACATAATTCATAGTATCATGTCCAGTAATTAATTTACCAGATTTTTTTAATCGTTTAGCAATTCTAACATATACCAAAGGATTTTCACCAACATATTCATTTAAATCTTTACCCAAGCGGGATGATATAACTAATTCTGATAATTTAACTTTAGAATTAATTATATCATCTCTTTTATTTTTCAAAAGATTTAAATAAAAATCACTGTCTATATTATTATTCAAAATATTATTTAAAATATCTTCGGCTATATTTCTTGCCCATCGGCAAGTATCTGATTTTATTAGTTTTAATCCCTTTATAATTATTTCTGGTTTTTCCAACACTTTACCATCAGCAATAATCACTTTACCCGCATACATTTTTTTACGCACAATTAAAAGTGTTTCAAATTTCTTTTCCCAAGACATCTTTAAAACACTTGGGTCATAACAATTAAATCTTTCTTTTATTGTTTTTCTCAATAAATTTATATAAGAATCTATTAAAGTAATCGGGTCATCTTTATTAATCAATAAATACATAGAATCTGTATCCGCAATTACTACTTTATTATTGGTTGCCCCTAAAAATTCCTCACCTAAAGGTATGGCAAATCTGCCAAAAGATGTAATAGAATTTCCAATTTTTTCATTAAACAAGCTACTTCCCCACAATCCTGTAACTCCATAGACAGAATTGGCGAGAATTTTTACTGCTATTTGTAAAATATCTAAAGCAGATTTTTTAATAGAATCAGTTTCTAACTCCATTTCAGCTTTAATTTTTTTACGCTCATTTAACAAAAAAGTACAAACATCAGGCATTAATCCAATTTGGTTAATTTTATATTTTGTGCCATTAGGAGTTTGATTATATTCACCCTCAAAATCATCCTCTACCAAAGTTGAATAACATATATTAAATGCTCTAATCACATTGGGATAAAGTGAATTAAAATCAAAAGAACATACATCTCTCACAAAAGAAGGATTGCTTTCCAGCACATATCCCCCTTCTATTTCATAAGAAATTCCTAATTCTTCCAATTCTTCTTTTCGTCCTTTGCGCCTATCAGATGATAAAGCATTTTTGGCAAATGGAGAATCTTTACCCGTTTTTTTATGTTCTGGTAAATAATAACCAGTATTAAAACGAAAATCCAATGCCCCCATTTGTCTTTTCTCAACAGCTTTACGCAATAAAAATGTTTCTACTAATTTCAACGGGCTATGACCAATATTATATAACACCCCCGAATAACTCATCATCGTCATAACCAAATTGGCAGTTCTTAATTTTTGCTCCATATCAAATAATAAACGAATATCTTCAAGATTATATTCTTTTAATAATTCTTTATTATTAATCCATAAATCTATAATTTTATCAGAATGGGGAATTTTGCCACGTCCAATAACTGCTTGAGCAATAGTATCTAATTTTTTATTTTTAGACTTATATTTACTAAATGTTCCTTGACGTTCTAATTGATTAAAATAATCAATGGACGATAATCTTTTCATCTTTTTTATACAATCGTCCATTTCATAATATTCTAATCTTCCCAATAAAACTTCATCGTCAAATCCAAAATTATTAAATCCTATTTTTACATCATAAGTAAATAAAGCTTCACAAATTTGAGTCAATAACTTTTTTTCGGATTCATCGGTTAAGTTTTCCAATATTAAAAATTGTTCATCTCCCGACCAATAATCTTTTATGCCACATGATAATATTCTATCATTTCCCGCATCAATTACGGTATTGGAATCATCTGTTTCTAAATCAAAAAAACAAATGTGGGGTCTAATAGACACATCATCGTTAGGATTAACAATTCTTAATCCTAAATCAATAATAAAACGATGTACCACAGTTATATGCCCCTCTAACGGTG
>Ga0172371_10011288_pt1 | contig 11927 bp, 13 predicted proteins | sample Lak12m_FD_114543 | JGI IMG/M metagenome (GOLD analysis project Ga0172371, IMG submission 114543) | Freshwater microbial communities from Kabuno Bay, South-Kivu, Congo - kab_022012_12m | ecosystem: Environmental > Aquatic > Freshwater > Lake | place: Democratic Republic of the Congo: South-Kivu...
AAAAATTAACTTCTTAGCTTACTTTCTTATTCAAAAAGTGTAAACTCCTTTGCTGCAATGTTAACAAATTCTGTAACATATTAACAAATCCTAAGCTAAAGCGACAATAATCCACCAAAGCGCCATCCCCTGTTGGATATCCCAGAAGTAATGGTCAAAAAGAAGCATAAATAAGAAGGCAAGAAAAAGACCCCGAAAAACCGCTTTTCTGTGGATAAGTTGGGGGTTCGTCCCTAAATCGACTCTAAATGAGCGGAAAATGGCAAAAATAAAGCCAATAAAAAGCATAAGCCCAATTACGCCTAATTCTGACCAAATTAAAGAAAAGACATTATGGACTGGCTGGTATTGCCAGGTCAAAAGAGGCATATTGGAATACCGATTCATCGTTGGGATAAACTGACCCATTCCGACACCAAGGATTAGATTATGGGAAATTGTTCCACGTGAAACATTCTGGAAAATAAGTCGATCATCCAAGGAGCGAGAAAAAAGTGATTCCACAGAAGGATGTAAATTTACTAAAATCATCACCAATATTCCCATGAGCAAAATGTTCTTCTTAATAAAGACCTTTCTTTTTAAAAATAGCTTCAAATAAGCTAAATTTAGCGTGGAACAGCCATTTTTATATAAGTATAATAGGTAGTTAGTGACAAAAATGGCTATAAACAAGCCAATTACGGCGTTTTTAGAAAAGGTCAGAAAGAGCGCTAATAAAGGAAAAAGCCAAATTAGGCTATATAGTAATGCGCGCGAGGCTGAATTTTCCCCATGGAACAAAGTTTTCAGAAATTGTTCCACATGGAACAGTGCTTTCGAAAAATGTTCCATATGGAACAAGGTTCTTACAAAATGTTTCACGTGGAACAATAATTTTTTAGATTTAGAAAAAATTTTTAAATTTCTAATTTTGTTCCACGTGGAACAAAATATGTTCAATTTGGCAAAAAATAAATTTTTAAATTTTCCCCAAAAGCTAAACCTTGAAAAATTGTTCCACGTAGAACAATTGGCTTTATTGTCTCCAACAAGCTGAAAATACCAAAAACCAAGTCCGGTTGAGACTAGCAAATAGGCTCCAAGGATGTTTGGGTGCGGAAATAAGCCATAAGGGCGAATAAATGGCTTATCACCAAGGGTTATTTTAGCCACTCCGGTCATATTGAGGTTAAATATGCTTTCCTTGAGGAATTGGAGCCCTATTGAGCCATTATTGACAATTTGCAGAAAAGCCAAAAAGGCGTTAAATAAGCCAATTGTGATAAAAACTAGGATAAAATTACGAAATACCTTAGTTTGATCTAAATTATTTAAATTGTAATTGTTCCCCGCCCGCCTCGCGTCGACGATGCATCTCTGCGAGTCGAGGCGGGTGGAACAATTTTCGAAATTTATATTTTGGGTATTTTGTTTCACCTCAGTAGGAATGTTCCACCCCAGTCTAGATGTTCCACGTGGAACATCCGACGGGGCAGGCGTGGAACATTTTGTAGGGCAGGCGTGAAACAAATTATCTGAAAATAAGTTATTGAAATTTTGACGGATGTATAAATATAGCAGGAAAAACTCTAAAAGCTTAACTGATCGAAAAAGTGCAATTGTCTGATTGATTGACCAATTGATTGAAATAAATGACCAAATAACTAAAAGTAGTGGAAGGATAATTAATGGGTTAATCCTTATGGTAAGCCATTTTTTGGATAATATGCTTTCTTTAAGCCCAGAAAAGCTAAATATTGACAAATAACACCAATTATTGCATAATATAGTAATTCCCCAAAGTCCTAGAGTGGCTAGGAGAAACAAGTCCGAAAGATAAAGATAAATCCCCGTATATTCGTTAAAAGCCCCTTTGATGGGATAGAAGGTGAGGACTTTGCGAATGGAAAGTGGAAAAGTTATTAGAAAGCCATAAAAAAACCAAACATCGATTCGTTTTGCTATTATTCCTCCTAGAAACAATTTTAGTTTCGTCGTAAGCATAATTTCTGGTCATTACATTATAGTACATAAGGATAAAATATTGCAATTTTTCGGATCGGTATTTTTGCATAATTTTTTGCTATATGCTAAACAAATAATATGTTAGAATATTTAAATAGCTAAATAGGTCTTTGAAAATTATAAATATTAAAGTTGAATAAGTTACTTACATTCAAAATATAATAAGGAGGTGTGTATGCTTGAATTATTGTCTCGCCTGTCAGTGCTCAAGGCAATTCAAGGTGGAATGGCGGTTGAGCTTGCGCTTTCCGATTTGGCTGCTGCCGCTGCTAATAATGGAATGATTGGAAATATTTCAGCGGCTGGACTTGGTTTTGAAGGGAGAACCGCTGAAGGTTTTTTCAAAGCTAACGCAAATGCTTTGAAGAAAGAAATTCGTCGCGCTCGTGAGATGAGCAAGGGAGTGATTGGCGTTAATTTGATGTTTGCTCTTTCGAATTTCTACGAGCTTTTATCGGTCTGTATTAATGAGGGCGTCGACGTGGTATTTATTGGCGCGGGCTTTTGTCCTGATTTGGGAAAGTATATGCTCGGGAAAAAAACTAAAGCGGTGGTGATTGTTTCCTCTGGCAAAGGCGCGCGAATAATTTGCAAGCGCTATTGGCGGGATTCAAAATATCTTCCCGCTGGAGTGGTGGTTGAGGGTCGAGAAGCTGGTGGCCATCTTGGATTTTCTTTGGATGATTTAAATAATCCAAAGCTTATTTTGGAAAATTTACTGCGAGATGTGTTGCAGGAAGTTGAGGTTTATGCTGATCAGCAACCAATTCCCGTGATGCCAGCCGGCGGAATTTATACTGGAGCGGATATCTATCGGTTTTTAAATCTCGGAGCAGCTGGAGTGCAGGTTGCTTCGCGTTTTGTGACTACTCACGAATGTGCTGCGCATCTTAATTTCAAAATGGCATATATTCAAGCTAAGAAAGAGGAAATTATTATCATCAAAAGTCCGGTGGGTATGCCAGGGCGGGCGATTCGTAATAAATTTCTCGATGAAGTTGCGGAAGGAAAATGGAAGCCCGAAGGTTGTGTCTGCGGCTGCATTAAGACATGCGATGTGGTCAATAGCCCATATTGCATAATCGAAGCTTTAATCAATGCAAAAAACGGAAAACTGGATGCCGGATTTGCTTTTGCCGGTTCGAATGCTTATCGAGCTGAGAAAATTATTTCTGTTAAAGAAACCGTAGACGCAATGTTGTCTGAGTATGAAGCAGAAAAGCAAAGAGTGAGTCTTATACAATGAAAGGAGAAAGGGCCTACTGCAGAACTGTGGTAGGTCTTTATTTATTGCACGTTGATATGTTTTGTGGTACAATATTATTATGAGTAAAAATGATATACTAAAAAATAAAGCTATCAGTCTTCGGAAAAAAGGCAATACGTATTTAGAGATCAACGCTGTTTTAAAAAGAGATATACCCAAAAGCACTCTTTCTTTTTGGTTTAGAAATTTAGAATTATCTAATAGTTCTAAAAAAATACTTGAGGAAAAAATAGAAATTAAGAATAAAAAGAGTCGAAAAAAAGCTTGGAAAGCTATAAGGGAAAAAAGGGAAGCGTATCTATCTTCTGTGAAAAAGAATGTTTTGGATATTTCTAATTTATTGCAAAATATTAAAGTTTCCAAGTTGGCACTGGCTACGCTTTATTTGGGAGAAGGCTCAAAAACAAAAAAAGGAGCTTTAATGTTTGGAAATTCCAATCCGGAAATTATTAAACTTTTTTTATTTCTATTGAGGTGCTGTTATGAAATTAATGAAAATAGTTTTCGCTGTACCGTTCAATGTCGGGCCGACCAAAATGTTAAAAAATTAGAAAATTTTTGGTTTAAAGTAACTAAAATACCACGAAATAGGTTTTATAAGGCACAAATCGATCCCAGAACTATTGGCAAGATAACAAAAAATGTAGATTATAAAGGGGTTTGTCGGATTGACTATTTCTCTGCAGACGTGTTTAATGAATTATGTGCTATTTCTGAGGTTATTTTTGAGGGCTTGTAGCTCAGCTGGTTAGAGCACTTCGATGGCATCGAAGGGGTCGTCGGTTCGAATCCGATCAAGTCCACTAATGGATAATTAGCTCAGTCTTGCCCCGTCACCTATTGGGATGATTAGCTCAGTTGGTTAGAGCGTTCCGTTCACATCGGAGAGGTCACTGGTTCGAATCCAGTATCATCCACATAGGTGACGGGGTGAAGTTAAAGCGTCTTTCATATACGAAGGTCATCCCGCCGAGGCGGGATATTATCCACTTTCGACGGGCCTATAGTCTAGTTCCGCCAGAGGCGGATAAAGTCCAAACGCCGCATTTTTACCCATGCACTAAATTTTTGGGGATGTAGTTAAACGGTATAACAGGTCATTCGCATTGATCAGTTCGGGGTTCAATTCCCCGCATCTCCACACAAAAATTTTAGTGCTGGGCGCATTACGTGCTAAAATTAAATAAAATTATGGAAAATAAAAAAATTATTTTTGTCCCAGGGTGGTTTCATAGTCTTGATTTCTATAAGAAAAAAAATGGATTGGAAATTTGGTTGGATCGAGATGAATTCAAAAAAGAAATCAGCGCCGATGTTGTTTTGGGTCATAGTTTGGGCGCCAGTTTTTCTTTGATGAAATACAATGATAAGATTGAAAAAATATTTCTGTTCAATCCAGTGATTGGAAAAAAAAGCTTTTGGAAATTATTTAGCGATTGGTTCAAACATGCAATTTTCGAAAAAACCGAAGCGGATAAATTGAGTGTGATTTTGAAATTCCCAACTTCGCTTAAAAATGTTTCCAAATTGGTCAACGCGAATTATGAAAAAATTCTTCAGAAAATTCCGGCTGAAAAAGTTGTAGTTTATCATGGCGCGGGCGATAAATTTTTATGTGATCAGATTTGTTTGGATATTTTTCGTAAGTTTGGAATCAAAATAATTGAGATAGAAGAAGCGGATCATAATTGGAGTGAAATTTTTGATCAAGAAGTGGAAAGAATTATAAATAGTAATTAGTAAAGTAAGCCTTCATAGCTCCCCAGTAGTACAGCAGGGCTGACTACGGGGCAGGCAATGGATACCTGCCTGCCGGTAGGCAGGGAGCAAATCACAAATAATAAAAGTTAAATTGTCCTCGTAGCTCAGTGGATTAGAGCGCCACCGTCCTAAGGTGGGCGTCGCAAGTTCGATTCTTGCCGAGGACACACTATAAAACTATGTTAAATAAAATTCCAACTCAAGTACAACAAGTGCTTCGGAAATTGGAAGAGAATAATTTTGATGGGTTTCTCGTGGGCGGATGCGTGCGTGATTTATTATTGGGAGCCACTTGCGGTGAGCCTGTCGAACCGAAAGATTGGGATGTGACGACTAATGCTAAACCGGAAGAAGTGCAAAAAATTTTTGAGGATTCGTTTTATGAAAATGAATTCGGAACAGTCGGGGTGAAGGTCGAACCATTTATGGCGGAGGGGAAAGAAGGAAGAGAGCATGATGTGATTGAAGTTACGACATATAGAATTGAAAGTCAGTATTCTGATAAACGTCATCCGGATCAAGTTTTGTTTGCGGAGACTTTGGATAAGGACTTAAGTCGAAGAGACTTTACGGTCAATGCGTTGGCTTTGAAAATTGAAAATGGCGAGACAAAGATTGTGGATTTATTTGAAGGTCAAAAAGATTTACAAAATAAAATTATTCGAACTGTTGGCAATCCTGATGAAAGATTTTCGGAAGACGCGCTTCGCATGATGAGAGCCGTCCGTTTCGCTTGTCAGCTCAACGGAAGAAACAAGAAACAAGAGACAAGAGACAAGGATTGGAAAATAGAAGAAAAGACATTTGAGGGGATAAAAAAGAATGCTGAATTAATAAAACATGTTTCCGAAGAAAGAATAAAAGATGAATTGGTGAAAATAATTTTATCTGACAACCAAGCGGAAGGAATCGATATGTTTCACGAAGTAGGACTTTTGCCATATATAATTCCGGAATTAGAAAAAGGTTATGGCGTGAAACAGAATCGCCATCATATCTATACTATATATAAGCATGCGATTTTGTCTTTGAAATATTGTCCTTCTGGAAAATTGGAAGTGAGGTTGGCTTCGCTTTTGCATGACATTGCCAAACCGCAAACAAAGAGAGGTGAAGGGGAATTTGCGACATTCTATAATCATGATCATGCGGGTGCCAGAGTGGCGGAGAAAATTTTGGAGCGCTTACGTTTTTCCAATGAGATTATTAAGAAAGTAAAACTTCTGGTGGACAAGCATATGTTCTACTATAATCCGGACGAAGTGACGGAAAGTTCCGTGAGGCGCCTCATTCAAAAAGTGGGACTGGAAAATATGAAAGATTTGATTGATTTGCGGATTGCGGATCGTTTGGGTTCCGGCACGCCGAAAGCCAAGCCATATAAACTCCGTCATTTGGAATTTATCATTGAAAAAGTTTCCTGCGATGCTGTGTCGGTCAAAATGCTCAAAATAAACGGCAATGATTTGATGAAAGATTTGCAATTGAAGCCCGGTCCAAAAATTGGGGCGATTTTGGATGTGCTTCTCTCTGAAGTGATTGAAGATGCCTCCAAGAATAACAAAGAGTTTTTGCTTTCCCGTGCCAAAGAACTGGATGGCGAGGATTTGGAAAAACTGCGTGCTATGGCAAAAACCAGAATTGAAGAAAAGAAAGAAGAAGATGAAGAGGAAATTAAAAAGAAGCATTGGGTGAAATAAATCTATGCATAAATCATTTTTTGCATAGATTTTATTAAATTTGCATAGATATTGACATAGTTGCATAGATATGCTATCATTGATTTATGGATATGAAATTAATTTCAATTGGCAAAACTGCGAAAATACTTGATGTTTCTATTGATACTCTTCGACGATGGGATGAATCTGGAAAATTCCCAGCTATGCGTAAGCCAAGTGGGCATCGGTATTATAATTTAGAGGATGTCAATAATTTTCTTTTGAAAAATACGGCTCTTGAGAATGATTTATACTCCTTGGCAAGTTATTGGATTTCATCTAAAACTCCGGTTGAGCCGAATAGTATTTTTTATTGTCAAAATAATGCAATCTTTTTTGCCAGAATAACCAAATTGCAAAATGAATTAGAAAAAGTAGATGCCTTAAAAAATTTCTTCCCTTTACTTGTAGCGATGGCTGGGGAAATTGGAGATAATTCTTTTGCACATAATGTTGGTAATTGGCCTGATATGACGGGAGTTTTTTTCGGATATGATCTTTCGAGAAAACAAATTGTTCTGGCTGATCGCGGTCAAGGAATTTTCAAAACTCTAAAGAGAGTGAGGCCTAATCTAAGGAATGATGAAGAATCATTGCTGATGGCTTTTACGGAAATTGTTTCTGGCCGCGCTCCTGAGGAAAGAGGAAATGGTTTGAAGTTTGTGCGAAAAATTGCCGAAAATAATAATATCGATTTATATTTCAAATCGGGAAATGCGGAAGTGAGAATTAAAAAAGGTGATCAGAAATTAAATATTAAAAAATCAAGAAGTTCTGTTCGAGGTTGTATTGCTTTAATAAAATTTTAAAATAAATTTATGATTATTGAATTGAAAAAATTTGGGACAACCTTAATTTCTCGTCAGATGGGGAAGGAGGCTTTCTTAGCTTTCCAATCTTCCTTAAATGAAATTAGTGAAAATGAAAATATTGCTATTGATTTTGCGGGCGTTGTTACATTCTCACCTTCATGGGGAGATGAGTTTCTCACTCCGTTTCAGGAAAAATATGGCGAAAGATTAAGTCTAAAAAATACCGAAAATCCTTCCGTGCAAGCAACCATAAAACTTTTGGAAGAAATTGGAAAGATTAAGTTTGAAATTGAAAATTAAAGAAAGGAAGATCAGTAAATTAAGAAGAAACATTGGGTGAAATAAGTATGTATACTCAAGAACAAATTCAATCGCACATTCGTGCGGCGAAGAAGTTGGATAGAATTAAAGACCTGGCTTTTCGTTATGTTGGAAAAAATTTAGGCAAAGTCACGGAAAAAGAGGTGGAAGAATATATTTTTTCTGAATTCAAGAAACACGGATTGGTCAAAGAAAAAGGTGGACTCATTGTAGCAGTGAATGCTAACTCGGCCATGCCTCATTATTTTCCGAATGATAAATCTAAAATAATCGGAAAAAATAGTTTAGTTTTGATTGATATTTGGGGAAAAGCAAAGGCAAAAGGATCAGTTTTTGCCGATATCACTTGGGTTGGATATGCCGGAAAAGTTCCGCATAAAATACAAAATATTTTTGATAAAGTTATTTTTGGTCGCGATTTAGTTTTGCAATATATTAGAAAAGAACTGAAAAAGAAAAATTTACCCAAAGCGAGTGGCGCCGATCTGTCGGTCAGAAAATATTTTGAAAAACATTCAGTTCATCACAAATTTATTCATAAGACCGGACACAGCCTGGGAGTAGTTTCACCACACGGAAAGTTTTTTCGCCTTTCTCCCAAAACACGGAAAATTTTTCAGTTTAATATTCCGTTCACAATTGAGCCGGGAATTTATTTTGAAAATGAATTTGGAATCCGAAGTGAAATCGATGCTTATATCACTGATAATTATAAATTGAAAGTCACAACTGAAGTCCAGAAGAAAATTGTAAAAATAGAATTTTAGAAAAATAAAAAAGGCGGAGAGCTTGTATAAGCTTCCGCCTTTTACTTTTTTTGGCGATGCTATTTTTAGGATGGCAGGTTAAAATTGGCCGCGACCAATTGAGTGCCAGAGGATTTAATTTTCGGATTAATGAAATCCTTGGCCATCTGAAAAAATTTCTGCTGTTGGTTGGTGTCCAGTCGGTTGTAGAAAACGCTGATATCTTTGGAATTTTTCTCGACAAACTCGGTGGCCCAATATTCCAATTCCTGTTCCAGGGTGCGTCCGCGCTCTTTTTCAAAGCGCAAAATCTGGAGCTTGGCCGGCAGTCCGGCAGACGCGTTCAGTTCAAAGGAATATTTGAAATGGCGAACTTTGGGATTGAAAGAAATTGGATTGATAAAGTCAGTTGCAAAGATCTTCTTTTCCGATTCAAGGGTGATTAATCTTCCTTTATCAAAAACCTCATTCCAGCGCCAAAGTTTTTCCGGTTCGATGAAGAGGCGAACGATTTTGTTATCCGGAGAAACTATGGCACTGTTTTTCATGGTGGCTTCTATAGCTCCCATTTTATTATACTCAATGGGGTTGGCGGGGGAATATTCTGCGCTCAAACCTACGGCAATGAAAACTATTCCAAAAAAAGAAGCGAGAAGCGGTCGAGGATAGATTTCTGGGCTTGGCCTCATCCAGTATAGCGATGTGAAAAAAGGAATCAAAAAAAGCAAACAATAAATGGTAAGAAAATATTGGTCTGGGTGCATTGGAAATCCTCCTTTTTGTATGTTGTTTTTAAGGTGGCAGTTTGTGGATGGATGATATGACAAATATGGAGAAAAGTCAAGGTTTTCGATTTGTGCTAAAATAAAGATATGGCTTCACAAATTGCGCATATTGTTTATGCAAAAAAATATTTAGAGAATGATCATCCAAGTTGGATTAACAAGGATGAGTTTCTTTTAGGCTGTGTTTTTCCCGATATTCGCTATATTGATAAATCGATTTCTCGCAAAGACACGCATCTGCATTTTTCAAAAGTTAATTTTGATTTTGAGGGACTTACCTCATTTGAAGCTGGATGGAAATTTCATCTCTATTGCGATCTACGGCGGGAAGAAATTTTGAGCAATGAAAAATTTTTTGAAATTCCCGGATCGGATGATTCTTTTGGACGGCCAGCGAAACTTCTAGAAGAGGAAATGATCTATGACAAATATAATAATTGGGAAAAGCTTTGCGCTTTGATGAATGGAGTTTCCTATTTTGATGTGGGAATCAGTGTTTCACGGGAAACATTTGAGCATTGGTATGCAATCCTGGCTAATTATATGAAAGAAAAACCAAACTATAAATCAATGCATATTTTCACTTCTAAACTGGTTGGAAGTTTGGAAAAAACTGATCACATTATTGAAAGTTTGAAAAAGTTGGAAAAAAATGAAAAAGCAGTTAAGCTATTAGAGGGGGTTTGGGAAAAAATAATATAAAACGCATAACGCATAACGCAAAACATATAAGTAATAAAATAAATTTATGCCCTGTAGTGATTCTGCCTGTTGCCTTTGGCAATTATATATTGATACTACTGGCAGTGAATTAATTTAAAATAATAATTATATTAGTTTGTTTGAATTAAGTAATTTTAATGCAGGCAGAACTACTACAAGGTATGAAATTTGAAATCAAAAGCATCAAAGAAAATCCGGTGAATATTTTGCGCCGAATGGGTTATGTTTATCAAAGAAATGAAGGCAATGAAATGAGTTTCGTCAGGGCTTTGGCGCGCCAGGGCTATCCGCGTTTTCACATCTATGCATCGCTCAATGGATATGACTTGACGATCAGTATTCATTTGGATCAAAAAAAAGAAACTTATGGTAATGCTGGGCGACATCATGGCGAATATGAAGATGATGGCGCGCTGGGGGTAGAGGTAGAAAGGATCAGAAAAATAGCAGGATAATTTTTAATTTTAAAATATGGAAATAAAAATAAGCCAAATAGGAAAAAAATTCGCCAAAGTAAACTTTATAATTTGTTTAATTTTTTCATTTTTCTTTTTGTTAGTTTCTTTTCTTGTAAAGAATGAAGAGCTAAATTTTTTTGGCTATCTTACTAAAAATATTTTTATTTGGTCATTAATTTCAAATATAGTGATTGTTGTTTTTAGTTATTTAGCTGGATGGCTATGGGAGTTGGGACAGAAAATTGTTTCTTTATTTATTTTAAGTATTGCCTTCGTATATTTTATATGGATTGTAGTTTCAGGCTTAAAATTGTTATTATATTCAGGTGCTCTCTGGTTTTTTTTCAAAATGTTTGGAGCCTGAATTTAATTGTTGCTGAGGTTGCCAAAAAGTAAAATTAAATGTAGTATATAGGGTATGCCGTGATGTCCTCCCAAGGCGGATAAAACGGAATTGAATATGCCTTGGTGGCGGAATTGGTATACGCGCCAGTCTTAGGAACTGGTTCCTTCACGGGATTGCGAGTTCGAGTCTCGCCCAAGGCACATTGATAAATAACGCGTCCCGAGTGCTCGGGATTCCTTCACGGGATTGCGAGTTCGAGTCTCGCCCAAGGCACATAAAAAAAGCCTCTCTTGAGGCTTTTTGATTTTTAAATAATTTTGGATTAAGGCCAGGGCTTATCGTCAATATAGATTTTCTTAAGCACGGCGCTACCTGAGCTACCAACTGTTACCAGGGCGCCTGCTTCTTTGTCTCGAAAGTTAAAATTTCTGCCCTTGCCTTCAGGAATAAAATAATCCTCGATTCCATAAACAATCGTCAGTTTTTGATTGTAAGATCTTTGTTTATTTGTGTAATCAGGGTTCATATTATTTATATCGATTCCGCCGCTAGCTACTTTTCCTATAATAAAAACTCCTTCTTTGGGTTTTGTAGTGCTGATATTTTGGTCATCCCAAAACTTTCCTCTTTTAACTAGAGTCACATAAACCGTATCGCCGTTGGAAATTTTTTCAGAGGAATAGTTGCTAATAGTGGAAATATCATAGCGGAAGGTAACATAATCTCCTCGCAGGGGATCACGTGGATCAACAGGAAGAATTCTTAGAAAAACATCTGTTCCTCCGGTTAAAACTAAAGACTTAAAAATGATAATTAGAAAAAGAAGAATTACCTGAATAGTCACGGCGGCGATAAACTTATTTTTTGAAGAAATATTATTTAATATCATAAATTAGTAAATTGAATATTTTCGGGAGTTGAATTTTTAATATTGGAAATCATATAGCGGCGTCCTTTTTCCATAAACCAGCCGACAACGA
>Ga0172371_10011289_pt1 | contig 11926 bp, 9 predicted proteins | sample Lak12m_FD_114543 | JGI IMG/M metagenome (GOLD analysis project Ga0172371, IMG submission 114543) | Freshwater microbial communities from Kabuno Bay, South-Kivu, Congo - kab_022012_12m | ecosystem: Environmental > Aquatic > Freshwater > Lake | place: Democratic Republic of the Congo: South-Kivu...
AACGCGTAGGTCGGGATGCCACCCCAGCGGCGAAACGCCCCGTCCAACGCGGCGATCACCGACGGCAGTGTCTTGTCCCGCAACGGCACCACCACCCGATGGCGCGACCACGCCAACCAGCCGCAGAACAACACGCTCGGCACCCCTGCCACCCGCGGGCCGTCCCCGTAATCCCACTGACACCACAACCCCGGCTCTGGGACCCACGGCTTGTAGGAACGGGCGTTGTGCCGGCGCCACTCGATCTTCAACGCACGCACGACCCGCCGAGTCGTGCGTTCCGATCCCGCGTAACCCATCGCGAGCAACTTCTCATGCACCCGATCCGCGCGGATCCGGCCCTGCGACCTCTCGATCCACTCAACGACCTTGTCCGCAAACGCGTCAGTCTGCTTCGGCCGGCCGACCCGCGCACCCGGGTCCAAACCCGCCGCCCGCGCCGCGACTCTCGCCCGCACCGTCTGATGATCCACGCCCGCCAACGCGGCCGCCGATCGATACGACCCCGTCAGGTCATAGAACTCCAACATCTCCATCGTCTTCTCCTCCGGCAACATGAGCTAGCCCCTCCTCGTCTCGACAACAGGCCCAGAGCCGTCGATCTGAATCGAGAAGGAACACCAACATGGGGATACCGGGGAACCACAACGACCATCCGCGGCGACCACCAACGGCCGTCCGCGGGGAAATCTCATGGCCGTCCCTGGGGACTCCTACCGGCCGCCTACGGGGACAATCTCACGGCCGCCGTCACCGTTCGGGCGGATCGAGATACAGACCAACGACGTCAACGAGCTTCGCTTCGAAGTCCGGGTCCTTCGACAGCTTGAACGTCTCCACCCGCCACGGCTTGAGGTTGCGCGCCCGCCAGACCCGTTGCACCGTGTCCTTACCGACACCGTGGCGCTCGGCCATCGTGCGACACGACCATGCCGTCGCGCCATCATCTGGCACCGAGTGCAACGTGTCCGACACGATCGCTTCGATCGTGTCGCTGTCGATCGAGGGCTTGCGACCACGACCAGCCGCGATCACTCCGACCGACTCGACACCCTCGACGAGATAGCGGTCCCGCCAACGCGCCACCGTGTTCGGATACGACCCCAACCGTGCAGCGGTGGAACGCACCGAACAGCCGTCAGCCAACGCCAACAACGCCTTCGCCGCCACCACCTTGCGATGCGGCGCGCTCGTCGAACGCGACATGTGCACCAAGACCACGCGATCCGCCGACGACATCTCCATGACCTGAACCATGCCAGATCATACGCGACTCCACTATTTCAGCGACGGACCACTAGCCCTGGTCTTGGTGTTCGTCAGGCTTGATGGCGGCCGATCGAGGCGGACAACGACACGACAGGGGTGGCTCATCGGGTTTCTGCTCGCGATCACCCTCCTGGCCCGGCTCGACTCGGTGTTCGTTGTATTCCCGTTCGTGGCCGCCATAGTGACGAGCGCCAGACGAGCCGAAGGCCGAGGCCCCAGATGGTGGCGCCCTCTGCTCGGAATGGTCATCGTGCCCGGCGTCGTGCTCACTGTGTACGTGACCACGAACATGTTGCTCTTCGACACCGCAACGCCGGTGTCGGGGCAGGCGAAGTCGCTAGGGGGTCCCTTTCTCAACCTCTCTGCCTTTGGCCAGTTCCTGTCGGCTCCAAGCATGCTCGGCCACTCGTCGTACCTGGGGCTCCTAGCACTTGTGCTCACCCCTGTGGCCTGGACGCGCGCGCGTTCGCACGGCTCGGCGCCTGTAGTTGCCCTCGTCGACGCCGGCGCGCTCCTACTGGCAGGGTCGATCGCGACCGTTGGCTTCTACGCGGTGTCGTCTTCCTGGTCACTCTGGTGGTGGTACTTCGCTCCGATACCCGTCATTCTGCTGTGCAGCGTCACAACGCTCGTAGCGACGTCGAAGGCGAGTGACAGGCAGCGAAGGAGCGTTCTTGCGATCTGCCTCATGTTCGCCGTGATCTTCACAGGCGCTTCGGTAGTCCGGCTCGCAACGACCGACAGCCCACGAACCGCCTACTTGCGGGAGAGCTTCCGCATCGCAAGGAGGCTGAGAGCGGAGTTCCCCGCGGATGCGGTGGTTGCCATGGGAGATCGGTCAGGTGCCCTGGGCTTCTACCTGGATCGACCTCTCATACAGCTCGAGGGACTCGTGGGGTCGGAGGAGTACTTGAGTGCGCTTCGGGCGGGTCACGTGCATGACTTCCTCGCCGAGCATCGGGTCACGCTCTACGCCCGAGCTGCGCAGACAGGGGGAGCACCAACCGCGATCCCAGGCTGCTACTCGTATGAAGAGCCGGTGCAGGGAAAGGGGCCGGTGACTCCGATCATCGCCTGCGATGAGGACCTTCTGATCGACGTGCCTCTACCCGACGGCACCTCCTATCGAGTCTGGAGGTACCGTCCGGAGTTGAATCCCTGAGCGGGCCGAACGCTCGAGGTTGAGAAGAGCGTCGCGGATACGGTCGTTGGGCCCGGACGCGCAGTCAGCACTGGGGGGAGCCCTTACGGGCAGAGATCATGAAGTACCAGCCAAGCAGATCAGCTACGAGAGTGCTATCTGCAGACCGGGTTGCTCTCTCGATGAGCCGACGCGCTCGCGACGGAAACCGGGCCGTCAGGCGCGGATACACGCCGCACCACATTGCCTGGACGTCCTCGAGCCCGAGCTCCAAGAGCCACTCACGATACATCTCGGGCCCAAAGGAAGACTCGTAGATGCCTGCCCGCATCCATGGATCGCGTAGCAACCGACGCAACTCACTGAGACGATACAGGGACAGCTTCCGCGGAACGACGTCCGCATATAAGAGGCCACCCGGTCGGAGCACCCGTACCATCTCGGCGAGAATCGGAACCGGTTCACGGAAATGCTCGAGAAGACCTCCTGAGAGCACGACGTCGACCTCGTCGTCAGCAATGGGCAGGGTGGCTGCATCGCCCAAGCAGGTCTCGATGGCCACGTCGAAGGTCGCCGCCGTTCGTCTGGCCAAGTTGAGTGCGTTCGGTGACCTGTCGATTCCGCAGAGGTCGAGTTGCGTCTCACGACCTACGCGGCAGAGAAGTCGCGCGGAGCCACAGCCAACTTCGAGCGCCCTTCCATGCAAAGGGAGGCGAGGGCTGACAAACAGCATCTTGCGGCGGTCGATTTCGTTCAGCCATGTGGAGGCATCCGCACCGTCATCAGGGCCGAGGAGCGAGCCCTTCCACGCGTGATCCCAGAAGTCGGGAGGGGTCATGGTGTAGGAGCGCACGCCGTCATGATGGTGTATCCATAGCGCTCCGGTCTCGGCGAAGGATGTGGTGCGCAAGCTCGAAGAGCCGAGTCCACACCGCAGGTGCCAACAACCGAAGCATACCGAGATAGGTGATGACGATAGCGGCCAGTTCGAAGCCTGCCCGCAATGCGAGTGGTGCCTGGCGCATCCCGAGGAACGCGAGACCTACGGTGAGCATACTCAGGGTCGCTCCGAGCACCGGCAGGACCGACCGCAGGTACTCGCGAACATCAAGGCCTACCGCTACCCGAAGCGACCAGATCCGCAGTGGCCAACCGAGGAAGTGAACGGCGCCCAACCCGACCGCAACCCAGAAGATCCCGAATGGAGCCATCGAAACGGTCACGATCACCTCGAAAAGCAGAGCGATCATGCTGAGAGCCAACTCCAGGCGGCCCCGGTTCATGGCTAGCAGGAGACCGCGATCGAAGTACGAGACCGAGCTGAATGCGCTTGCCACCGCAAGAGCAGCCATGACACCGACACTCGGCTCCCAACCGGGCCCGAAGATGAGCGGGATGAGCGCGTACGACATCAGAGCGAGCATCGCGAAGGCGGGAACGGCTGTTGCGGCGCTGACCTGGACGACGGTCAAGTAGGCGCGACGACTGCGCGCCTTGTCAACGGCTATTCGAGAGAACGCCGGCAGCGCGACGGCAGCCAAGCCGGCACTGAGCAAGTCTGCCACAACCTGGAGGATACGAAATCCCACCGTGTAGAAGCCGAGAGCGCTCGACCCCAACGCGACCCCGACGATGACGTAGTCGATGTTCCCGCCGGCGAAGCTGACGGCATCGATGCCTAGCACGTGTCGAGCGAAACGCCAGAGATCGCGAACAGAGGCAAGTCGTATTCCGAGTGATGGCCGCCGTCGGCCGGCGATCCAGACAGCCACCGTGGCAACCGCCGACTGCGCGAGGACCAGCCAGACGTAAGACCACGCTCCGAAGCCGCGCAGAGCCAAGGTGACGCCGACCGCGACGCCGAGGCTCGTCGCGATCAGACGACGGATGGCGAGCCGCCGGAATGACAGGTCCCTCATCATCAGCGCTTCGGGGACCATACCGAGACCGAGCAGGATCGCAACCGGGCTCATCCCGCGAAGCAGCCCCGTGAGACTCGGCTCGCCCAGCAACCGGCTCAGAGGCGACGCCAGAGCGAGGGCCGTCACGCAGAGAATGAACCCGGAAAGAAGGTTCAGCGTGAACGCGGAGCGCATGTCTGCCTGGCTGACAGTCCGCCGCTGGATCAGAGCCTTCGACAACCCGAGATCAGTGATGAAGGTTGCGGCAGCGACGTAGACCCCCAGAATCGAGAGCACGCCGAAGTCTGCGGGCGTCAACAGACGGCCGAAGAACAGTAAGGCGACAAGCCCCACACCCCGACCTATCCACTTCTCGACCAGCGACCAGAACATGGCCTTGGTTACATCCCGTTCGAAGTCGCTCGCAGGACCGGTCACGCCGACCGTAGGGATACTGCATCACCGAGGTCGCCCCCGTCGCGAGTCAACCGACGGTGCCGCGGTGACGACAGGACAGCGAGTGCTACAAGGGCCCATGTCGAACCGAACCAGAACGTGCTCGTTGCCATCGAAGCCGCAACCACCAGGGCCAGTAGCCCACTCGCTCGGCGGAGCGATGATGTCGGCCTCCGAATGGATGCAGCGAAGGCGACCGACAAGATGGCGACCCCGAGCAGGCCTGTGTCGTAGACGATCTGGAGCAAGACGTTGGCCAGGTTCGCTGGGGTATTCGTGTTCGGGAGGGTCGGCTCGTTGTGACGCTGCCCGAAGCTGTTGACCCCCAATCCGATGACCAGCGGAAGACCTCGGATGTCATCAATTGCGGTGAGCCAACCATCTACTCGACCACGCCCGGTGCCCGTGCCGAAGTCGACGCCGTGCGCGACCCTGTCGTTGAGGAGGGCAACGGTCGAAGGCTCCACAGTCGATACAGCCAGCCAGAGCGTGCCGACCAGGACGACGAGCGGTACGAGCCGACGCCAGGCCAGCCGCGGGGAGAGCGCCGCCCACACCGCCAGCCCTAGCGCGAGCCCGACGAAAGCGCCGCGGGTGAGCGAGAGCGCCATTGCCAAGGCGATCGGCGGAAGACCGATCCACCGGGCCTTCCTAGGGATTACCGCCGCCGACGCCGTGAGCCCGATGAATGCAGCTACAGCCAGCGTGCTGCCGAGGATGTTCGCCTCGAAAGCGGTCCCGTACAGCGCCTGGCCTACCTCGCCCGGAACTCTCTGCAGGCCGAACGAGGACCCCGTGACGCGAGCCGAGAAGTACACGAGGAGCGAGGTGACGGATGCGACTACGGCCCAGCCGAACAGCTGCCGCTGGATCCAGGCGCTGCCGACTGAGAGCGCTACGAGGGTCAGAAGAATCAGCCAGGAGAGCGCCAACCACCCCACAATGGCGAGGCTCCTTCCCGGCCGGGGAGCCTGAAGGAGAGAGACGACCGCACCCCAGATCACGAAGAGGCCCATGAATCGGACGGTTCGACTCCTGAGCGCCCGACCCAGCCGCCGGACCTGACCCTCCTCGACGGCCGCTACGAGGACGACGAGAACCAGAAGATGCTCAGGAAGGAAGCTGAAGCCCACCAGCTCGACCCGGAATCGGGTGAAGTACATGCCGGCAACGAGTAGCGATAGCAGCCGCCGCGTTCCCAATGCACTGAGGGCGGGAACGACGGCAACGCCGGCGACAACGGCAGCCGCCTTCGGTCGGGAGGCGAACGCACCAACGATGCCGCAGACGATGATGGCCGCGGCGACAAGCACGACACCGCGGCCGCGCCGGATCGTGAAGCTCCGAGGGTGCTCGGGCGCGAAGAGGGTCACACGCGACTCCGAGCCCGCCGGCCGCCGGAGCTGACCCGCGTCAGCACCTCACGAATCCCGCCGGCGAAACGCTCATGGGACAGAGCGGCCGCGCTCGAGCGGCTGAGCTCGGAGGCCACCTCGTATTGCGCCAAGTCGAGAAGGTCGATCATTCGTGCTGCGAACATATCCGGTCTCGTTCCGCCAACGTCTCCGTGCGGATTGACCTCGACCAGCGAACCTCGGCCGCTGTGGAGCACGGGAAGCGCGTATGTTCCGGCCTCGGCCACCGGCAGGCCAAACCCCTCGTACTCGGATGGCTGCAGCAAGACCCACGACTGGCTATACGCCTGAGCGAGCTCCGATTCGCTGACCGGGCCACGCCTTACCGACCATAGACTCCCCGGGTCAAACCGGTGCAATGCCCGGAGGACCTCCTCCTCGGCGTTGCCAACAGGGCCGATCACCTCGAGGCGGATGTCCGCGCAGCTCGTCTCGCGGGCGATGGCCACCGCCTCGACTGCCGCAGCCTGGTTCTTGTGAGCGCTGGTCACCCCGACAGTGATCGCGGTGAAGGAGGGGAAGCTCCGGCGTGGCGGCGCAAGCTCATGACGCCGAGCCGGCCACGGAAGAACAAGGATCGGAGGGCACGTGGGCCAGCGCTCGCGCACGCGGTCTGCCGTGTCGCTCGACGGTACGACGACGGCATCGGCACCACGAAGTGTCAGCCCGAACGACCAGGAGGCGTACCAGCGGTACATGCGGTCGAACTGTTCCGGGAGATCGAGCACCATCGTGTCGTGCACGACGACTACGTGAGCGCGCCGCGGCCAAGCGAGGCCGGTGTTGCATGCCGAGACGTGGACGTCGCAGCGGCGAAACCGGATCGGGCACACTAGGAAGTCTTCGAAGATGAGGCGCGGCATCGACCACGCCCGAAGGCCCGATCCGCCGGCCGAGACGGAGCACTGGACATCATCGAGGCTTTCGATCGCTTCAATGAGCAACTCGACAGCAGTGGCAGAACCGGACACTCCGCGGTGAAGCACGCCGGCGTTGACACCGACCCGGAGAGTCATTCGCGGCTCTCCAAACCGTAGGCAGACGCAAGGCCCCTATCGAATCGTTCGACGCCGAAGCGACCCGCACTGTCGGAGCAAGCTGTGGCAAGTGATGTGCGAAGCGAGGGCGAGAGAGCAAGCTCAGCGGCTGCTTCGACGAGTCGCCCGCAGCCAGGATCGGAATCACTGTGCGGACCTTCGGCCGCAACCCAAGGCGCGATGCTCTCCTCGACGACCAGAGCTGCATCTCCGACGATCTCCGTAAGGGACGAGTTGCCCATCACAACCGCCGGAGTTCCGCAGGCGGCAGCTTCCAGAGGCGGAAGGCCCTGGCCCTCATACGCCGAGCTGAAGACGAGCGCATAGGCCGACCGGTACAACGCAGCGAGAACACAATCGGGTTGCCGACCCAATCCGATCCAGCCCTCCGGCGAGATCGAATCCGACCCGGCGCCGACCGCAACGAGCGAGAAGCCAATGCCGTGCAAGCGGCGCGCCACTGCCGGGAGCCACTCGATCCGCTTTCTAGGATCGTCGACCTCGAGGTCGGCGATGGTGACGAAGAACGGAGAGCGAACACCCAACGCTTGCAGAGCGATGCGATCTTCGCTCGATGACTCTCCGCTTGCAGGGATGAAGCACGGCCGAGGTGGCAGGGGACTGACCACAATCCGTCCTGCGTCGATGCCGAGTCGCTCGGATATCCGACCGGCACTGAACTCGGACAGGGTGAGGATCACCTCTGATCGCTTGGCCAGCTCATAGAAGGCTCGGAACTTCAGGCCGGTCCTGTGGTGCGAAGAAACGTCGAGCGGAATGACATCGAGGATCGACGTCACCGAGCGCCGACCTCGGAAGATCTGTGCAGCGAGCACTTGGGGAGCGTGATACACATCCCAAACTGCCCGCCGTAGGCGCCGCGATCTTCTGAGAAGATCCACGAACTCGCGCGTCCGCCCGGGCCGTCCCGGTCCCACCGAGACCTCCAGCATCGGAACTCCTAGCCTCCTGCCGGCGGCCAGGACCTCCTCGGTGTACCTGCCCAAACCCCGACCGGCGCCGGGACGACACAGCGCCGTCGTATCGACAGCGACCAGCGGCGGCCGGGCCTCCAGCTTCATCAGGTGTCGGCGTCCACCAGGTTCAGATAGCACGAGTCGCCACTCGAGGCCCCTGCTTGCACCAGCCTCGGGTGTGCTGTGAGCGGCGGTCATGACGGAAGATGCTGCACCGCGGTCGGGCGTAGGCCCGCCGATCACCGTGGTGCTCGTGGTGGCGAGGGGACACGACCTCGAGCATGTGGGCGAGGTTACTCGTGGCTCCCTCGGCAGATCGCCTTTCCCAACCGCCCTTGTTGGAGGAGCCGGCCGGAGGCGCGGGGGTGCTAGACAAGGTGTCTGGCCGGTGAACGCTCCACCTCGTCGCGCCGGAGGCGCCGCGACCCGGCGTTGCTCGTCGTCTCCCTTGCCGTGGGCGCGCTCGGAGCCCTCGGTGGAGCGCGGCCGACCGGGATCTGGTGGTTCGACGCTCTGCTGCTCGGGCTGGGTGGTGCAGCGCTAGCGGCGTGCGGGGCGCGCTCCCGCACGATCCCGCTCTACGTGGCGGCGGCTGCTGCGGTCGTGTTCCAGCCGGCCACGGTGCCTCGGGCCCTGGGAGCGCTCGCTCTAGTCGTGGCCGCCCTCCGACCGCGCGGGCGATGGGGGATGCCGGCCGGAGCCCTGATCGGAGGGCTTGCATGGGCGGCAGCGGTCGGGGCACCGTTCGAGCCGGGTGCCCGGCCAGTCGTCGTTCCCATCGTGGCTGTTGCGTCGATCGCGGTATCGGCTCACCGTAACGGCGAGCCCGGTTTCCGCCGGCGCATCGATCGGGTAGCGCTAACAGTGGGTTCCGCCGCCGCCGCCGGCGTGATCATGGGCGCCCTCGCGGTGATCGACGCACGTGCCCACATCGACCGAGGCGCAGACTTACTCGAGTCGGGGCTGGCCTCTGCCCGCACGGGCGACACCGAAGGTGCCCTGTCAGATCTCCGGGCCGCTCGCCTCGCCCTCGGGCATGGCAGTGACAGTCTCGGAGCGCCATGGGCCCGCGCCTCGTGGCTCGTTCCCGGAGTCAGCCAGAACACCCGGGCGCTGCATAGCGCGGTTGGGGAGGTAGCCGACCTCGCCGACGCCGGAATCCGCGCCGCGGAGGATGCCGACGTGGAGTCGCTGCGGGCACGGGCAGGCAGGATCGACCTCGGTGCCGTTGCTGACATGGAGGCGCCGCTGGCCTCCGTGCTGGCACAGCTGCGCGCGTCGAACCGGACCGTCGAAGATCTCGCCGACGAGTGGTTGCTCACGCCGGTCAGGTCGCGCCTGAACGATCTGCGCCGCGAGGTGGCCGACGCGATCCCTTCGGCCGAGCTCGCACTCGACGGTGTGCGCGTAGCGCCCGACCTGCTGGGCGGCGATGGGCCCCGCACCTATCTTGTGCTATTCACCACGCCGGTCGAGGCTCGGGCCCGTACCGGCTTTCCCGGCAACTTCGCGGAGCTGACCTTCACCGACGGCCGTTTCGACATGACCCGCTTCGGGCGCATACTCGAGCTCAACGCCAAGGCATCCGATCCGCGGCGCACCCTTTCGGGGCCGCCCGACTACCTGGCCCGCTACGCGCGCTTCGGGCCCGGCCAGGAGTGGCGCAACCTCACGATGTCTCCCGACTTCCCGACGATCGCAGAGGTGGCTACCGAGCTGTATCCGCAGTCGGGAGGACGACCCATCGACGGCGTCATGAGCGTCGACCCCGTGGCGCTTGCGGCCCTCCTGCGCTTCACGGGACCCGTCACAGTGCCGGGAGTGTCAGTGCCGCTCGACACGACGAACGCAGCGGAGTTCCTCTTGCGAGACCAGTACGTCGCGCTTCCCGACCTGCCGGACCGGGTGGACGTCCTCGAGCAGCTGGCCGAGATCACCTTCGATCGTCTCACCAGCGCCGACCTGCCTGGCCCTCGCGAGCTTGCCGACGTGCTCGGCCCCGTGGTCGAAGACGGCCACCTGCAGCTCATGGCCGCCGGAGAGGACGTCGGCCGGTTCCTCGACCGACTCGGGATCTCGGGGAGGTTCCCCGCAGTGGATGGCGATTTCGTCGGCGTCACGACCAACAACGCAACGGGCAGCAAGATCGATCTCTTCATGCACCGCACCCTCGGCTACGAGGTGAGCTGGGATCCATCGACCGGCAAGCTCTCGGCAACTGCAACCATCACCCTCACGAACGACGCTCCCGCATCGGGTCTGCCCGGCTACGTGATCGGCAACTCCCTCGGGCAGCACCCCATCGACGAACAGCTAACGCAGGGCTGGAACAGCACCTACGTCACTCTCTACACGCCGTGGGATTACACCGGCGCCACGCTTGACGGGGAGCCGCTGGCCTTGGAGAGCCTCGACGAGCTCGAGCGCCACGCCCTATCGACGTTCGTGTCCATTCCGCCCGGCGCCACCCGGACGATCGTTGTCAAGCTCGAGGGGATGCTCGACGGCCCCGACTACCGGCTCGACATGGCCGCCCAGCCCCAGGTCGAGCCTGAGATCGCCACCGTGAGTGTGGCCGTCGGGGGTGACGGCCGGTTGACCTCGACCGGCCCCGTCGAAGTGCGGGGTTCCGTGGCGGAGGGAGAGTTTCCCCTGGTGAGGGACTCCAGAATCGTCGTTCGCCGCCGATGAGAGGCAGCTAGTCGGTCGGGATCGAGATGATCTCGGCAATCTGCTAGGTATGCGGTACTATGCGCTGTTGCGACAAGAGTAAAGTGCAGCGAGCCGCCGGAGAAGTCGCGTATGACCGCTCCGGCCCCGCGCATTAGACGACTTGTGAGCGTCGACGTAAGGGGATGGTCATGGTACGGATGATTCGCTTGATGGTCGGGACCGGTGCGCTGCTGCTGGTCGCCGCCGTTCCCGCCGCAGCTCAGGAGTACCCGCCCACTACCCGCAGCCTGAACGTGAGCTCGGGAACGGTGGCCCCCGGGGGCAGCGTCACAGTGAGCGGCACGGGCTGCGCGTCCGCCGCCGCCGTCGCCCTCGCTGTTGACGGAGCCGCTGCCGGTACCGCGACCGCTGATGCCGGAGGTGCGTTCAGTGCTCCGGTGACCGTGCCGAGCGGCGCTTCGGGATCGGTCGAGATCACAGCGACTTGCGACGAAGCCGACGGCGGAGTACTGACGCTGACTGCAACAGTGAGCATCCAGTCGGCGGGCGGTGGACTGCCGTTCACCGGCGCGTCGAGCACCTTCCCGACGACGCTGGCCGCTCTGGGAGTCCTCGTGCTCGGCACCGGTCTGGTACTCGTGGCGCGGCGCCGCTCGCTGGCACTCTCGCGCGGCTGACCCGGAGCGCATCCTCTAGCCACATCGAAGAGGGCCTCTGTGTGACCGAGATCCTGGTCGTCTGCACCGCGAATCTCTGCCGTTCCCCGATGGCGGCTGCGCTGCTCGTCGATGCGATCGAACGCGGCGCCGCCCCGGCCGAGGTTCGCTCTGCCGGCGTGCGCGCGGCTCCTGATCTCTCCCCGCCCGACGCGGTCGTAGACGCCATGGCGAACCGCGGCCTCGATGTCGGCGCCCACCGCAGCCGTCAGGTGGAGGTCGCCGACATCCAGCGCGCCGATCTCGTCGTCGCGATGGAGCGTGCGCACGTGCAGGCTCTCGTCGTGCTCGTTCCTGACGCCTTCGGCCGGATCTTCACGCTGAAGGAGCTCGTTCGACGG
>Ga0172371_10011290_pt1 | contig 11926 bp, 10 predicted proteins | sample Lak12m_FD_114543 | JGI IMG/M metagenome (GOLD analysis project Ga0172371, IMG submission 114543) | Freshwater microbial communities from Kabuno Bay, South-Kivu, Congo - kab_022012_12m | ecosystem: Environmental > Aquatic > Freshwater > Lake | place: Democratic Republic of the Congo: South-Kivu...
ACTCATCAAGCCACCGCCTTTGGCGGGGGTGTGCTGACTAAAAAACCCGTCGGCTTGTCGAAATGCTGACAAGTGACGGGTCGGGGGGGCTAGATAAGACTGGTGAGACAGCCCAGAAGCCAGCCGACGGCCAGACCGATTATGAAGCAGGTGAGGCGTTCTTTGTTGCTGATCTTTTTCTTGTTCTTGGTAAGGAGGCTTTGATTGTTCAAAGCCCAGCTCCGATCTGCAAAATCTTTTCCGACTGCTTTTGCCATGTCTTTTCTCCTTGTGATATAGTGAGCCTTTTGGCTCGTTTGTTATATTAACACTAGGAACCCACTTTTATATTATACACCATTATATATAATTTGTCAAGCAGTTTATTTATTATTTATTTCTAGCCAATTTTTAGCTATTTACAAATTGTTAAATATGGTATATAGTAACACTACATCTAAATAATACCGCCATTAATAAATCCCTTTTGTGACGGCGGCGAAGGGGCTTCTGGAGCATTTTTTAGTGTCAGAGGTTAAAATGCCTTTTTTTGTTTGTAAACTTTCCGGATTTCTGTTTTCACGGGAATGACGGTATTGCAAAAAGGTGTTATATTATTATGTCAGACGACAAAAAAACAAACGACGATTTTGCGGCGATATTGGACAAAGACGAGTTCAGGGCGCCACAAGTTGGTGAATTAATTAAAGGTGAAGTTGTTTCTGCTTCTCGTGCGGAGGTAAAATTGGACATCAATGGTTATTTGATTGGTGTTGTGCGTGGTCCTGAACTTTATGAAGAAGATGAGGATTATGCGAATTTGAAGCCTGGCGATATGATCGAGGCGACTGTAATCGAGGGCGAAAACGAGAATGGCGAGCTAGAACTTTCATTTCGTTATGCAGGACAAGAAAAAGCTTGGGTCGGATTGCGTCAAGCCTATGAAGATAAATCTAATGTCAAAGTTAGAATTATTGATGCGAACAAGGGCGGTCTTTTGGTTAAATACCGACAGATTTCCGGTTTCTTGCCTGTATCACAATTGGCACCGGAAAATTATCCTAGAATCAACGGCGGAGACAAGAGCAAGATTTTGGAAAAATTAAAATCTTATGTAGGTCGCGATTTTGAATGTCGCGTTGTGACTTTCAATGAAAAAGAAGATAAGATTATTTTCTCAGAGAAGGAAGCTTGGAATGAGAGACAGAGAGATGTCATTTCTCAATACGCGGTCGGTACTGCTGTTGAGGGCACAATCACTGCTATCACTGACTTCGGCGTCTTCATCAGTTTCGGCGAAAACTTAGAAGGATTGATTCATATTTCCGAATTGGCATGGCAGAGAATCGATAACCCGAGCGAACTTTTCAACGTAGGCGAAACAATCAAAGCGCAAGTAATCAGCTTGGAAGGCTCCAAGATTTTCTTGTCGGCGAAAAAACTGATGCGTGATCCTTGGGATGGCGTAGCGGAGAAATACAAGGTCGGACAAGTTATCAAAGGCAAAGTTTTGAAAGTTAATCCATTCGGTTTGTTTGTACAATTGGACAATGATATTCATGGTCTAGCGCACATCAGTCAATTAGGTCTAGCGCCAAAGCAACGTGTAAATGATAAGTATAAAGTCGATGAAGAAGTTGAGTTTACTATCGTTTCAGTCGAACCAAAAGAACATAGATTAGGTCTTGCGGCTATCGGCGCGGAGAATGTCGAGGCTAAGGAAGAAGAGAAAAAGCCAGCGGCTAAAAAAGAAGATAAAGAATAAGAAGGTCTCTATATAGCAAAAGGCGCCCGTTGTAACGGGTGCCTTTTTGTTGCCCTTTACAAATAATCAATTCCGTGCTAGAATAAACACCTAATCTAAATATAAATTGAACTCGAACTTATTTTGTGGTCTTGTCTGTTATAGCAAGCTGACCATACAAAAAGCTGTGGCTTTTCTATCATTTTTGGTGGTTTATTAAGAATCGGGTTGAAATGAATGATGATAGAAAAAAAACAAGAATCTCAGGGTTTTGATACTCTTGGGATTGATTCGAGGATTTTACAAATCCTTGAGAAGAAAGAATTTAAAATACCGACACCGATTCAATTGAAATCGATACCGGTTGTTTTAACTGATAAAGATATCGTTGGTATCGCGCAAACCGGAACGGGGAAGACCTTGGCTTTTGGTGTGCCGATGTTGCAGCGAGTTTTGGAAAAAAAAGGTAACGGCTTGATTATCCTGCCGACACGCGAATTGGCTTTGCAAGTTGAGGAATCATTATTGAATATCGGTAAAGCCTTGGGCATTAAAACTTGCGTGATTATTGGCGGCGCGCCAATTTTTCGACAGATTTCTCAATTGAGAAGTAATCCGGATATTATCATTGCGACTCCCGGTCGTTTGAATGATCACATCAAGCGCAAGACAGTTAAGCTCGATAAGGTGAAGATGTTGGTTTTGGATGAAGCGGACTTGATGTTTGACATGGGTTTCGCGCCTCAAGTAAATGAGATTATAAAAGAAGTACCGGCTAATCGTCAGACATTGCTGTTTTCGGCAACCATGGCACCCGAGGTAATCAAGATTGCAACCAAATATATGAAATTGCCTTTGCGAATCGAGGTAGCGCCGGCGGGAACACCAGCCGAGAGTGTGATTCAGGAAATGATCGTGCTTAATCCCGAAGATCGGATTAAACAATTGGGAAAAATATTGAAAGAATATAGCGGCACGGTTTTGATTTTTGGTCGAACTAAGCGCGGTGTCAATGACTTGAGTAAAAAAATTCAAATCATGGGGCACACTTCTTCGGAAATACACTCCAACAAGTCATTGGGACAGCGCAAAAACGCGCTTCAAGGATTTAAAGACGGGAAATATCGAATTTTGGTAGCTACCGATATCGCGGCGCGCGGTATTGATGTCAAAGGCATCGAGTTGGTGGTGAATTATGATTTGCCCGATGATTCCGCGGACTATATTCATCGCATCGGTCGAACCGGTCGAGCCGGCAAACCCGGTCGCGCGATTTCTTTCGCGACGCCCAGACAGATTGCCGATATTCGCGCGATTGAAAAAATAATTCAACGGAATATTCCTTTGATTGAAATGGAAAGATTGATGCAGAATCCACCGAAAGAACCAAAACAAAGTCGTAACCGACGTTCATCTGGCGTTAACGGTGGCAAGGGATCATTCAACCGTGGCGGTGCGCAAGTGGGTGAGAAGAAATTTGGTAATTTCAATAAACCAAAAGAAGGTGGTAGCGCGAGCGCTGGTTTTAATAAAACTAGAGAGCCAAGAACTGCGACTGGTAATTTTAACAAACCACGAGTAGCAGGCGGCGAGACTAGAGGTAAGTCCTTTGGGGGCGCAGTACGGAAGTTTAAGCCGAGAGGTGGTCGATTTGGAAATAGATAGGAATATCTTGATATAACAAAAAGACTGATTTTTAAAATCAGTCTTTTTGTTTTTTTGCGTAATGTTATGAATATTAATGGTTTTTTGAAAGAAATATCGGCTTTACACGTATTAAAAGTGTTCGACAATGAAGTGATCACGAAAAGTCTTTCAATCGTTTACTAAATAATTTAAGGATTTATTTTTTGAAAAAATAATAAATCTAAACTAAAAATATGAAGAATATAAAATTAATTATTGGCACGTCTGCCCTTGTGGCGGTAATGACAGTTGGATTTGCGGCAAGCGCATTTGCGTATCAAGGCGATCCGAGTCAGCAAGGACCAAACTATACGCCGGAAAGGCATGAGGCTATGGAGCAGGCATTTGAAACAAAAAATTACAATGCATGGAAGGATCTAATGAGCGGTAAGGGAAGAGTCTCTCAGGTGATTAATGAGGGTAATTTTGCTAAATTTGCTGAAGCCCATGAATTGGCTGAGAGTGGTGATGTTGCCGGCGCTAAAGCAATCAGAACTGAATTAGGCCTTGGTAATGGCGGTGGAAATCATGGCGCAAAGGGCAAAGGAATGAACAAGGCTGGTGTTAGAGGGCAAAATGCAGGTGGCAATTTTGTAGATGCCGACGGTAATGGTGCTTGTGATAAGCTATAATGCAAAAGGTATTACAAAAACAGACTTTTAGTAATTAAAGTCTGTTTTTGTTTCGTGAAAGAAAATTATTTTAATTACGTATTATGTAGTGTAAGACAAATATATTAAGCTAATATATTATTTTAATTTTTTAAACACCTAAAGTGTAATTAGGTTAAAAAGCTATGAATAAAAAAAATGTCACAATCAGTGCTTTGGCGCTAACGTTAATGATAATTAGTTCCGGAGGATATCTTCAAGCTTCACAGGGTGATGGCATGGGAAGCGGTGCTGGTAATCAATCAGCTCAAAAAATGGTTGATAAGAATACAAACGGAATTCCGGATGGACAAGAAGATTTTGATCAAGATGGCGTTTTGAACAAGGATAATGATGACTATGTAAAGGATTATGTGAATATGCAGGATGCGGATGGTGATGGTATTTCAAATAAAGATGATTCTGATTATGTGGCACCACAAGACGGCACTGGTAAAAAAATGGGCAACGTCGCTAGTAAGCAAATCGGTGATGGTAGCAGAGCTGGAAAAGCTCTTAGAGTTGGCGAGGCACAGTTTCAAAATGCGGCGATGTATAAAAGAGTGAAAGGAAGAATTTTGATTAAGCCAGAAGACAAAGGAAGAGCTTATTATGTCAATCCCGCAAACGGAATGATGAGATCTTTGGGTAGACCGACAGATGCTTTTGCGGTCATGAAGGAAGAGGGCTTGGGAGTCTCTAATGCTGATTTTGAATCATGGAACGGAATAGCGCCAAAAAACTTGGCTGGAAAAATAATTTTAAAAGTTGAAGATAGGGGTCAAGCTTATTATGTAAATCCTGATACCTTAGAAATGGTATTCTTGAACAGACCATCTGATGCTTTTGATATTATGAGAAAACTTGGACTCGGAATTTCAAATAAAGATTTTGATAGCTCATTTGTGGCGGAGTAAAAGAGATAAAAATTGTTTTAAAAAAAAGACTGATTTTAAAATCAGTCTTTTTTGTTTTGAATAAATTGCGCGACTTGCTTAATTGATTCAGCTAATTTTCCATTTTCGTTAATTACTTCGTAGTCGTAAATATCTACGTGCTGAAGCCATTCTTTGGTGTAGGCGATTCTTTCTTGGATAAATTCTTCGGTGACATTGTCGCGTCTCCTGATTCTTTCTTCTAGCTGATCCAACGGAGCGTTAATGAAGATGGCCGGCACCTCTGGCATTAATTTTTTGGCGGTCATCACGCCCTTATATTCGATTTTCCAAAGTCCGACTTTGCCGGAATTTTTTACGCGCTCGATTTCTTCGAAGGTGACGCCATAGAGATTATCATTATATTGTTGAGCCCATTCGAAGAATTTATTTTCGTTGATATTATTTTGAAATTCTTCCTTAGTAATGAAGTAATATGGTTGTCCTTGTTCTTCGCCAGGGCGCATGGCGCGGGTAGTGGTAGTGATGACAACTTCAACAGGGAATAATTCTTTGAGACCGTTGATGATACTGTCTTCGCCGGCGCCGGAGGGGCCGGATATAATAAACAATTTTTGATTCATATATTTGCGTTGTGCTTATTTTTTATTTGAACTAAGTAGCGTTGTTTAAAATTATGAATTTAGAATTTTGAATTTTGAGTGAAGGAGTGTTTTTTTATTAAAAATTAAATCATTAAAAATTGATTCAAAATTCAAAATTGGAAATTCAAAATTGAAGTTTACTTAACTACTTTCAGTAATTCTTTTAATTCGCTTGGTAATTCAATCTGATAATTTCGTTTCTCGCCGTGCAGGTCTTTGAATTCCAGCTCAACCGCGGTTAAGAAAATTCTTCCTAAATTTATTTTCTTATTCTTTTCGCGAGCGACGCGGGTACTGTATAGTTTGTCGCCGACAATCGGGTGGCCGTAGGCGGACATGTGGGTGCGGATTTGGTGAGTGCGACCGGTTTTGATTCTGACTTTTAATAAAGTGTAATTCACATATCTAGTGAGAACATCAAACTCGGTGTCAGCAGCTTTGCCTTCGGTTGTTTTTACGCCTTTTTCGGTGTAAGCCTTGGCGGCCATTTTGAAACCACGGGCGCTGCGGGCGATGGGGAAGTTGATCGTGTCATTGTCCTTGTCTGTTTTGCCGTAGACTAGAGTGACGTAAATTTTCTTGGTGCGGCGTTTTTTGAATTGTTCTTTGAGATGTTCAAACGCTTCTTGAGTGCGGGCCACGACCATGAGGCCTGAGGCTTCTTTATCGAGACGGTGCACGATGCCGGGGCGGTGCGGGTCGTCGCCGACGTTTTTCATTTCCGGATATTTTTCTAGTAATAAATCAGCGAGAGTTTTTTCCATGATGTGATCATCGCCATGAGTAATTAAACCAGCGGGTTTATTGATGATAATATAATCATCATTCTCTTCAATGATGTCGATATCATTGATTGTGAGGAAAACCGGTTCCTCGCCTTCTTCGGCCACTTTCTTGACCACTTCTTTTTTTTGCTTTTCGGTACTGGAAACAACAATCAAGTCGTTGTCTTTGACTTTGTGGTGCGGCGAATCAAAAACAACATCATTGATAGTGATATTGCCGGATTTGATGATTTTTTGAATTTGGGATCTGGTGATGTTTTCCAGTTTTTCGGCTAGAAAAACGTCTAATCTTTTGCCCTCATCTTCTATTTTTACTAGTATTTTGTTCATTTAATTAATTTTATATTTCTCTTCCGTCATCCTCGCGAAGGCGGGGATCCAGGTACCTCGAATATTGATTATAATATAAGGAGAATTTAAGTGAATAAAGTATTGTTAATATTAGTCTCTATAATTATGTATCCACTGTCTGTAGCGCCTGGATTCCCGTTTTCACGGGAATGACGAGGAAAAATTATTTAATTACATTAAGTAGAGTATCTACCATTGTATCAAGATTATAGTTTTTGTCAACCTGAAATTTGGCCGCTTCGCCGAGTTGGTGGCATAATAATTTGTGTTTGTAGAGATTGATTATTTCATCGGCAAGGAGCTCGCTGTCTTGTTTTTCGATAATTTTGCCATTATTATTGGCATTGATTAGGTCATCAATACCGGTATTCCAAAAGCCGATAATCGGCAGATGTGCTTTCATAGCTGTTAAAGTTGTTTCAATATCGGCTAGATTAAGCTCTTTGCTGGTGGAGACGAAGATGTCGAAATTGTCGAGCCATTTGCGGGGGAATTTCTGCTCGCCGACAAACCATGTGATATTTTCAATATTCATTTTTTTTACAAGCCAACTCAAGGTTTTTCTTTCTTCACCATCGCCTATGATTATTAATTGTAAATTTGGCAGAACGGAAACACATTTTTCAATGGCGTGAAAAAGCATTTCGATATTTTGATTTTTGTTCAATTCGACCGCAGTGCCGATGGTGAAATACTTTTTTGTCGTATCTCTGTGTTCGACCTTGGAAATTTCTTCAAAAATATTCTCTTGGCGCTCATGATTGCTTTTGATGCCAAGCGGGATGATTTTGATTTCTGATTTTATAGAAATAAGTTTATTGATCTTGTTTTTGGTTTTTTGATTGAAGACAATGATTGTCGCAAGGTGAGAAAAAATTTTTAGGATTTTTTGCAGGCCTAGGCTGGAGCTGTCGGTTTCTGTTTCTGGCATAAAAAACCAAATATTTTTGACTTTTAATATTTTGGCTGGCAGGGAATAGATAATTTTTTCATACCAATTAAAATATATAATCGTATCGGTTTTCTTTTTCAGCTTATAGTAAAGAATGAAGAAAAAAGCGCCGAGTAAGATTAGGGGCAGCAAGATGATGAGTAAAACAGCTGGAAAGGATGTTGGCTGGTGACGCGCACTGATTTTTTTTGCTGAGTAGTTTTTCTCCTGCGCCAGTTTGATTAAGCGCGGATCATGCGAAAGAAAACACAAATCATGATCTTTGTTTTCTAGCTCTTCAAGGACAGGAAAAAGAGGTTTGATATTGTAGCAGGAATTGATTATTAATATTTTCATAGTTATCTTTTTAACATTTCAATAATTTCTTTTCGATTTAGTCCATTGAATAAGAATAAAAAGAAAAAGTAAATAAGAATAGCGGCTGTGAGTACGATAAGCAAATTGGTGATTTGAAAATAATGTAGCGACCAGATGCCTGCACACATCATCAAGGAAGCGGCGCCAGTCTGGACGATGATTTTTAGATTTGGCAAAAAACTCGTATATTTCCAAATGATGTAAATCGATGCGAGAGCGATTACGCTTTCTGAGTAGACGGTCACCCAGGCGGCGCCGTAGTAAGAGTGTTGCGGAATGAAAAGCAGGTAGCCGATTATAGATGTAACGGCAACGAAGAGATAGGACTTGATGACGGCCTTTTGTTTTTCGATAGCGATGATAGCATGAGCAAGCATATTGCCGAGAAAAATCATCCCGGCTGCCAGGATGAGGATCTGTAAGATCGATCCTGATTGCGCAAAGTCCGATCCTGCAACCAGAGTCATTATATCTTTGGCGATGAATTGCGTACCGAGTGTTACTGGAACGGCGATGATAGCCATAACGTTGAAAGATTTTTGCAAGACGTTATTAAAATCGGCTTTATTTCCCTGTGACCATGACATCGTGAGTATGGGCAGAATGATACCGGCGAACATAAATGGCAGCGTAATCAAAACGTCGATAACTTTGTAGGCGGCACCGTAAAGTCCGACCTCGGCCAAGATGCCGACCTCGCTCGGGCGATTGATGATTGAAAGAAGCAAAGTGTCGGTTTTTAAATAAATCAAATTGAGAGTAATCGTCAGCGCCAATGGCCATGAACGTATCATAATCTCTTTCCAAAATTTGAAATCAAAACGCAATTTTACCCTGGTGAATTGCCGGGAAAAATAGTAATGAATGATAAAATTGACAAAGCTGGATAGAGAGGTAATCAGTAAGATACTTAGTAATCCATAATTGAGTTTGTAAACAATTACAATGCCGATGACTAAGAAGATGCGGCTGACAATGTCGGCGATAGAAACCTTGTCCATGCGCAGGTTTTTCTGGAAAATGCCGACCATGACCTGGTTGAGGGCGATGAAGAAAAAAGAAAAAGAAGCGACAAGGATGCCTAGTTTGATATCGGCGCTATAAGGAAAAAAAAGCACAATCAAGGGCGCTGGGGCGAGAAGGAGTAGGGCGGTAACAAGTCGAAGACCGAATAGGTTGCTCAAAACATAATCCTCGTCGATATCAGGTTTGCTGATCATCTGAACGGTAATCAAAGTGAGTCCTAAGTCGGCGGCGATGGCAAAAAAAGATAAGAAAGTGACCACAGTCGTGTATTCACCAAAACCGGTCTGTCCCAGTTGGCGGGTGATAATTGCGACTGCAATCAAGGCCAGAGCGGTGGAAATGACCTTGCTAACGACCTGGATTATGGTATTGTAGGCAACTTTAGTGGATAAACGCATAGTTTATGTTCAAAAATTAAATTTTATGGTATATTATTAATAGCTATTATTATTATATCAAAATTATATGAATAAATCCAAAAAAATTATCAGTTTGGCAATATTGCTTGTTATAGCTTTATTTCAATTAAGCTCTGTGCCGGCAATTCATAATGTTATGGCCGGTCCTTTAGATTTGAATAATCAAGAAGGATTGAATAACGCCTCGGGTGACATTGGCGGTGTTGCCTTTGGAGCTGGCGGTAATACCGATATAAGAATTATCGTAGTCAGCTATATAAAAATATTTCTAGGATTGTTGGGAATGATTTTTGTGATTTTGATTATGATGGCCGGTTATAAATATATGATGGCTTCGGAAGAGAAAGAGACAAAAGAAGCACTGGATAAAATCAAACACGCCGTCATTGGTTTGGTTATTATTCTGGCGTCATACGGTATTACGGTTTTTGTTGCCAAACAAATCAATGGAGCAACAAGCGGTAATTTTAGCATGTAATTTTATCTATGTATAAATTTTTAAAAATTACCAAATATCTTTTTCTTTCATTTCTTTTCTTATTGATCATAATAATCCTATTGGCACAGGCTTCAGTTCCGAAAAAAAGTGAATTGAAATATGGCGTAACTTTTTCACAAAAGCAGGCAGTCGCACTTGGACTTGATTGGCAAAAGACCTACATCGCCATGTTGGATGATTTGGGTGTAAAGAAATTGCGATTGTCAGCATATTGGAATGATTTGCAGCCAGATGAGGGTGGGGAATATAAATGGAATGATCTGGATTGGCAAATTAATGAGGCGTCAAAGCGCAATGTGGAAATTATCTTGGCAATGGGCGGTCGCTTGCCGCGTTGGCCAGAGTGTCATTATCCGGAATGGGCGAATAATCTAGATAAGGGAAAAAAAGAACAATACACTTTGGCGTATTTGGAACAAATCGTGAAGCGTTATCAGAGCAATGAAAATATTGTCGCTTGGCAAGTCGAGAATGAACCTTTTTTGAAATATTTCGGCGTTTGTCCTCCGCTTGATAGCAAATTCTTGGACGCGGAAATTGCTTTGGTGAAAAAACTGGACAAACGTTCGGTGGTGGTGACAGACTCCGGTGAATTATCATTTTGGATACCGGCAGCTAGGCGAGCAGATATTTTTGGCACAACAATGTATCGCGATACCTATTCGGCAAAAATGGAAAAATATATCCATTATCCGATTACGCCTGCCTTTTTTCGCTTCAAAAAAAATGTAACCGATTTTTTTGCCGAGCCGCAGAAATGGGTCGTTATCGAAATGCAGGGTGAACCGTGGGGGCCGAAGCCTTTTCAGGATTTAAGTCCGGAGGAGAGAAGTCAAACGATGGATTTGCAAAAATTCAAAGACATGATAGAGTTTTCCTCGACGACAAGCTTTGGCGAGTTTTATCTTTGGGGCGTGGAATGGTGGTATTGGGAGAAGGAAATGCAAAATAATCCTGAATTGTGGGATTATGCACGAGAGTTATATAAATAAGTCAAATTTTGAATTTTGAATTATGAATAAAGGAGTTTTTAAAATATTAATAAATTCGAAAATTGAAAATTGAAAATTTGAAAATTAATAAACGTATGAGCAAGGATTATACGATCGGAATCGACATCGGCGGCACGAATATGAAAGCCGTGCTTTTTGATGGCAAAAAAGTGGTCAGCGGGATGTCATTAGCGACACCAAAGGACAGTTTGGATCACTTGTTGATTATGGTAAAGGCTTTAATAGAGCCTTTGGAAGAAGAGGCGAAAAAAAATCGGCGCAAAATCGATGGAGTTGGATTGAGCGTGGCTGGTCTGGTCGATTTTGTCGAGCAAAAAGTCTTGCGTGCGCCGAATGTTGAAATTTTGGAAAATATAAAATTGTCGCAAGTTGTGCAAGAGCGAACCGGTTATCGAGCCATGATGGATAATGATGGCAAATGTTTTATTCGCGCCGAAGTCTTATTAGGAGCGGCAAAAAAACACACAAATGTTTACGGCGTGGCTCTTGGCACGAGTGTCGGTTCCGCTTGGTGGGTAAATGGTGATATTTATCGTGGTTATCGAAATGGGGCGGGTGAGATTTGTAGTATGATTGTTAATTTTTCAGAAAAAATAACCCTAGAAGATGCTTATATGAAATTATTACAAGCCAGTCCAGCGAAATTGTCCGATCAGGCTTATCATGGTGATGATTTTGCAATCAAATCTTATGAAGAAGTTGGTCTTGTTCTTGGCATCGCCTTGGCAAATGTCGTGAATACTATTGATCCGGAAGTTTTTGTAGTCGGTGGCGGCGTCATGGAATCAAGCGCATTATTCTTGCCAGAATTGAAAAAATCGATGCGCCAATTTGTAGCTAATCCGGAAGCGAAAAAAATTGATATCTTGAAAAGTAAGCTCGGCAGTGAAGCCGGCGCGATTGGCGCAGCGTTGCTATTGCAAAT
>Ga0172371_10011291_pt1 | contig 11926 bp, 9 predicted proteins | sample Lak12m_FD_114543 | JGI IMG/M metagenome (GOLD analysis project Ga0172371, IMG submission 114543) | Freshwater microbial communities from Kabuno Bay, South-Kivu, Congo - kab_022012_12m | ecosystem: Environmental > Aquatic > Freshwater > Lake | place: Democratic Republic of the Congo: South-Kivu...
AGGCGCAGCGGTGCCGACACCACGAAGGTCCGCGCAAAGTCGGCCGCGGCCATGGTCGGTGCCGCGGCCGCCGCCTCGCCCAGGGCGGCCAGGCTCCGCTTCAGGTCCAGGCGCTGGAGCTGGTTGATGCGCGCCTCATAGGCCGCCGGCAGCTGCTCGCACTTGCCTTCCGCCTTGAGACTGGCCACCAGCTCGCCGTCGATGCAGCAGGACGGCGGCCCGCGCCGCTTCCAGACCTTGGCGTCCAGCTGGGCGTAGAGGTCGGCCATGATGCGGGCCACGCGCATGCCGCGCAGGCAGCGTCGCGACGGGTCCAGGCCCTCCAGGTAGGCGTCCAGGGCGGTCAGGGTGGCCAGCAGGGGCTTGGGTGCTCCGCCAGGCGCGTAGCGGAGCAGGAGAGCGTGTCCCAGGTCGACGAGGCCGTCGACGACCGCGACCATGAGGTCGGGAAGCTCCTGCTCGGCCGCCGGGCCGCAGGCGGCGTTCCACTCCTCGGTCCCCAGGGCAGCACCCAGGTGGTCGAAGGCCTGGACCGAGGTTCCGTCCGCCAGCAGGGCGGGCTGGAGTGCCAAGGCGCGCAGGAACGCGCGCCGCTCGGCCAGCGTGCCCTGCCCCGCGCCCACCAGTTCCAGGACGCTGTCGATGAGGGCGAGGATCTCCTTCAGCTGTCCGGCCTGGGCGAGGCGCTCGAGGATCTCGCGCATGGATGGGTCTGCTCCCGTTGGGCTGCGTCACCCGCCCGTCGACGGCGGAGGTGGTCCAATAATAGCCAGCTGCAACAGCCCGCGCCACAGGGCCGCCCCCACGCCCGGCTCGCCCGTTTCCAGCAGACCGGCGTGGAGGAGACCGGCCGGGCGCGGGTTGACGTCCAGGACGGCCCAGTCCAGCCCCAGGGGCGTCGCATCCAGCTTCAGGTCCACGCCGGCCACGGCCAGCGGTCCCAGGGCGGCCACCGCCGCCTCCGCGCGCCCCGTGGCGGTGGCCAGCAGGGCGGGTGACCAGGCCGAGGCCCGAGCCCCACCGCCGGCCGCGGCCAGCGGCCGCAGGTTGCGGCCAGTCAGCCAGTCCAGGCCGACCAGGCGACCGCCGTGCGCCACCGAGGTGACCGCGGCGTCGGTGTCGGCGGCCAGGCCGGGTGGGGGCGGAGGCAGTGGGGCCGCAAAGGCGCCGGCAGGGGCGGCGGGGCTGGCCGCGAAGGGCAGTTCGGCCATCACTCCGGCCAGTCGCAGACTCCCATGCTGACACCGATCGGCGCAGGCTGCCAGCGGCTCCTGGGGTGGTGCCTAGGATTGCGGCGACTGCGGCCCGGCCTTGTCTCCCCTTCACCCTGCACCATCACCAGCCGCAGCCAGACCCACCCCCGACCCGAACCAGGATGCGGCCGCCGCGCTGCAGCCGGGAGACGGTCCACTGGTCACGATCGTGCTGGGTACGCGGCCTGAAGCGATCAAGCTGGCGCCCGTGATCCAGGCCTTTCAGCGGGCGGTGGACTTCCGCAGCCGCGTGGTGCTCACCGGCCAGCACCGGGAGATGGTGGAGCAGGTGATGGCGCTGTTCGGCCTGGAGGCCGACCACGATCTGGCGCTGATGGCCCCGAATCAGACGCTCACCCATGTCACCTGCGCGGCGCTGCAGGGTCTGAAGCAGGAGTTCAGCGCCCATCGACCGGCCCTGGTGCTGGTGCAGGGCGATACCACCACCGCCTTCGCCAGCGCCCTGGCCGCCTTCTACGAGCAGGTGCCGGTGGGCCATGTGGAGGCAGGCCTGCGCACCGACAACCTCTTCGATCCCTTTCCGGAGGAGGCCAACCGCCGCCTGATCTCGCAGGTGGCGCAGCTGCACTTCGCACCCACCTCGCGCTCCGCCGCCAATCTGCGGGCCTCCGGGGTGATCGGAGAGATTCACACCACCGGCAACACGGTGATCGATGCCCTGCTGCAGACGGCGAGCAGCGCCCCCGATCTGCAGCTCGAAGGCCTCGACTGGCAGCGCCAGCGGGTGCTGCTGGCCACGGTGCACCGCCGCGAGAACTGGGGCGAGCGGCTCGAGAGCATCGGTCGTGGCTTCCTGGCGGTGCTGGAGCGCTTCCCCGATACCGCCCTGCTGCTGCCGCTGCACCGCAACCCCACCGTGCGCGAGCCATTGCAGGCGCTGCTCGGCTCCCACCCGCGCGCCTTTCTCACCGAACCGCTCGACTACGACCGGCTGGTGGCGGCGATGCGCGGCTGCACGCTGCTGCTCTCCGATTCCGGGGGCCTGCAGGAGGAGGCTCCGGCCCTGGGGAAACCGGTGCTGGTGCTGCGTCGCACCACCGAGCGGCCGGAGGCGGTGGAGGCGGGCACGGCGCGGCTGATCGGCACCGACAGTGAGGCGATCCTCCAGGAAACCGCCCGGCTGCTGGAGGACGCCTCGGCCTACGAGGCGATGGCCAGAGCCCACAATCCCTTCGGCGATGGCCAGGCGAGCGGGCGGATCGTGGAGGCGGCACGGCGTTTCCTGACCGCAGTGCCAGCCGGTTGAGGCTGGCCTGGGGGGTGCGGCAGATGGCGGCCGCGCCGGAGGCTGATCTCACGAGCGCTTCTTCCTGGCCCAGGGCGGCAGGTCGATGAACACACGGGTGCCGGGGTTCAGGCCGGAGAGGATCTGGCTGTCGCGCCCGCTGCTCACACCCAGTTCCACGGCTTGGAAGGTGGGCTGGCGGTCGCGGCCCACCAGCAGCACCCCCGGGCGCCCCTCCTCGGTGACCACGGCCACGGTGGGCACGAGGGTGCGGGCCTCGAGCCGGCCGGTCTGGAAGTCGATGTCGGCCGTCATGCCGATGCGCAGCTCGGGAGCCGGCGGATCCAGGGCGAGCTTCACCTCGAAGGAGGTGACGTTGTTGGTCTTCACCGCACGCGGGGAGATCGCGCGGATCCGGGCGGCATAGCGGCGATCCGGGAAGGCATCCACCCGGATCTGGGCCGGCATGCCGGCCCGCAGGCGGCCGAGGTCGCTCTCGGGAACCTTGGCCAGCACCTCCAGCCCCTGGGAGAGCTCCACGATCGAGGAACTGGTGGCCCCGGCGGTCGCCGAAGCGGTGGTGGTGGGGGTGACGAAGGCGCCGGGATCGGCATAGCGCTGGCTGATCACCCCGGCGAAGGGCGCACGCACCAGCAGTTCCTCCGCCTCCACCCGGCTCTGATCAAAACGCTGGCGGGCGGCGGCGAGGGCCATGCGCTTCACCTCCTCATCGGCGCGGAAGCGGTTGAGATCGTTGAGGCTGATCGCGCCCTGGCGGTAGAGCGGTTCGTTGCGCCTGAGCTCGCTGGCGCTGCGGCGGAGTTCCGCCTCGGCCGAGCGCACGTTGGCCAGAAGCTCATCCTCACGGTCCTGCAGGTCGCCCGGATCCATCCGGGCGAGCACCTGGCCGGCCCGCACCGTGTCGCCCTCATCCACGAAGAGCTCCTTGATCACCCCCTGCCGCCGCGGGCTCACGTTGACCCGCTCCACCGCATCCAGCTCACCGGTGGCACTCACCACCCCAGGCAGGCTGCCGGAGCGGGCGACCACGGTGAACGGCATGACATCGCGGGCGGCCGTGCTGCGCTGCCGCTGCCAGACGCCGAGGGCGGCGATCAGGGCGAGGGCGGCGACCAGCCCGAGCCAGGGGCCGCGGCGGCGCCAGAGGGGAGCCCGACGGGGCAGGGGAGTGGGCGGCGGCAGAACCACCGGCGTGGCGGCCGGCGCGGCGGTGGGCACCGGTCGGAGGGGCGGCGGGGCGTTGATGGCTCGATCCAAGCTCTTGACTCAGTCTCGCCGGTCGCGACCGGCACTGCGGTCGGCGGCGAGCCGAACAGCTCAGCGGTTGGACCTCAGAGGCGGGCCCCCTAGATTCCGGCCATGCTCAAAGCCGGAATCGTGGGGCTGCCCAACGTGGGCAAATCCACCCTGTTCAACGCCCTGGTGGCCAACGCCCAGGCCGCCGCCGCCAACTTCCCCTTCTGCACGATCGAGCCCAATTCGGGCGTGGTGGCCGTGCCGGACGATCGCCTGCAGCGCCTCAGCGATCTCTCCGGCTCACGCGAGATCATCCCGACGCGGGTCGAGTTCGTGGACATCGCCGGCCTGGTGAAGGGAGCCAGCCAGGGCGAGGGGCTGGGCAACAAGTTTCTCGCCAACATCCGCGAGGTCGACGCGATCGTGCATGTGGTGCGCTGCTTCGAGAACGACGATGTGATCCACGTGAGTGGCTCGGTGGATCCCCGGCGCGATGCCGAGATCATCAATCTCGAGCTGGGCCTGGCCGATCTGGCCCAGGTGGAGAAGCGGCGGGAGCGGCTGAAGAAGCAGGTGCGCACCAGCAAGGAGGCCCAGCTCGAGGATGGGGCGCTGGAGCGCATCCAGCACACGCTGGAGCAGGGTGGCGCCGCCCGCTCACTGAGCCTGAGTGAGGAGGAGGGAACCCTGCTGCGGCCGCTGGGGCTGCTCACCGCCAAACCGGTGATCTATGCCACCAACGTGAGCGAGGAAGACCTGGCCGGCGGCAATGCCTTCACCGCGGTGGTGGAGGAGCTGGCCGCCGCCGAAGCGGCAGCGACGGTGCGCATCTCGGCCCAGGTGGAGGCCGAGCTGATCGAGCTGCCCGAGGAGGAGCGCGGCGAGTTTCTCGCCGGGCTGGGGGTGAGCGAGGGAGGTCTGCAGAGCCTGATCCGCGCCACCTATGCGCTGCTCGGCCTGCGCACCTACTTCACCACGGGCGAGAAGGAAACCCGCGCCTGGACCATCCGCGCCGGCATGACCGCCCCGCAGGCTGCCGGGGTGATCCACACCGATTTCGAGCGGGGCTTCATCCGCGCCCAGACGATCGGCTGGCAGAAGCTGCTTGAAGCGGGCTCCCTGGCCGAGGCGCGCAACCGCGGCTGGCTGCGCAGTGAGGGCAAGGAGTATGTGGTGGCCGAAGGCGACGTGCTGGAGTTCCTGTTCAACGTGTAGGGCCCTCCAGCGGCGAGAATGGCGCAGCGCTCGGCGGCAGGCCCATGGAAACCCCTCAGCAGGAAAGCCCCGGAGGTCTCTCTGATCCGCCCGAGCCTCCGTCCGCTGGCGCGACCGGCGAGGAGGCAGGGCATCCCCACAACGCAGAGCATCCCCACAACTTCGACGCACAGAAGGATCTGCATCAGCGCATCCGCAACGATCCGGATTACGACGACTGGGAATACGGCACCGAACCGCTGCCTCACGAGGCCTGGCCGGCGCCCCGGCCGGAGGGAGAGCCGGCCTGAGCTGCCGCCAGCGCCCGCACCGGCAGAAGCCCGCACAGCAGGGCGGCGACCAGCAGGAGCCAGAGGCCGACGCCATGGCGGTGATGCTCCAGCAGCCAGCCCGCCAGCAGCGGTGCCAGAACGGCGCTGAGCGCGAAGCACTGCGAGAAGAGCGCCATCGCCACCCCGCGGTGGGTCGCCGGTGTGATCCGCACCACCGCCTCCGTGGCGATCGGCAGAAAGGCGGCCTGGCCCAGGGCCAGGGGCAGCAGGGCCAGCAGCACCAGCACCATCCCCCAGCTCACCAGGGCCGAGAGCGCCAGCAGCAGGGCCCCAGCAGCCATCGCCAGCAGGCTCAGGGCGAGCCCCCTGCTCGGCGCCTGTCGCGCCAGCGCCTGCCCCACCGGCCACTGAACGAGCAGCAGCAGCCCCAGCTGAAGCCCGATCAGCAGGGCACCGGGGGCAGCGGCCAGCGGTGGCCGCTGCAGGCCGCCGCGCACCAGATCCAGGGGCAGGGCGCTCTGCATCAGCGCCGGAACCGCCGTGGCCAGCAGGGCGATCAGCAGCAGCGGCAGCAAGGCCGGCAACCAGCGGCCGATCTCCAGGGCCGGGCGCCGGCCGGGCGTGCGGGGGATCCGGGGCAGCGGGAAGGCGAGCAGCAGGCCCACCAGCAGCAGCAGGCCGGTGAGATCCACCAGATAGATCCCCCGCAGCCGTCCGCTGGCCGCCAGGCCGGCGCCGATCAGCGCCCCCAGGGCCACCCCCGCCGCATCGGCGGTGCGCACCAGGGCGAAGGCCCGCGCCGAGGGCAGCGGGCTGCAGGTGAGCGGCACCGCCAGCTCGATCGCCGGCCAGTAGAGACCGGCGGCGATGCCGAGCAGCAGCTGGCCCGCCGCGTAGGAGGGGAAGCTCTGGGCCAGCAGCAGCCCCCCGTCGCCGGCCATCGCCAGCGCGGCGGCCAGCAGCAGCGGCACCGTGCAGGAGAGGCCACGATCGAGCAGATGACCGCAGAAGAGACGGCCCGCGGCACCCGCCAGGGCGGCGAGGGCGAGCCCCCCGGTGACCTGCAGCGGTGCGAAGGCGGCCTGAGCAAACACCAGCGGTGTGAGATAGAGCACGCCGCCGGTGCCCACCGCGGCGATCAGGCGCAGAAGCGACAGTTCCCGCAGCGGCGCGGGAAACTGTGACCACCAGGACCACAGCCAGGATGGGCGCTTCCGCGGCTCCCCCACGCCTTCGTTCACATCGTCTCCGGCTCAGGGCCCTTGCGGCCAGTCTGCTGATCGGCGGCAGCGGCGCGGCCCTGCCGCCTCAGGGAGCCGCGGCAGCCGAGCTGCTCGGCCTGCGGATCGACGGCCTCGAGATCCCGATCCAGCTCGATCAGCTGGAGGTCTGGCAGCGCCAGGGCGGGGCTGAAGTGGCTGCAGGAAACGAGCTCGCCCCCTGGCTGACGCTGCTCGATCCTGCCGGCCGCCAGGATCTGCGCCGGATGCTCGGTGCCCCCCTGCTGCGGGAGCGGAGCTTCGGCCGCCAGCTGCTCGATACCTGGGCCGGCGCTCAGCTGATGGGCGAACTCGGCACGCTGCTCACCACGCCGGATGGCCGCAGCAGCACCCCGATGCTGCTGCAGACCCTGCGCCGGCTGCTGCAGCAGAAGCAGGAGGTCTCGCTTCTCGAGGTGCTCCGGGCGGTGCCGGTGCGCCAGCTCAACCTGCAGCTGGATGGTCTGATCGGCCTGGCCGATCGCTGGCGGCAGCAGCTGATCCGCCAGCGACGGGCGTTTCTGGCGCTGCAGGCCCTGCCGCTCCAGGGGCGCAGCCTGCCGCCGGTCGCCGCCGACACCACCGAGCCGCCCCCCCGCCGCCTGGACCTGCCGGTGGCTGGGCGGCGCGAACCGCTGCCCCTCTCGATCTGGTTGCCACCGGCAGAGCCTCAGCCCCGCCCGGAGCAGCCCTGGGTGCTGATGATGGCGGGGCTGGGGGGCAACGCCCAGCAGCTGGGCTGGCTGGCCGCCTCCCTGGCCCGGCAGGGCTGGCCTGTGGTGGTGGTGCAGCACCCCGGCAGCGACAGCCAGGCGGTGCGCGACGCCCTGGCGGGACAGCGCCGACCGCCGGGGGCGGAGAGCCTTGCCCGTCGGCTGGCCGACGCGGAAGCGGTGATCCAGGCCCAGCGCCAGGGGCGTCTCGGCGTGCGCGGTGACGGGCTGGTGCTCGCGGGCCACTCCCTGGGGGGCGTGACCGCGTTGCTGGCGGCGGGGCTGCGGCCGGCAGCGGGGCTGGAGGCTCGCTGCCGACAGGCGCTGGAGCGGCTGCCGCTCAGCAATCCATCGCGACTGCTGCAGTGCGAACTCGCCGATCGCCCGCTGCCCCGCACCCCCGAGCCACCGGCGGATCTGCGGGCGCTGCTGCTGTTCAACGGCTTCGGCAGCCTGCTCTGGCCCGACAGCCGGTTGTCGTCGCTGCCGGTGCCGGTGCTGATGGTGGGTGGCAGCCTGGATCTGGTGACACCGCCGCTCGACGAGCAGCTGGCCCTGTTTCTGCCGGCCCGCGATCCCCGCAGCCGACTGGTGGTGGTGGATGGCGGCAGCCACTTCTCCGTGGTGCGGATCGGCGAGCGGGAGGAGGCGGTGCTGCGGCTGGGCCAGGAGCTGGTGGGCGTGGATCCGCAGCGGGTGCAGGGGGTGCTGCTGGGTCTCACCGAGCAGTTCCTCCGCTCGATCCAGCCAGCGCAGGCCCCAGCGCTGCAGGCCCAGCGCCGCCGCCAGGGCGGGATCACCGCCTATCTGCTCGATCCTTCGATGGCCCGGCGCTGGCGGGCCGCCTTCTGAGCGCCTCGCGCACCTCTCTCGCGCACCTGCGCCTCCACCCCTCACAGGGACCCGGAGCCACCGGTTCGGAGCCCCCTCAGAAGCGCACACGCGGATCGAGCAGCGCCACCAGCAGATCCACCACCACCGTGACCAGCACCACTAGGGCCGCCACCACCACCACGATGCCCTGCACCAGGGGGTAATCGCGCTGGGCGATCGCCTCCTGCAGGCGGTAGGCGATGCCCGGCCACGAATAGGTGACCTCGATCAGCAGGGCGCCGCCGATCAGGGAGGCCACCGTGATGCCGGTGATCGTGAGCACCGGCAGCAGGGCGTTGGGCAGGGCATGGCGCAGCACCACCAGCGTTTCGCTGAGGCCGCGGCTGCGGGCCGCCTCCACGTAGTCGGAGCCGAGGGCGCGGCGCAGGTTGAGGCGCAGAGCATTGGTGAAGATGCCGCTGAGCAGCAGCCCCAGGGTGGAGGCGGGCAGCACCAGATGGCGCAGCGCCCCCAGGAACTGGCGGCCGTTGCCGGCCAGGAGGCTGTCGAGCAGAAAGAAGCCCGTGCCCTCCGGCGGCAGCACGGTGGCGGGCAGGCGGCCGCCCACCGGCAGCCAGCCGAGCCACACGGCAAACACGAGCTGCACCACCATCGCCGCCCAGAAGGGCGGCAGGGCATAGGTGCCGATGCCGAACAGGCGGCCGGCCAGATCGATGCGGCCCTCGGGCCGGGCGATGCCGCTGAAGCCCACCGCCAGGCCGAGCACGGCGGCGAGCAGCAGGGCCACCAGCCCCAGCTCCAGGCTGGCGGGCAGGCTGTCGCGCACGATCGCCAGCACCGGCTCCTTGCTGGCCTGGGAGGTGCCGAGGTTGCCGTGCAGCAGATCCGCCAGGAACCGGCCGTACTGCACCGGCAGGGGCTGATCCAGGCCCAGCTGGGCGCGCAGGGCGGCACGGGCGGCAGCCGGGGCCTTGGGCCCGAGGATCGCGTCGATCGGATCGCCGGGCGCCACCCGCAGCAGCAGGAACACCAGGCTGGCGATCAGCCAGAGCATCAGCGGCGCCAAGGCCAGGCGGGCGCCGAGGTAGCGGAGCAGATCGGAGCGGCGGCTCATCGGCGGGCCTCCGGACCCCCGGGTGACACCGCCAGCGTGGCAGCGGCCCTGCCTGGAGCAGACACCGCCGCGGCGTCCCCCGGCAGCCGCTGCAGCCGATCAAGTCGCAGGCGGCCGGACCCATCGAACTGCGGCGCGCTGATCCGCCGGCCGCTCCAGGCCGTCTCGGCCATCAGCCACACCGGCAGGTAGGGCACGGCGGCGGCGGTGCGCCGCTGGATGGCCTGCAGCAGCCGCTGCCGCCCGGGCCCCTCGATCCGGCTGCTGCGCTGCAGCTCCTGCTCCAGCCCGGGGGCGGTCCAGAAGGAACCGCTCAGGGCGCTGTTGCCCGCGGCGCAGCGACTGCCCTCCACCTTGCTGCAACCGAGCAGGGGCACCAGGAAGTTCTCGGCATCGGGGTAGTCGCCGATCCAGTCGTAGAAGAAGAGGCTGAGCGCCCCCTTGCCCAGCTGGTCGTAAGCGGTGGTGGATTCCATGCCGCTCCCCTCCAGCGCCAGACAGTCGGCCAGATCGCGGCGCACCTGCTCCTGCCAGGTGAGGGCGAGCAGGCGATCGCTGGGGATGTCGGAGCGGAAGGTGAGCGGCAGCCGCAGCACCCTGCCGTTGCAGTAGCCGGCCTGGCGGAACAGGGCGCGGGCGGCGGCGGGGTCGTAGGCGGGCCAGGCGCCGGGATCGGAGCCCTCCAGGCTGGGCGGGATCAGCTGGCGCAGGGGCGGCCGCAGGCCCCGGCTCACCCGCTCGCTGATCGTGCGGCGATCGAGGCTGTGGGCCAGGGCCCGACGGAGAGTGGCATTGCTGAGCGGCGGCTGATCGGTAAGCAGCGAGAAGAAGCCGATCGAGAGCGGCGGGCCGCTGCCCTCCCGCAGGCGGCCGGCGGCGGCTTGGCGGTGCAGGGCCTGCTGGTGGTCGATCTCGAGGCCGCTGGCCAGCAGCACATCCACCTCGCCGCTGCGCAGGGCGCCGAGCAGGGCGGTGGAGTTGCCGAGGGTGACCAGATCGAGGCCGCGGTTGGCGGGCTGCGGGCCCCAGTAGCGCTCGAAGGGCGTGAGCCGTTGCTGCTGGCCGCTGAAGAAGCTCAGCCGGTAGGGGCCGGTGCCCACGAAGCGGTTGTTCAGGGGCGTGTCGTTGTGCTGGCGGTAGGCGGTGGGGGAGACGGGGGTGAGGAAGATCGCCGAGAGCAGGCGGGGGAGGGGGCTGAAGGGGGCCTTCAGCTCCAGCGCGATCTCGTGGCTGCCGCTGGCGCGCACGGCTTTCACACGGTCGCTGAACTGGTAGCCGAGGGTGCCGATCGCCATGAATCGCTGCAGCGAAAACACCATGGCGGCGGCATCAAAAGGGGTGCCGTCGTGGAACCGCACGCCGCGGCGCAGGGGGATCCGGGCCGTGAGCCCATCGGCGCTGAGCACGGGCGGGCCACTGGCGAGGCGCGGCTCGATGGTGCCGTCGGCGCGGATCGCGTAGAGCGGATCCCCCAGGGCGCTGAGCACCTGCATCTGGCCTGAGCGCGAGGCCTGCACCGGATCGAGCGAATCGATCCGCGCCTTGCTGGCCACGATCAGCGTGCCGGCGGGCCGGGGGGGGGCGCAGGCGGTGGTGAGGGAGGCGAGCGCGAGAAGAGAGGCCAGCAGGCGGAGACGATGAACGCTGGCCCCAGGGCTCTTGCTGCGCATCCTCCTGGCACCAGGCCCCCGCACTAGAGACCGCATCAGGGTGGCGGGCACGATCAGGCGGCTGGCTTGAAACAAGCCCGAAAGCACGAAAGGCACCCATTCAAGAGGGTCGCGGGGCTGGATTCGCAACACTCCAGGCAGACGGTACGACGGACGAGACAGCAGACGGCCATTGGCAGATCCAAGGCAGATGGAGCCAACGCGTCAAGATCTCCGTACTGGAGCCCGAATAGGCTAGAGAAACAACGGCAAATCAGCGACTTCACGAAACATTGTGCGGCAGCAAGGCTCGCAGCTACAGTAAAAGGCAAGCACCTGCCAGCATGCAATTACAGATGCGATTCAGTCGTTATAGGCTTTTCAAATACTTGCCGCGCGATAACAGGCTCCATTGACTTCAAGTCGCCGTAAGGTCTCGACACAGGTTCAGCACCTGGCCTTTCCTGCTCTATGAGCAGGAGGCACGGCTCGCCCGAATCTGCACACATGATCCAGCAAGAGATTGATCACCATGCTCAAAAACAATCGCAAGGCTTGCGGCTCAGGAATCACCAAAGCCATCCTTACCGCCAGCCTGATGGGCGGCACCGCACTCTTCGGCATCAGCTCTGGCCAGGCCAATGCCGCCTGCATCGATGGAGTAGGCGGCGATGATCCCTGGGCAACTGTATTCAGCACAACAACACCATACTCCTGCCGAGTAGGAGACAAGACGTTCAGCGAATTCAGCACCAATATCAGCGCTCAGGGGACAGACCGTGTTGAATTTGGCAGCAACAACAACGTCTGGGACGTCAACGCAAACTTCGACCCCGCAAGGAAGCTTGTTGCCCAGGATTATTACCAGTACCAGGCCTCTATCGATACGGTGAATTATCCCGACACATACTTTGATGAGGTTTTTCTTTCCTGGATCACCAACCCCCCGTCGGTCGCAGGAGTGAGCAAGGAGATCTACGATACAGCGACGAACACCCTGCTCGGCACTCTCACAAGCAACAATATTCCCTCATTCGTCCTTCCAGGAGAATACACTTCGCTCACAGTAAGGAACACGATTACGTCTGGCGGCAATGACGACAATATTAGCAAT
>Ga0172371_10011293_pt1 | contig 11924 bp, 7 predicted proteins | sample Lak12m_FD_114543 | JGI IMG/M metagenome (GOLD analysis project Ga0172371, IMG submission 114543) | Freshwater microbial communities from Kabuno Bay, South-Kivu, Congo - kab_022012_12m | ecosystem: Environmental > Aquatic > Freshwater > Lake | place: Democratic Republic of the Congo: South-Kivu...
AGTCTGCGGCGCGCGCTGTTGCCCGGCGCAGTGCGGATCGTTTCGTCGCCGTGCAGGCCGCCCACATGGAACTCGCTTCGCCATCGCTCGACGAGGCCTTGGCGTCGGTCGCCGCTGCCGGTGCCGAAGTCGCCGTGGTGGTGTTGTACTTCCTGGGTCCGGGCCGGCACTCGCAGCGCGACATCCCGGCACTCGTGGCGCGCGCAGCTCAGCAGCACCCGGGCTTGCGGGTGGTGGTCTCCGAGCCGCTCGGACACGACGCGCGGCTGGTAGATCTCTTGTTGATCCGCGCCGAGGAAGGGCTCGCGCGCGCTCGTGAATAGGGCCGGCGTTTCCCGCTCATTGCCGTTCGGATCGCTCCAGCCTTGCTCGTGAAGCTTCGCCGGATCGCGCGCTAGCATGAGTGGCTCTGCCGTTTGCCGGCAAACTTGCCGGCGGCTGGCCTGTCTGATATGGCGGCGTAGTGACCGCTTGGTCCCCGCCTCCAGATTCCTCATCTGCCCAAGCTGCGGGTCTCCGCTTCGGCGACAAGGGCACGCACACGAGTCGCACACTGATGCTCGCGGAGCTGAGCGACTTGCTGCGCGCAGTGCCGGCCGGCGCGACGCGCGAGGCTTACATCCGGGCCGTAATCGACGAGAACGTGCTCGGCAAGCAGACGGCAGCCACTCGCCAACTCACCAGCCAGCGTCTCGTTGAACTCTACGCTCTCGACCTCAAAGTCCCGGTGTTCCGCGTGCTGCGCAAAGTCTGGGATGCAGACGAAGCGGGGCGACCGCTGTCGGCCATGCTTTGTGCGCTCGCTCGCGACCCGCTTCTGCGCGCCACCGCCGCCAGCGTTCTCGAGTTGTCTGCAGGGGCGGAACTCGTCCGCACTGAGCTTCTGGCCGCGTTGCGCGCCTGCGTTGGCACCAGGCTCAACGATGCGGTTCTCGACAAGGTGGCGCGAAACGCGGCCAGTTCCTGGTCTCAGGCCGGGCACCTGGAGGGCCGCGTGCGAAAGCTCCGCCGTCTGGTAGTTGCGACGCCTGGCCCCGTCGCCCTCGCACTATGGTTGGGATCGATCGAAGGGCTTGCCGGCGAGCATCTTCTCACGTCGCGCTGGACACAGGTCCTGGACGGCGCGGGTGCGGAGTTGGTACCGACGGTCTTGCAAGCCAAGCGTCTTGGCCTGCTCGCCGCCAGCATTGGCGGCGGCGTGACCAACATCGATGTGACGAAACTGGCTGCGGCCAGCGCAGCGCGCTGAGCATGGGAAGGCTGACGTGGGAAAGGTAGAAGACCTTGCCGAACTCTACGGACGTCACATCGCCGTCCCGTGGCAGCGCACGATGGCCGGTGCGCAGCGCGTGCTGATGGTCGTCTACGAGAAGGAGATCGAGCGTGCCCTCAGAGCGCGTATCGGCGAGTTCGAGCAGCGCACCCGCGGCGCGGGTCACGGCTGGGCTGAGCACGACTGCACGCGCGCGTTCGCCGACTGGATGGCACAGGACGACTATCGCGAGGCGTACTTCGAACACCCGCGCGACCTCGCCATGAAGATCGAGGGCGAGTTCGTCGAGGCCGTCGTCGGCCCTCTGCGCACGCAATTGCGCAACTGCGGCGACAACGACGTCGTTGCACTGACAGGCGTTGGCTGTCTGTACGGATTCGCCCACGTCTCACAGGTCATCCGCGCCGTGGAAGCCGACATCCACGGCCGCTTGGTGATCTTCTTTCCAGGCACAAAGGACGGCAACAATTATCGGTTGCTCGATGCCCGTGACGGCTGGAACTACCTCGCAGCCAGCATCGCTCTCGGCGGCGCAGGAGCAAGCTCATGAAGATTCACGAGACCCTCGACAGGGATCCGCGCCGGGCCGCGCTTGCCAACGGAGGGCAGGCTCGCATCGTCACGATGGCCGACGCGCGAGCGATCGCGGAGCTGAGGGCCGAGCTCGAAACGTTCGTCTGCGATGGACAATACGGTGACGCGCTCGACCGGATCTTGCGCAGCTTTCTGGCGCAGCTCGACCAGCCGCGGCAGAACGCTGCTTGGGTGAGCGGCTTTTTCGGCAGCGGCAAGTCGCATCTGCTCAAGATGTTCGCGCACCTGTGGGTCAATACCGAGTTCGACGACGGCACCACCGCGCGATCGTTGGTCCACGGGCTTCCCGACGATGTTGTTGCGGGATTTCGCGAACTCGATGTGCAGGTTGCCCGCAGCACGCGACGCGCGGTGGCGGCCTCGGGCACGCTCCCGGCCGGTAGCGGCGATCACGTACGGCTGACCGTGCTGTCGGTGATCCTGCGGGCATGCGAACTGCCTGAGCAGTATCCCCAAGCTCAGTTCTGCTTCTGGCTGCGAGAGCACGGCTATCTGGATCGCGTGCGAAACGCCGTAGAGAACGCCGGCAAGCCCTGGCTCCGGGAACTGAACAACCTGTACGTCAGCGGCCTGATCGCCGCGTCGGTACTCGAATGCGATCCGAACTTTTCGCGTGACGCGAAGGAAGCGCGCCAGGTACTGCGCGAGCGTTTCCCGACGCGCAGCGGTGACATCACCACTCCGGAATTCCTGGCCGCGGCGCGCGAAGCGTTGGGCGCGGGCGGCCCACTGCCGCTCACGGCACTGGTGCTCGACGAGGCGCAGCAGTACATCGCCGACTCCACCGACAGGGCGGTCATCCTCACCGAGCTTGCCGAGGCCATCCAGACCCAGCTCGACAGCCGCGTGATGCTGGTGATGTCGGGGCAATCGGCGCTGTCGGGAACGCCTTTGTTGCAGAAGATGAACGACCGCTTCCGCATTGCCGTGCAGCTCTCCGATGCCGACGTCGAGGCGGTTACCCGCAAGGTATTGCTCCACAAGAAGCCGAGTGCGATCGAGCCGATTCGCGACCTCTTGCAGCGCAACGCAGGAGAAGTTTCCAAGCAGCTTGCCGGCAGCCGTCTGGCCGAGCGCCCCTCCGATCGCGAGTTTGCGGTGGAAGACTACCCGCTGCTGCCGACCAGGCGCCGGTTTTGGGAAGAGTGCTTTCGTGTCGTCGACGCGGCGGGCACGCAGAGTCAGTTGCGCTCGCAACTGCGCATTCTGCACGAGGCGCTGTGCACGATTGCCGATTACGAGCTCGGCGGCGTCATTGCGGCCGATGCGTTGTTCGACGCGATCGCACCGGATCTGGTCAACAGCGGAGTGCTGCTGAACGAGCTTTCCTCGCGAATCCAGCAACTCGATGACGGCACCGAGGGCGGCCGCCTGCGAAAGCGCATCTGCGGCCTGGTGTTTCTGATCAGCCGCCTGCCGCGCGAGGCGGCGATCGATACCGGGATGCGCGCCACCGCACGCATGCTTGCCGATCTGCTGGTGACGGATCTGGAAAGCGACTCGGGTCCGTTCCGCAAGCTCGTCGAGACCGAACTGGAAGCGCTCGCGCTGGCCGGTACGCTGATGAAGGTCGGCGATGAGTACCGTCTGCAAACCACGCAGGGCGCGGAATGGGACCGGGCCTACCGCGAGAAGCTCGGGATGCTGCGCCAACAGATACCGCAGCAGCAAGCCAAGCAGGAGCAGTTACTGGCCGCTGCCGTGCAGAAGGTTGTGGCGGAAGTGCGCCTGAAGCAGGGCGCATCCAAGGTGCCGCGCAGTCTGGTGCTTCACGCCAGGTTGGAGCCTCCGGCCGGCGACGCAGACCAGGTGGTGGTCTGGGTGCGCGATGGATCCTCCACAGCTCAGAAAGAAGTGGAGAGCGAGGCGCGGCGCCGCGGGCAGGAAGATCCGGTGCTGCACGTGTTTCTGGCCAAACCCGATGACGACTTGAAGAGCCGCATCATCGAAGCCGAGGCCGCGCGGCTGGTGCTCGACGCCAAGGGAATGCCGTCCGAGCCGGCCGAGGCACGCGAAGCCTGCGAGAGCATGCGCAGTCGCTTGCATGTGGCCGAAGCGAGCCGCGATGAACGCATCCGCGAGCTCGTCACTGCCGCCAAGCTCTATCAAGGCGGCGGTAGCGAAGTGTTCGCCGACTCGCTGCGACACAAGCTCGATACTGCCGCCGAGGCTTCTTTGGCGCGTTTGTTCCCGCGCTTCGCGGAGGGAGACCATGTGGCCTGGGCTGCCGCAATCAAACGTGCGCGCGATGGCTCCGACCAGCCGCTGGTCCCGGTCGGCTGGGACCGTGCCACGGAAGACCATCCGGTAGTGCGCCAAGTGCTCAGCGATGTCGGTGGGGGTCGCAAGGGTGGTGATGTCCGCAAGACGCTGAAGGCTTCGCCGTTCGGCTGGCCCCAGGACGCCATCGACACTGCGTTGATCGCACTCCATCGCAGCGGATCACTGCGTGCGACGCTCAATGGTCAGCCTCTGGCACCGGGCCAGCTCGACCAGAACAAGATTTCGACCACTGAGTTTCGGCCCGAGCGCGTTCGCATCGGGGCCAGCGAGAAGATTGCGCTGCGCGGCCTCTTTCAGAAGGCCGGCATTGCGATGAAGAGCGGCGAGGAAGAAGCCAAGGCCTCCTCGTTCCTGGACGCTCTGCTGGAACTGGCCCGCGCGGCCGGCGGAGAGCCGCCGCTGCCGGCCCGTCCCGCCACCACGACCGTTGACGGCCTGCGCCGTCTTTCCGGCAGCGAACAACTGGCGGCCATCCTTGCCGCAACGAGCGAGCTCGAATCCTCGATTGCCCAGTGGTCGGCCCACAGACACAGGGCTGAGCAAAGACTTCCGCGCTGGAAGCGTCTGGAGGAACTGGTCGGATTCGGCGAATCGCTCGATGGCATTGCCGAGATTCGTGCCGAACTCGATTCCCTTCGCTCCTCGCGCGCGCTGCTCGACGATACCGACTACGTAGCGCCGCTGTGCAAGAAATTGGAGCAGATGCTGCGCCAGCAACTCAAGCAGCGTCACGGCGATTGCAAGGCAGTGTTCGCGCGCGAGTTTGAAGCTCTTGCCAGCGCAGAGGAGTGGAGCAAGCTCTCGCGCGCTCAGCAAGAAGCGATCGCGACCGCCAATCGCCTCGACCCGATCGCCGACCTCGACGCCGGCGACGAAGACCGGCTGGTACGATCGTTGGCCGATCGTTCGCTACGCGGCTGGACGGAGCTTGCCGACAGTTTGCCGACTCGCTTTGCCAAGGCGCGCGCCGATGCGGCGCGTGAGCTGGAACCCAAGACCCAGACCGTCACGCTGCGCAGTGCCGCGCTGCGCACCGAGGCCGACGTGCGGACCTGGATTGCCACCACCGAGTCCGAGCTGCTCGCACGGCTCGGGCAAGGTCCGATCGTGATCGGCTGAGCGGAAGCAGCAATGGCCGTACTCTCGACCGCTCTTCGAAATCAACTCAGCCGGGCGATCGTCGATGCGCGCTCGGTTGCGGAGAGTGGTGCGCGTCGGGCGCTCGAAGCGTTAGCGGTGGATCGGGGTGCGCCGCACGGCTCGATGTCGAAGGAGGAAGGCGCGCTGCGCAACCGGCTGCGAGCCCACGGCCGTCAGCTGGGTGACGCCCGCGACAAGACCAAAGGTACGCAGACCATCGCACGCCTGGTGCGCGAGGTCGCGTACGAGCACTGGCACCGCATGCTGTTCGCGCGTTTCCTTGCCGAGAACGCGCTGCTGATCGAACCGGCCTCTGGCGTAGCCGTCACCATGCAGGAGTGTGAAGAACTGGCGCGCGAGCGCGGCGAGGATCCGTGGGCACTGGCCGCGTCATTTGCGCAGTGCATGCTGCCGCGCATCTTTCGTCCCGACGACCCGGCGCTTGCGGTAACGCTTGCGCCCGAGACGCGCCAGGCTCTCGAACGGTTGCTCGCCGAACTTCCGGCCGCGGTGTTCACCGCCGACGATTCGCTCGGCTGGACGTATCAGTTCTGGCAGGCTGCGGAGAAGGAGGCGGTCAATCGGCGCGTCAAGTCCGGCGAGAAGATCACCGGGGAGACCTTGCCGGCGGTCACGCAGCTTTTCACGGAGCACTACATGGTGCAGTTCCTGCTGCACAACACCATCGGGGCATGGCATGCGGGCAAGGTACTCAGCGCGGCGCAGCGGGCAGAGGCGCAGTCGGAGCAGCAGCTTCGCGACGCCGTGAGTCTTACCGCGTGCGGAGGCTATCAATTCGACTACCTGCGCTTCGTGCGCGAGCCGTCGAACGACGGTGGTGAGCAAACACCGTCAGGCCCTTGGCGTTCCGCGGCCGGCGAGTTCGAAGGCTGGCCGCGCACCGCCGCTGCGCTGACGGTGCTCGACCCATGCTGCGGCAGCGGTCATTTTCTGGTCGCAGCATTCGAGTTGCTGGTGCGCCTGCGCATGGATGAGGAAGGGCTCGCGTTGGCTGCCGCGACTTGCGCGGTCATTCGCGACAATCTGTTCGGTCTCGAACTGGACCCTCGCTGCACGCAGATCGCAGCGTTCAACCTTGCGCTGGCCGCGTGGCGCCTGGCAGGTGCGGTGATCGACCTGCCTCCGATGCGCATTGCCTGCTCAGGCCTGGGGCCACAGGCCACGCGCGAGGAGTGGGTGGCGACCGCAGAACGCTGCGGACCGGCATGGGCGGCACTGTCGCACGACGCAAAAGGTCGAGTCCGTGGCGGCCTGGCGAGACTGCATGACACTTTCCGCAAAGCTCCGGAACTGGGCTCGCTGATCGATCCGCTCGAAGGTGGTGCAGATTTGTTCGCGGCCGGCTTCGAGGAGCTGCGACCGTTCTTGCAGGCGGCGTTCGACGCCGAGGGTCTCGACGAAGAGGGCCACGAACGTGCCGTGGCCGCCAAGGGCATGGCCGACGCGGCAGAGATTCTCGTGGGGCCGGCGGAATCGGATCGACGCGGCTACACGTTGGTGGCGACGAACGTTCCGTATCTGGCGCGCAAGTCGCACGCTGCGGAGTTCAAAGCTTGGGCGGAGAAGGCATACCCGGACGCCAAGAACGACTTGGCGACGATCTTCGTGGCGCGGATGCTGCGCTGGGCTGGCGCTAAGTGTTCCACGTCGTACGGAACAGTTGCCGCGGTGGTTCCGCAGAACTGGCTGTTCCAGACTTCTTACAAGAAGTTTCGTGTCGCTCTGCTCAAAGAGATTACTTGGAACACCGTCGCGCGCCTTGGTCCCGGGGCGTTTGAGACGATTAGCGGCGAGGTGGTCAAGGCCGCCTTGACGTTGCTTTCCGGAGTTGTGACTTCGGAAACCCACATGATGGCAGGACTAGACGTTGCTTCGGTAAGAACTGCGGCAGCCAAGGCCGGGACCCTTCGCGGCGAAGCGCCGCCGGTCCCTGCGAACGAACCGGTGGCAGATACCTGTGCGCCAACTCTCGCGGTGTACTTTGCTAGTGGGACTTCCGATGACGACGGGCCGGACGAGGTCGAGTGGTCGGGTTCTGTGCACGGATCCATCTCTTCGGTGCGCCAAGTTGATCTGCTGCGCGACTCGGATGCCAGGATCGTGTTCGAATCGATCGCGGGCGAGAGGCTAGGAAGGTTCGCTATTGACCACCAGGGACTTTCGACCGGTGACAATCCGAGGTTTCGACGGGTACACTGGGAGGTGCGGCAACTTGCACCACGTTGGAACTTCGAACAGAGGACGGTGACAAGCACGATCGACTTCGGGGGTCGAGAAGGAATCCTTCTCTGGGATGGCGGAGAGGGAGAACTCCGCCGGTTCGGCCGAGACATGGTTGAACAACTCCACGACGTCGATCGCCGCGGCCAGGAAGCATGGGGAGGTGAAGGTATCGGCGTTTGCCAAATGGGGTCGCTTCCTGTGACGCGCTATACAGGCCAGCAATTCGACACCAACATCGCCGTGATCCTGCCTCATGACGCTGCGCACCTTCCTGCGATCTGGTCGTTCTGTCTTTCGTCAGTATTCCTGACCGCCGTTCGCGGCGTCGACCAAGCTTTGAAGGTGACGAATGCGACGTTGGTGAAGGTGCCCTTCGACCTCGCCCGCTGGCAGCGAGTCGCCGCCGAGAAATATCCGAACGGCCTCCCGGAGCCCGAGTCGGACGATCCGACTCAATGGCTGTTCCACGGCCACCCGGCTCATGCAGAGCCGAGCACCGTCTTGCAGGTCGCCGTCGCGCGTTTACTTGGCTATCGCTGGCCGCCGGAGCTCGACGGCGACATGCGGCTGTCAGCGCAGGCTCGGGCTCGCGCCCATGCGTCTTCGAAACTCGGCGGCTTCGCCGATGATGACGGAATCGTATCTCTGTCGTCGGTGCGCGGCGAGGGCACCGCCGCCGACCGCCTGCGTACACTGCTCGCGGCGGCCTTCGGCGGACAATGGAGCGCGGCGAGAGAACAAGACCTGCTCCACGCCGCCGCCGCCCGCTTCGACAGTCAAGGTCGCGCGGCCGACACACTCGACGACTGGCTGCGCGACCGCTTCTTCGAGGAACACTGCGCGCTGTTCCACAAGCGCCCGTTCATCTGGCACATCTGGGACGGCCGCCGCGACGGTTTCAACGCGCTCGTCAACTACCACAAGCTCGCTGGTCCCGACGGCGAAGGTCTGCGCACTCTGAATGCGCTGGCGTTCTCCTATCTCGGAGAGTGGATCGAAAGGCAGCGTGCCGAGCAGAAGGCCGGCATCGAAGGAGCCGATGCTCGTCTTGCGGCGGCGATCGGTCTGCAGAACGAACTGCGCAGAATCATCGAGGGCGAGCCCCCGTGCGACCTGTTCGTCCGCTGGAAACCGCTGCGCGACCAAGCGCTGGGCTGGGACCCGGACATCAACGATGGCGTGCGCCTGAACATCCGCCCCTTCCTGATGGCTGCCGACGTCCGTGCGAAAGGAGCCGGAGTGTTGCGCGCGAAGCCCGACAGCACCTGGTCCAACTCGAAGAAGCTTGGCGTTACCGACCGCGGCAAGGAACCGGAGACCCTTCGCCCCCGCGAAGAGTATCCGTGGTTCTGGGGCTGCCAACCCGAGAAGCGCCCGGACCACCGCGTAGACTTCGGCGCCGCTACCGCGCGCGCCGCTGCCGCTGCCACCAAGTTCGACGGAATCCGCTGGAACGGCCTCCACTACACCCGCACCGCCAAAGAATCCGCCCGCGCGGCCGCCGTGAAGCGTTCATTGAGGTGATGCTGATGGAATGCAGTCGAGCAGCGCAGGCTCCCCGGATCTGGTGAATGACATGCCCATTTTGTCGATGTTTTATGGCATCATCGTGCGAATGTACTTCTTCGATGACAAGCAGCATCACGTCCCTCACGTGCATGCCGAGTACGCGGGGAGTCGTGCGGTATTCGCGATCGGCGACGCTGCTGTTTTGGCCGGCGAGCTACCACCAGGAAAGACGCGGCTGGTGCAGGCATGGATCGAAATCCACCGTGATGAGATCGCGGCCGATTGGCAATTAGCCGTTAACGGCGACGAACCATTCAGGATCGAGCCCTTGAAGTAGGGCGGAGGTTGGCATGAACCCACACGTGACATCCGTTCATCCGCTCGATGAATACCAACTGGAAGTGTGTTTCGAGACTGGCGAGTGGCGGCGGTTCGACGTCAAACCCTATCTTGATCGCGGGATCTTCACGCGTCTGCGTGACCCCGCGCTCTTCCGGTCCGTTCGCGTCGTTGCCGGTTCGATCGAATGGCCGGGTGGACTCGATCTGAGCTACGACACGCTCTTCGTCGAAGGCTCGTCGTGCCGATGAAAGAGGTGCCATGATCTGTCGGATGGCATCGAAGATGACCTTGAACTGCTCGTCGTATCGCCGTTCGAGCGCGGACAGCTTACGCGCCATTTCCTCCTGCGACAGGAGTAGCCGGCGTAAACGGACGAATGTCCGCATGATCTCGACGTTGGCAGCCACGGCGCGCTCACTTCGGAGGACACCCGAAAGCATTGCCACTCCTTGTTCCGTGAAGGCATACGGGTTCTTCCGGTGGCCGCCCCAACTTGATGTCACAATTTGTGATTTCAAGTTGGCGAACTCGGCGTCCGACAATTGGAACATGAAGTCCTCCGGGAATCGCCCTGGGTTGCGCTTCACTGCTTGCACGAGTGCGGCGGTGGTAACCCCGTACAGCGAGGCCAAGTCGTGACCGAGCATCACTTTCTCCGAGCGGATCAGGTAGATCGCGTGCTCGATCCGTTCCGGCGGTACGATGGTCCTTGCCGGGTTCGTCATGGTAGGCAGGGGTACACTACGGCTTGCCGCTGTCGCAATGCCGCCAATGTCATAACTGCACACTCAACCGGACGGTTGGGCACAGGCAGGGGCGAAGCTCTAGCCGCAGTGCTGGCCGCCGGTTACTTCCGTCGTTATGAAGTTATGAAGCACGTTATGTGCGCACATAACTTCCGGTGGGGCTGCGGGGCCGCCAACGCAGAAGCTGGGGACCGAGGCAGAGGGCGGGACGTTTGCTGCCGATCACGGCCGACCGGGTGGTATCGACGAGGCGGGGATCGAGCGGGGACGCAAGTGAGGTGAGAAATGTTTGAGACGGCCGAGCAGCTGCAAGAAAAGATTCGGCTCGGGGAAGACAGCTTCCTCGAATGCAAGGAAGTTGTCTTCGCCGGCGATACAGTCCGCGGACCCACAAGAGACGCCCTCGCAGATGAGCTTACCGCGTTCGCGAATGCGCACGGCGGCGTCCTGGTGCTCGGTGTAGAGGACAAGTCGCGACAGGTCGTGGGGATCGCGCCAGACTTGCTAGACGTTGCGGAACGTTTCGTTCGTGAGGTCTGCGAGGCGTCGGTGCAGCCGCCGTTGCTGCCCCGCATAGAACGGCTGACGCTGCCGGCCGCCGACGGTTCGATGCGACCGGTGCTGCGTGTGGATATCGCGCGCAGTCTTTTCGTGCATCGCAGTTCGCATGGATATTGGTACCGCGTTGGCAGTGCCAAGCGACAGATGGCTCCTGACTATCTCGCTCACCTGATGCAGCAGCGCAGCCAGTCGCGCTTGATGCGCTATGATGAGCAGGTTGTTCCGGAGACGACACTGGCCGATCTGGACGCCGCTCTTTTCGACCGCTTCCGCACCGAGCTGTCACAGGATGAGCCGGAGATTCTCGCGAGGAAGCTGGCGATGGCTGCCGTAGACTCTGAGGGAACGCTGCGACTTACGTTGGCCGGGGTACTTCTCGGAACGGCGACACCGCAGAAGTGGCTTCCGCACGCGTACATCCAAGCGGTCGCCTATCGTGGGACGACTATCGAGCCTGGAATTGCGTATCAGCTCGACGCTCGGGATCTCACGGGACCTCTCGACCAGCAGGTGCTCGAAGGCTCACGGTTCGTTGCGCGCAACATGCGTACCGAGGCGAGCAAGGACATGGGGCGCAGCGACACTCCTCAGTACGACTTGACGGCGGTCTTCGAGGCGCTGGTAAACGCGGTCGCGCACCGCGACTACTCGATGTACGGAGCCAAGATCCGGCTGCGGATGTTTGATGACCGGATCGAGCTCTTCTCTCCAGGGTCTCTCGTTAACACGATGACGGTGGAAAGCCTGGCAGTGCGCCAGGCCTCTCGCAACGAAACGATTACGAGTCTGCTGGCGAAATGTCCGGTCGAGGGAGGCCCCGGGGCTCTGGTTACTGCCCGCAAGACGATGATGGACCGGCGCGGCGAAGGAGTGCCGGTGATCTTGCGCAGGAGTCAGGCGTTGTCGGGCAAGCGACCGGTGTATGCCACGCTGGATGAGTCCGAGTTGATACTGACGATCTACGCCGCTTCGGCCGCCTCTGCTCAACGGGACTCGCTGCGCAATGGCTGAGTGGGCGACCTTGGTCGCGGCACTCGCTCAGGGGCGAGATATGACAGTTATGAAGCGAGTTATGTGCGTCATAACTCCGCGCCGGATTTTCCGGGAGTCCTTGCGCAATGGCTGACGGCGCGACCCTGATCGAGGCGCTGGCCCAGCGGCTGCGAGCCTGCGCGGCGGCGGCCGACGGCTTCGCGCCTGCGGCGGCAATCTTGTGGACCGACCCGGACGGA
>Ga0172371_10011294_pt1 | contig 11924 bp, 9 predicted proteins | sample Lak12m_FD_114543 | JGI IMG/M metagenome (GOLD analysis project Ga0172371, IMG submission 114543) | Freshwater microbial communities from Kabuno Bay, South-Kivu, Congo - kab_022012_12m | ecosystem: Environmental > Aquatic > Freshwater > Lake | place: Democratic Republic of the Congo: South-Kivu...
AGGTGGTGGAGATCTTCCAGCGCAATCGGGCGTCCATGGTGAGGCGTGCCGACAACCGGCAGGAGGCCGAGGCCCTCTGGACCGCACGCAAGACGGCCTATGGGGTCATGGCCCGCATCAACAACAACCTCTTCGTGGAAGACCTGGCCGTACCCATGTCCAAGGTCCCCGAGATGCTGCGGGCGATCTCTGACCTGGCCAAAAAATACGACCTTGTCATCCCCACGGTGGGTCATGCGGGCGACGGCAATCTCCACCCGGTCGTCAGCTTCGACGGGACCCAGCCGGATCAGGTCCACCGGGTGGAAGAGGCCTCCGCCGAGCTCTTCGAAAAAGTCATCGAGCTGGGAGGCACCCTCACTGGCGAGCACGGGATCGGCATGGCCAAGGCCCGCTTCATGGGCATGGAACACGACCTCAAGAGCATGGAATACATGAGGGGCATCAAACGCCTCTTCGATCCCAACAACATCCTCAACCCCGGCAAGATGGGCCTGGAGGCGGCATAACATGGAAACGAACTATGGCTTCGCAGAAAAATTTCGGGACCAGGTGCTCAGATGCTCGAGCTGCGGGTTTTGCAGGGCCGTCTGTCCGGTGTTCGGCATCACCAAACGCCCGGCACTCAACGCCCGCGGAAAGATGCTGGTGCTCAAGGAGATCATGGACGGGAACATCCCCCTGAGCGATGACCTGATCGATACGCTGTTTCAGTGCACCACCTGTGCGAGCTGTGCCAAAAACTGCCCCTCCGGGGTCAATGTCCCTGAAATCATCAAGAGCGTCCGCAAGGACATGGTGCAAGCGGGAACCTGCCACCCGGCCTTTGTGGGGATGAACCAGGTGCTTCAGGCGAGTCCCAATATTTACGGGGAAGAAGGGCCGCCGGATTTCGGCAGGGAACGCAACCGCAAGGCAGAAAACGTGTTTTTTGTCGGATGCGTCGGCTCCTACCGGGAGGAGGAGGCGACCGAAGAGACCCTGACCCTTCTGGATCGCCTTCAAGTGGACTATACCCTCATTGACGAGGCCTGCTGCTCAGGGGTCCTGGAAGATCTGGGCTATGCCATTCCGGAAAACCACGTCCAGACCAATGTGGATCGCATACTTGCCACGGGGTGCAAGACCGTCATCACTGGCTGTCCCTACTGCTTTCGGACCTTCAACGAGAGACCCCAGTACCAGTCGCTCAAAGACCAGGGTGTTGAGGTGGTCCATATTTCTCAATTCTTGAGCGGGTTTGATTTCGGCGTGAAGACCGACCAGAAGGTGACCTATCACGATCCCTGCGATCTGGGGAGACATGCCGGCATCTATGAGGAGCCGCGAAAGACCATTCAGCAGATCACCCCCAACTTCGTGGAACTTCCCAACAACCGCGTGAATGCCCTGTGCTGCGGGGCCGGAGGGGGGGTGCGGGGGGCCTATCCGGCCCACTCCATTGCCATGGCCCGTCGACGACTTGAGGAGGTGGAGGCGGTGGGGGCCGATGTGCTGCTCACGGAGTGCAACTCCTGCGTCCACAATCTGAGTAATGCGAAGCTAAGGGCGCAGAAATTCAAGATCTACACCACCACCCAGTTCATCAACCACCTGCTGAAGAAGTCAGAACCGGCCTCTGAAGAAACAAGGGAGAGCAGAAACGATGGGATATAACAGTTTGTTAAAACTACCGAAAATGCGCCAGGTGACCCAGCGCTTTGAGAGCGCGCCGGCCATAAACGTTCTGGACGCAATCGAGCGGGAATGGGGAAGAATCAAGGATCAGCTCGTGTTATCCAAGGGGTGCCGAATCGCCATCAGCGTGGGAAGCCGAGGGATCGCCAACCTGGACCAGGTGGTCAGGGCTGTGGCCACCCGGTTAAAAGAGGCTGGCTGTGATCCGTTTGTGACTCCGGCCATGGGCTCCCATGGAGGGGCCACGGCCGAGGGCCAGACTGAAGTGCTGCGGCTTCGAGGAATTACCGAAGCCCGCGTCGGGGTTCCGGTGAGGGCGACCATGGATGTGGTTCCCATGGGAGAAGTGAACGGCATCCCCCTGTTCCTGGACCGGCTTGCCCACGAAGCGGATGGGATCGTCCTTGTCAACCGGATCAAACCCCACACCAATTTTATCGGCTCAACAGAAAGCGGGCTTATCAAGATGATAGCGATCGGCCTGGGAAACCAGATCGGCGCCGAGCACTATCACCGTCTGTCGGTCGTCCGGTCCCAATATGAGATCATCAGCACGGCAGGCAAGGCCTTGATCGAAAAAAGCCCGGTCTTGTTCGGGGTCTGCCTGCTGGAAAACCAATCCCACAAAACCGCGCAGATCCAGATGGCTCTGGCCCATGAGATCGAATCCATTGAAAGCCGGCTCCTGAAAACCGCACGATCGTGGCTGCCGACCCTGCCGGTCGATGAAATCGACCTCCTGATCGTCGACGAAATGGGAAAAGACATCAGCGGCGAGGGGATTGATCCCTGTGTGGTGGGCCGCGATGTGTGCGCTTACGGGGCCGAGCGTCCGTGGCCGAAAGTCACCCGGATTTTTGTCAGAGACCTGACAGACGGGAGTGAGGGGAGTGCCCTGGGCATCGGTCAGGCAGATTTTACCACTAAGCGACTGATTGACAAGATGGACTTCCAGACGACCCTGGTGAACTGCCTGACGGCCTGCTGTCCGGAATCGGGGAAAATTCCACTAACGTTTCCCACAGATCAAGAGGCGATCGCGGCTGCCCTGCGAACATTGAGGCCGTACGATCTGGAGGACATCCGGATCGTCCACATCAAGAACACCTTGGAATTGACGACCTTGATGGTGTCGAAGGGCTGTCTTGATCACCTTGAAACGAAAAATGACCCCATGATTGGCGATGACGATATGGGACTGGAATTTGACAGTGCCGGCAATCTGATACCCCTGATGGTCAGGGTTGGGAAATCGTCGGGAATGTGATCTGGCATCCATTTCTTGGCGATTTCGTCTATTGCCGACTGAGACGAGAATCGAATCACGGAAGATCAAAAATGGATAAGAATCAATATGCTAAGCAGCTCATTGAACAGGCCTATGAGCGCGGTTTCAAGTATGAAAAGGTCTACAGGGGGTGCTCTCAGGCAACCTTAGGTGCTATCCACGATATCCTCAACATCTGCAACGATGATATATTTAAGTCTGCCACCGGATTCGCAGGGGGCGGAGGCTTGTCCGGCGTGAGTGTTTGTGGTGGATATGCGGCAGCCGTGATGGCCATCAGCCAGCTTCTAGGAAGAGAACGTTCCAATTTCAAGGACCCGGAAGGAATCCGATTTGAGAATTTCAAACTGGTTAGGGAATTTACCCTTCTATATGTCGAAGCATTGGGCTCCATCATCTGTCGCGATATCCAGATAAAAAAATTTGGGCGGCCCTACTATCTTGGCGATCCGGAGGAATTTGCAAAGTTCGAAAAAGCTGGCGGGCATCTGGATAAATGTACTGACGTAGTGGGAAAAGCTACACAGCTTGCTGTGAAGTTTATTCTGGAAAAAGGCTTGATCCCTCTGCCGCTCCCCAATGCGGGGGCATAGCACGAGGAGTGTCCAATTATTGAGTATTTGTGCCCTGGCTGGTCATGCCTTTTCAGCCGCTTGACTTGACGCGTGGGTCTTTGAACTCAGGACCCTGCGGATTAGAAGATCCATGCAGTAACGGGTACTTTTTTCACTGAACATGGTTGCTTCATTCACGTAGTATCGGTCGAACAAAACTTCCTTTGCCGCATCGATCTTCTCTGGAGAGGAAGACGCATCGGTGATGTAATCAGCCGCCCATTTCAGCTCAGCCCGCGAGAGCTCGATGTAACGTGCGGCATCTTCGCCAGCATATGCACCGCAGTGACCCGGACAGATCCATGTGGCTTCCAAGCCACTGAGGCATTCGAACGTTTCCAGGAATATATCGTAATCCGCATAGAAATTCGTAACGAACCTGTCGGGCGGCAAGTGAAAGCCGAGATAGTCGGAGCAGAATAGCACCTTGTTTTCCGGCTGCCAAAGGGCAATACCTCCCCTGCAGTGTCCAGGGGCATCCAGCACCTCAAGGGCCGCCTCGCCCCCTTCCAGGAGCTGACCGGGGCCTATGATTTCGTCCACCACGCCTTCCAGGGAGAGTCTGTCACTCCCTGTACTGCGCACAGCACCCCATTCCAGCAAACGCGTATGGATGTCCCCGTCGTCTTTCAGAAAAAGGGATCGGATCTTCTCTTTGGAAAGGAGATCTCTGGTTTCCGAGGTTGTCTTGATGCTGAGCCAGGGCATCGCCCTTTTCAATACAGGCGCCCCGGTAATATGATCGGCGTGGGCATGTGTCAGGATCAGTTCTTGAATCCGAGAAGCATCCAGATCTAGGGATCTGATCTGCCGGACAACCTGTTTGGCAACGGAGGAGATGCCGCACTCTATCAGCGTAAATGCGTCCCCTCTCTGGACGAGGTAAACTGAAAAGAACCGATTCCCGAGAAGCGTTACATCCTTTGTCAGTCTCCGTGGATAGGTCACATCATCGCCTTATTCTAATCGTTGATGGGATAGGTCAACAGCACGCTTATAACGTTCTCTATTATTGATACTGAGTGATAAATGTCAACCTGACAGTCATCGCAGAAGCAATGCGCACCTCACGGCGGGATTCTCGCCGCCCGCCTTCGCAGAGTGGGGGACCTGGGGCGAATGAGTCATGTGCGAGCCTGTTTCGCATCGATTGTGTTGACCTGATCCATCAAAAAGCATATCCTTTTTGTGCCTTGAGCCCGATCGAACAGTTTTGTATCGCCTTGTCAAGACACGTTCAGAAGTCCCCGGCATCTGATTTCGGGAAAGGATGCAGAGGGCATTCAGAGTCGCCTAACCAGTCATTCATATGCTGCGTGGAAAGCTGTCTTATATCCTGATTGTTCTTGCTTGCGTGAGCGGTCCGCTTTTCCTTGAGTGGGTCACAACCTCTCCTCCGATCACCCGTGACATCCATGTGGAGGCCTTTCGATACGGCACGTATCCCTGGATCATCCGGGCCAACCGGGGCGACCGACTGATGCTGACGTTTTCGACTCTCGATACAGGGCACAGCTTCTTCCTCCAAGACTACGGGATAGATGCCAAGATCTCCCCTGCGAGCGAAACGGTTGAAGTGCGAAACCCTTTTTCAATCCAGGAACCGCCGGTTCGGATGAAAACCATCCCCCTAGTAGCAGGCTTGGAAGGTTTTTGGGGACATCTCGTGTCTCTATCTCGTTTCAGGTGTCACGTCTATTGCGGTCCAATGCACGGTTTCGAGCAGGGCGATTTAATCGTTCGTCCCAACTGGCTCTTTGCCGGCAGCCTGGGCCTCCTTTCGGCGATTCCACTCATCGGTCTACTGCGGATCCACAGAAAACAGATTCTTCCCGTTCCCGGGCAGCCTTCGACGGGGTGGGATATCAGCGCCCACTTTAGGACCCTTGATCGAATCCTTAAATGGCGCCCACTTCAGTTCTGCTGCGCTCTCCCCTTTCTCGCCGGTCTAGTATTGGTCATAATGGCAGGCCTGCTCGGTACGAAAGTGGGCGGCCGCAATATTGCCATCATGTTCACCTGGATCGGATGCATGACTCTATTGACCGTTGTTCTTGTTCCTCTTGGGGGACGGATCTGGTGTATGATTTGTCCAGTTCCTGTTCTGGGAGAATATTTACAACGCGGTGCGACCACGCAGGTGCGGATGACGAGAGCCGTCCCCGTAAGAAATCGTTTCATAGGATTAGGACGTCGTTGGCCCAAAGCCCTCCGCAACCGATGGTTGCAATTGTTCTGCTTCATGGGACTGGGCACATTCAGCGCCTCTTTGGCAGGGCAGCCGCGCTGGACAGCCATTACATTACTATGCATGGTGGTTATGGCCACCGGCATGGCGTTGATTTGGGAATTGCGCTCCTTCTGCCGATACCTGTGTCCAATAGCGGCCTATATCTCCCTTTTCAGTCTGAGTGCCCCCCTGTCGGTTCGCCACCGAAGTGAAGCGGCCTGCCGGACATGCAAGGCGAGATCGTGCCTGCTGGGAAACGAAAAGGGTTGGCCCTGCCCTTACGGCCTCTGCGTGTCAACCCTCACCCGGAACGCTGACTGCGGGCTCTGTACGGAGTGTTTCAAGAGTTGCCCCCGGGACAACGTGGCACTGCAGTGGCGCACAGGCCACTGGCAGGACAGATTTCGATCCCATGGCGATGCATGGCAGGCCATTGCGCTCATGGTCCTGGGGGTTGTGTACACCTTCACGGTGCATTCACCCTGGCCCGGGATTCGAGACATGGTGAATGTTGTGGACAAGGCGGACTGGTTTCAGTTCGGCCTTTACGCGGCAGTTCTGTGGGTGCTGGCCCTCGGCGTGATGCCTCTTCTTTTCTGGCTTCTTACGGCCCTTGGTCTTAGGCTAGGCCGTCAATTGGAGGTTACCACGGAAACGGCATTCAAATGGACAATTCCGGCCATTTTGCCCATGGGGATTGCTGTCTGGGGTGTTTTTTTTGTGGACACCTTTATGGCCAATTTCACCTTTGTCCTGCTCACCTTATCCGACCCCTTTGGCTGGGGTTGGGACCTTTTCGGGACCGCCGGCATGCCTTGGATCCAGTTATGGCCCAGTGGGGTCCCCTTCATACAGGCTGGTTTTCTCCTGGCCGGGGTGGGGTTGAGTCTTCGAAATGGGTACCGGCGGTGGCTCGAAATGTGTAATAATCGGTTCCTTGCACGAAATGCTTTTTTCCCGGTCGGACTCGTCTTTATGGGAATAACAGCCGGCATGCTGGCTTATGTGACCAACTTTTGATGCGGAAGCCACGTTTAAATTTTGGTTCTTATCCTACCGGTCCCCAGTTCGTTAGGACAACTTATTGATACCCAGGAGAATACCGTTAGCTATGGGAATCTCAAAGTCTTCCATCTGGTCCTTTGTGGCCCTTGCCGCCGTCATCATCGGGATTCCCTTCTTGGTCTTGTTCTATGAGGCCAACCGGACGGGCCAGTCGCCGCTGGAATACATGCAGCGAATAGTGGCTAGAACGAGTTCGGAAAAGGTGGGGAAGAAACCATCTAAACAGCCTGGCAAACACATGAAAGAAGGGAACCGCTTCCTTCAAAAAACGCCCATCGGAGACCCCATTGGGGACAGCAAGCCGTGGATTACCCATCTCACCATCGTGGATTTGGACGGGGACGGCATGAAGGATGTCGTGTCATGCGATGCCAAGTTGAACCGGATCTGCTGGATTCGACAAGACCCCGCTGGCACATATCGGGAGATTCAGATCGGCTCTGAAGTTCGCGGGCCGGCGCATGTAAGTCCATGCGACATTGACGGCGATGGAGATATAGACCTACTGGTTGCACAGATGGGGATGATTTTCCCGAATAACGACCGCATCGGCGCGGTCGTGGTCCTGGAGAACCATGGTGCAGGGCAGTTCACCAACCGCACATTGGTTGAAAATATCGCCCGTGTCACAGATGTGGAGTGTGGGGACTTGGATGGTGACGGAGACCTGGATCTCGTGGTGGGGCAGTTCGGGTATGATGACGGTGAAATCCGCTGGATGGAAAACAAAGGAAATTGGCTGTTCGACCACCACATCCTGTTGAAGCTCTCTGGCACCATCCATACTCCGGTAAAGGATATGGACGGCGATGGAGATCTGGACATCGTTGCCCTGGTCTCCCAGGAATGGGAAGAGATCTACCTGTTTGAAAACGACGGCAAGGGGCAGTTCAAAACGCGGCTCCTCTACGGATCCACTAACGAAGATTTCGGGAGCAGCGGTATCCGGGTCATAGATCTGGATCTGGATCACGACGAGGACATTCTTTACACCAACGGGGATGCCTTTGACTACATACCCCCTGGCCCGCGGCCCTGGCACGGGGTCCAGTGGCTGGAGAACAAGGGGGGCCTGGAATTCGTGTACCATCGGATAGGAGACTTTCCCGGCGCCTACGCCGCAAACGCGGCAGATGTGGACCGGGACGGCGACATGGACGTTGTTGCGGTGAGTTGTTTCAATGACTGGGAAAAGGGTGATGCTGAGTCAATGATGTGGTTTGAAAACGATGGCCATATGGGCTTTGTGCTGCATCCTCTGGCATCAGAGCCAACGCATCTGCTGGTGCTGGACAGCGGCGATATGGATGGAGACGGTTGGGTGGACTTTGTATCGGGAGGCTTCTACGCCTACCCCCCCTACGATCGCATGGGGAGGGTTGTCCTGTGGAAGAATGTCTGGCCCCTACTCTCAGAAGAAACAGCGCAAGACACAAGCCTCGTAGAGCATACACCGTGACTCGGGGAGGAGACAAAATGATCCGGCGTCTGTGGCCGGTTCCTGCCTTTATTATACTGACATTGCTGGCGATTCTGGGAATCATTAGCATCCTCACTCAGGCACAGAGGAACGTCCTGCTGATCCGGCTGCCGGATGTTCCCCGGCTGGGCAGTAGCCGTACCGTGCTGAAGCAAAAAATCGATGCCCGCGATGCAGTCCTTCGACAATGTCTGACACATCCTTTTGTACAGGGCAAGTTAGGTCATCTTGCAGGGGAACTGGGAAAAATATATCAGGCGAACCAATTCTACGACCGTGCCTTGCGATGTTACCGGCTGGCCATGGAATATGATAACACATCCCCCTTGTGGTTCTATTTGTCTGCATCCATACATCAGCAAAGGGGGCATACCGAAGCAATGATCGGATTTTTGAGACGCACACTGGATCTCTCGATCAACTATTCTCCAGCTGTCCTGAAGCTGGCCGACAGTTACTTCAAAGCTGATCAGATGGAACAGGCCACGAGATATTATGAGCGCCGGCTCGAGCTCGTTCCCCGTGACCCGTATGCACTCATGGGTCTGGCCCGAATTGCCATGGATAGCGGACAATGGGACATAGCCGAAAACCACTTAAAAGGGGCCATATCATCAGATCCGCAATTCGGCGATGCCCATCGACTTATGGCAGAATTATATGAACACCGCCACCGAATCGATGAGATGAAAAGAAGCTTGGAGCGAGCCGGCCAGTGTCCTCGCTTCCATCCAGCGCCGGACCCTTGGGTTGACGATCTGCAGGATCTCTGTTATGACCCGGCACAGCTCTTGGTCCTCGGTTCCATGGCACTGAGCCGGCTGGACATACACACGGCCATCGAAAAGCATTTTGGGAGGGCCCTAAAAATAGATCCGGAAAGCCCCGCCGCGAACCTGGCCATGGGAAAGGCATGGTTCATGGCGGGGGAGTGGTCGCATGCCCGTCAGTATTTGGTACGCGCCATCGAGCTGGATCCTACGTCAGACCAGGCCTATTTCCATTTAGGTCTCATCTCACGGAAGAACGGCAACTTACCGGAGGCCGAGCGTCTCTTTTTGAAGGCGCTCCAGTTCCAGCCGGATAACGCCAATGTCCATAACAACCTAGGGGTCGCCTACCTGGAACAGGGGGCTTATCCATCTGCCATTCAATCCTTTCAGCGGGCACTCCATATCTATCCGGAACACCTGGAGGCCCTGTATAACCTAGGCATGGCGTTCTGGGCCTCAGGCAATAGCCGGGCCGCCGTAAAACAATATCAGGGCGTCTTGGACATCAAGCCCACATGGCATGTCCCGGCCAACTCCCTGGCCTGGATCCTGGCCACGGATAGGGATGAGACCCTTCGAAATGGCGAAGAAGCCGTCAGGTGGGCCTCGCTGGCATGTGAAGGAGATGGAAAGAACAAGCCTGATTTCCTCGACACACTAGGGGCCGCCTTCGCACGGGCGGGACATTTCAAAGAGGCAGAACTCACAGCAGTGGAAGCCATCGCCTTGTCGCGAAAGGCAGGAGACGAGGAACTGGCCCAGGAAATCGAACGAAGGCGCATCCTGTATAAATCAGGGAGAGCTTTCGTAGAATAGGCATATCCCCCCTACATCAGTCCAGCTTCAAGTCACTATCCAGTTCCCGAAACCTCGCTTTGATGTCCAGCCGTTCCTTTAGACCGGCACCCCCTTCCTTAAGCCTCGGTTTCAACCTTAAGAATTCCACATGCTGCGGACAATTCTGACAGTTGGTCTTTATATCTCTTGCCTCAGCCCCAGTACAGCGAGTTGAACCGGCAGAAGCGGCAAAAGTCCATAAGATAGTCGCCCCTGAAAAAATGCCTAACAAATTGAATTAGTTTCGAAAGTGGTATAACCTTGTTTGGCTAGATTACCAAAGAATGCTATGCTGCGGTTCACACTATTGCAAATTATGTCACAATTTTATGTAGTATAGTAAAAGGAGAATCAGTGGACCCATCCCAGTTCAATCTGTTGCCGCGGCGATTGGAAGACCAGGTCAATCCCAGGCATCCCCTGTATGGGCTTTCAATGAGGATCCCCTGAGCCGATTTCGAAAAGCATTTTGCGGAGCTGTACCACCGCCCCAAATTTCCGGTCCTGCAGCAGACCCTTCCAGCAAGTCAGCCCACACTCTGGAATCGACGTTCTGTTTCACTCCTTCACCTTTCAGAGCGGTATATGCGCGGAAAAGTAGAGGTTAGGCCCTGCCTCTTGGCTTCAAATACCATCTGCCGCCTTTTTCAGGCAGGGGTGCAAGCATCTCAACGGGCTTAAAAATTCCTTTACAAACATGGATCGTTAAGTTTAAAGTCCGTGAAAAAAATTTCAGGGGGGCTTTATTTGGAAGTGAATGCAACAAAAAATATGGACGTGAAAGGCACGGTGAGGAAAAAAGGCGTCTTTCGCGAATACGCCGAGGCAGCGGTCATCGCCATACTCCTCGCCCTGTTTATCCGCACCTTTATCGTGCAGGCCTTTAAAATCCCGTCCGGCTCCATGGAACCAACCCTTCTGGTGGGGGACCATATTCTCGTCAACAAGTTTCTTTACGGCATCAAGATTCCCTTCATCAACAAGACATTGATCCCGATCAGCGAGCCGAAGCACGATGACGTAATTGTTTTCGTCTATCCAGTGGATCGTAGCAAGGATTTCATCAAGCGAGTCATCGGCCTGCCCGGAGACGAGATTAAAATTGTGGACAACAACATCTATATCAACGGGAAGCCCTTCAGGGACGAACATGGTTATTATTCCAACCCGCGGAAAGGATCCCTGGAAACGATCGAGAGAAACCAGTTCGGACCCGTCACCGTTCCAAAGGATCATCTCTTTGTCATGGGGGATAACCGCAATCACAGCTACGACAGCCGATTCTGGGGATTCGTCCCCATGGAGGACGTCAAGGGAAAGGCCTTTATCATCTACTGGTCATGGCCCAACTGGAAGCGGTTTCTGCATATCATTGATTGAGGGGGTGGGCGCAGGACGTCAGGCGAGGGCTGAAAGCTAAAAGCTGAAGGCCGGGCGCATCCCGGATCTCTCACCCTTCAATCCTCAATTTTTGCCGACAAGCGGTATCCGCCATCCGCCTCCGCCACGACGTTTCAGCTTTTCGGATGGTCAGGAGAAGTTCCCGGTCCAGGCCAAATCCTTCAAGGTGAATCAGGGAGACCTTCCGAACCTCGCTCACATCGGAGGCCGCGGTTGGATACCCTTGGGTGATCCAGCCCCAGTAATCCACCACCACGTAATGGTACCTGATCTGGCCTTGCAGGTCGTAAAAGATCTTGTCATAGACACCCGCCAGACCGCCCACCTCCAGGGTAACCCCGAGTTCCTCTCTCAGCTCCCGATGCAAGGCCTGAAGATGGCGCTCGCCCAACTCCACGAGCCCGCCGGGAAGGCTCCAGCGCCCTTTTGACGGCTCTTGATTCCGTCGGGCCAGCCATACCGACTCTCCATCGAAGATGACCGCCGCCACTCCAACCATTGGCTGTTCCGGATATTCTCTGTTCATTTAACCTCTCCCGATTAGAGCTTGACAAGACGA
>Ga0172371_10011296_pt1 | contig 11922 bp, 11 predicted proteins | sample Lak12m_FD_114543 | JGI IMG/M metagenome (GOLD analysis project Ga0172371, IMG submission 114543) | Freshwater microbial communities from Kabuno Bay, South-Kivu, Congo - kab_022012_12m | ecosystem: Environmental > Aquatic > Freshwater > Lake | place: Democratic Republic of the Congo: South-Kivu...
CCCAAAGGCCTTACGGACAAGATATCCGGGGCCTGGGGCGCAAGATTTCAGGAATGGTTGCATAGCAAAAGACCTATCTACTCCCCCTTCGGGGGCGAAAAAACGATTATTCAAGGTTCCCATCAATGTAAAGCTGACCAGCTTTGAGGAATACGATGCCAAAATCATCGGCCGCGACCCGAAGACCGACCTGGCCCTCCTGAAAATAAACCCCAAAAACGGCCTGCCTTCGGTTTCATTCGGAGATTCGGAAAAATTGCGGGTGGGCGACTGGGTCATGGCCATCGGCAATCCCTTTGGCCTCGAGCAAACGGTGACCGCCGGAATCGTCAGCGCCAAGGGCCGCTCCATCGGCAACGGCCCTTATGAAAACTTCATCCAGACCGACGCCTCCATCAACCCCGGCAACTCGGGCGGCCCGCTCTTCAACCTCAAGGGCGAAATGGTGGGGATCAACACCGCCATCTATAGCCGGAGCGGGGGCAACATCGGCATCGGCTTCGCTATTCCCGCAAGCATGGCAAGAAACGTTATTGCCCAGCTCAAGGACCATGGCGCGGTGACCAAGGGCTGGCTCGGGGTATCCATCCAGCCGGTAACCCCGGAGCTGGCGGCCCAGTTCAAAATGGAGCGCCCCATCGGCGCCCTGGTTGGTGAAGTGGTCCCGGGCAGCCCGGCGGAAAAAGCCGGGATCGTCCCCGGGGATGTGATCGTGGAATACAACGGCCGGGAAGTATCCCAATCCGGAATGCTGCCCAATCTGGTGGCGGAAACCCCGGTGGGCAACAAAGCCGAGCTTACCCTGTTCCGCAAGGGCGCGATAAAGAAACTACCGGTGGTCATCGCAAAGCTTAAAGAGGACAAGAACACGGACACCGATGAGGCACAGGAGGAAACAGCCAGCAAACGCCTTGGGCTCACGGTGCAGGACCTTACCCCGGAACTGGCCTCGGCAATGAACCTCAAGGATAAAAACGGCGTGCTGATCATCGAGGCCGAGCCGGGCAGCCCGGCCGGGGAAGCAGGTCTGCGCAAGGGCGACCTGATTCTCGAAATGAACCAGAAGCCGGTCCGCGACACGAAGGCTTTTTGGGCCGAAACCAAGAAGTTGAAAGCCAAAGCGAGTATTTCATTTTTTATCAGAAGGGATGGCCGCACCAGATTCGTAGGCATGCGGCTCAAATAGCCGCGGCGGCCGGCCAGAGCCGGCCCCCGAAGCCGGCCGAAGCAATCCTGGCCCTCTCATCGAGCCCACCCTGGCCTTCCGCGATTCCGGACCAGGAGCCAGGCCCTTCATCTGCCTGATCAGCCGGACGCTCAACGATCCGGACCCCACGGCCCGCCTGGAGACAATCGCCATGAAACAAAGCCGGAACATAATCCGGGCCGTCCTGCCCCTTGCCATTTTGCTCGCCGGCCTTCTCATTATGCTCGCCCTGGTGAAATTCCGCCCCGCGCCCCAGCAGAAGGAGGAGGCAACCCAAGGCGCTCTCGTCCATCTTCTCGCCCTGAAACCGGGCGATCATCAGGTGGAAATATCCGCCACCGGCACGGTGCAGGCCAACGAGGAGGTAAGCATCGTCCCCCAGGTCGGCGGCCGTGTGACCCGCATGGCTCCCAACCTGATCGCCGGTGGTTTTTTCAAAAAAGGCGAGCTGCTTTTCGCCCTGGAGGACGAGGACTACCGTTTGCAGGTAGAACGGGCCAAGGCCGGGGTGGCCCAAGCCGAGCTCGCCCTGGCCTCGGCATCAAGCCGGGCCGAGGTGGCCCGGAAGGATTGGGATGAATTCGCCCCCGGAAAAGAACCGGCCAACCCCCTGGTTCTGCACCTGCCCCAGCTTGAGGAGGCAAAAGCCAATCTGGCCGCAGCCCGGGCCGGCTTGCGCCAGGCCGAACTCGATCTGAGCCGGACGTTGATCACCGCCCCCTTCAACTGCCGAGTCCGTTCGGAGCAGATCGCTCCCGGTCAATTCGTCAAAAGCGGCAATCCGGTGGCGGTGGTCGCGGCAAGCGACAATGCCGAGATCATCACCCCCCTGCCCATCGAGGAACTGGCCTGGCTTGAGGTCCGGCACCCTGGGGCAAGCGGCGGCAAGGGCGCGACTGCCGTCGTCTCCCTGACCCTGGGAGAAAAGGAATACCAATGGCAGGGCCGGTTGAGCCGCTCTTTGGGAGAACTGGACGAAAAAGGACGGATGGCTCGGGTGGTGCTGAGGGTAGACAACCCTTACGGCCAGGCGAACAAGCCCGACCTGGCCGGCAACCTTTTCGTCGGGGTCCGGCTGGCCGGGCCGGTCCTGGGCCGGGTTTTCGTCATCCCCCGCAGCGCCCTCCGGGAGAAAAACACGGTCTGGCTGATGGACAAGGAACAAAAACTTACCATCCGCCCGGTCTCGGTGCGCCGCCTCGAGAGGGATCGGGCGATCATTGACCAAGGCTTGCGCGAAGGCGAGCAACTCGTCCTCACCTACTTAAGCGGCGCGGCCGAAGGCATGCGCCTGCGCCCAGCCCGGGGTGGAGCGGACAAGCCATGAATGAGCCGGTCGGCAGCAATCAGGGCACCCAGCCTGAATCCAAAAAAACGCGCGGGAAAACCGGCGAGGGTCCAATTGCATGGATGGCGGGCAATCATGTGGCCGCCAACCTCCTGATGTTCCTCTTTGTCGTCGGCGGTCTGGCCCTGGGCTATTCCATGAAGCAGGAGGTCTTTCCGGAAATCCTCCTCGACAAGGTTCAGGTCTCGGTGAGCTACCCCGGCGCGAGTCCGGAGGAAATCGAGGAAGGGATCGTTCTCAAGATCGAGGAAGCGATCAGCGGGGTGGATGGAATCAAGGAGATCAAGGCCCTGGCCCAGGAGGGCACGGGCACGGTCACCGCAACCATAGACACCGGGGTGGATGCCGACCGGGCTCTCCAGGACATCAAGAGTGAGGTGGACCGGATAAGCACCTTTCCCGAGGATGCCGAGGCTCCGATCACCGCCAAACTCATCAACCGCCACGAAGTCATCTCCCTGGTGGTGTACGGCCCGGCCGGAGAGCGGAGCCTGCGCGAATGGGCGGAAACCATGCGCGACGAGCTTCTATCCCTGGAAAGCATAACCCAGGCCGAGCTTTCCGGGGTGCGGCCTTATGAAATTTCGGTGGAGGTGCCGGAGGCCAATCTCCGGCGCTACAACCTGACCCTCGACCAGGTGGCAACCGCCATCCGCCGGGCCTCGTTGGATCTGCCAGGCGGCGCGGTGAAGCCCGGGGACGGGGAAATCCTGATCCGCACCAAGGAGCGCCGCTACTTCGGCCCTGGCTACGAAGAGATCATCATCCGGGCCGAGCCGGACGGAACCAGCCTGAGATTGAAGGATATCGGCGCCGTGCGGGACGATTTTGCCGAAACCGACACCTATGCCACCTTCGACAACCAGCCGGCGGCCATGGTCAAAATCTACCGGGTCGGGAAGCAGAAGCCCCTGGTGATCGCCGATCAGGTACGGGCCTACGCGGAAAATAGGCAGACAACCATTCCTGCCTCCCTCAAGCTCGCCGTATGGAACGACTCCTCCGAGGTTCTGCAAAGCCGGATCAATCTCCTGCTGAAAAACGCCCTGTTCGGCCTGGTCCTGGTCTTTGTCACCTTGAGCCTCTTTCTCCACATCCGCCTGGCCCTCTGGGTCATGCTCGGCATCCCGGTCTCTTTTCTGGGCGCCCTTTTCCTCATGCCAGGTTTGGGGGCTTCCATCAACATGATCTCCCTGTTCGCCTTCATCATGGCCCTGGGGATCGTGGTGGACGATGCCATCGTGGTCGGAGAAAACATCCATGAACACCGGCAAATGGGCAAACCGCTCCATGCCGCTGCGGTTGACGGAGCCAGGGAGGTGGCCAAGCCGGTGGTTTTCTCGGTGCTCACCACCGTGGTCGCCTTTATCCCGCTCCTTTTTGTCGAAGGGGTGCTGGGCAAGTTCATCCGGGTCATCCCCCTGGTGGTGATCTCGATCATCATGGTCTCTTTGGCCGAATCCATTTTCGTCCTTCCCGCCCATTTGTCCGGCAGGAAAAAGGAAGCCGGCCCTGACATGCCTCCCGGTCGGCTCGAGCGCATCCGCCTTGCCACCGGCGCCTTCCTCGACCGCTTTGTCGCCACCGTTTACCCCAAGCATTTGAGCCGCTGCCTCGAGCACCGGGCCGTAACCATCGCCGCGGCCGCGGCCCTGCTCATGATCAGCATCGGCCTGGTCCGGGGGGGAATCGTCAAATTTCGCTTCATGCCCGAGGTGGACGGCGATATCATCCTGGTGAAACTCGAGATGCCCCGGGGCACCCTGGTTGCGGAAACCGGGGCCATCGCCGGGAGAATCGTCGGGACCGGCAACGACATCGTGGCGGACTACGACCGGCAGAGGCCCGGGCAGGGAAGCATTCTCCGCCACACCTACGCGGTGGTGGGCGGCACCATGGAAGGATCCGGCGGGCCAACCACCACCAGCGCGGCCAGTGGCTCGCACCTGGCCAATGTCGCCATGTTCCTGGCCCCGAGCGAAACCCGCGAGGTTACGGCCCTCGAGGTTTCAGGCCGCTGGCGGGAAAAGCTCGGCGAGATCGCCGGGGCCGACTCTCTGACCTTTACCTCCAATCTGGTCCAGATGGGGGCCAACATTGATGTGCAACTAGCCCACGACCAGCCCGGGTCCCTGGTGCCGGCGGTGCAGCGCCTCAAGGAGGCCCTGGCCCGTTATCCCGGCGTTAGCGATATTGACGACAACTATCCCTTGGGAAAACGAGAGGTGAAACTGACCCTCACCGAAGAGGCCAGGACACTTGGAATCAGCGAGGAGGACCTGGCCCGCCAGGTCCGGGCCGCCTTTCACGGGGCCGAAGCCCTCCGCCTGCAAAGGGGCCGCAACGAGGTCAAGGTGATGGCCCGCTATCCCGAAACGGAACGGGCCGGAATCTGGAACCTTCATCAGATGCGGGTCCGGACCCAGGAGGGCGGCGAACTGCCCCTGCCCATGGCCGCGGCGATCGAGGAAGGACGGGGCTACAGCGAGATCAACCGCACCGACCGCAAGCGGGTGATCAATGTCACCGCCACGGTGGACAGCCGCGAGGGCAACGCCGAGGAGATCATCGGCGACCTGAAGGATAAGACGCTTGCCCCCCTGCTCGCCGACTATCCCGGTTTAAGCTACAGCATGGAAGGGGAGGAAAAGGAACGGCGCGACTCCATGGGCAGCATGCTCCGGGGCTTCGCCCTGGCCATGTTCGGCATCTATGCCCTGCTTGCCATCCCGCTGCGCAGCTATGCCCAGCCGCTGATCATCATGGCCGCCATCCCCTTCGGCCTGGTGGGCGCGGTGCTGGGCCATCTCCTGCTCGGCTTCAACCTGAGCATGCTGAGCCTGTTCGGGATGGTGGCCCTCTCCGGAGTGGTGGTCAACGACTCCCTGCTCCTCATTGATTTCATCAACAGCCACCGCGGCAACGGCAAACCGCTGCGCGAAGCGGTGGTCGAAGCCGGCCGGCGGCGTTTCCGGCCGATCCTCCTGACCTCGCTCACCACCTTCTTCGGCCTGGCGCCGATGACCCTCGAAACCAGCGTCCAGGCTCAGTTTTTGATTCCCATGGCCATAAGCTTAGGCTTCGGGGTGATGTTTGCCACCGGCATCACCCTGCTTTTGATCCCGACCCTCTATGTGGCCCTGGAAGAGGTAAAGACCGGCATGCGCAGGGCGGCAGACGGCCGGGGATAACGTCGGGATTAAGATAAACGTTCACCGGATGCCGGATTATGATATTCTGATAATATACCCACAGGGCATAAAATCTCTTCCCCCCTCAATCCCCCGGAGGACCGCCCATGAAACCCCCTTTCCGGAACCTTACCCCCTTTCTCACCGCCCGCTGGTGGCTGCTGCACACCGTGGCCATCGCCACCGTCTACACCCTCGGTCATCTCATCTGCGGAGGATAAGGCCATGCTCAAACACTTCATGCGCTACCAGCCGGGCTGGTGGATCCTGCACCTGATCGTCATCGGGCTTACCTTCTGGCTCGGCGCCCTTACGAGGTTCACGCCATGACTGACCGGGCCCTGCGACATCTGCTCCTCACCGCCCTGGTCCTCATGGCCACCGGCGCCCTCTATCTCCATCTCCGGATCCATCCATTCCTGGTCCCCGACAAAGTAAACCCCGGGCAAACCCTGTTCGTGGGCTCCTTCCTGGCGGCCAGCTTCTTTTCCCTGCTGGACCTGGTGGTGGTGAGCCTGCTTTTCACCACCCGCCGGACCGCGGTGTACGGCTTTGTTCTCAACGGGATGGTGGTCATCTTCGGCACCGTGCTGATGACGCACTTCTCCATCGTCAAGCTATCCGTGAACCCCTCCTTGCCCTTGTACCAGATGCTCTTCAACTCGACCCTGCCGGATATCGCTCTGGCCTGGGCGGATTTTCTGGTGGCAGCAACGCTCTATCACCTCTGGCAGCGGGAACCGGCCATGCCGCAGGGCAAAAGCGCCATGCTTTAGGGAAATACAGGAATTGGGGGTACTACGACGCGGCAGGAAAGATTTTCTTGCGGATCAGATGCGCAGTCCGGCGTCGGCCATGGCTGCCTGGGCGATCGCCTCGCGCACCCTGGCCGGGTCTTTGCGGCCGGGGGCGAATTCCACCCCGGAGTTGAGGTCCACGGCAAATGGGTGGACCGCTCTGATGGCGGCCCCGACATTTTCCGGGTTAAGGCCGCCGGCTAAAATCACCGGCCGGGCCGGAGCCAGATCGGCAAGAAGCTCCCAGGCAAAGGGCTGCCCGGTGCCGCCGGCCATGTTCTGGTGATAGGTGTCGAAGAGGAAGGCCGCGGCCACCTGGTCGTAAGCCGCGAGAACGGTTTTGTTCAGGCCCGGTTTCATCCGGAAGACCTTGATTACCCGGGGTTGAACCCCGGCGCAGTATTCCGGAGATTCGTCGCCGTGAAGCTGAACCGCGTTAAGCCCGCAATAACGGGCCAGCTCGTTGACCTCGGCGATGGGCTGATCGAGAAAGACCCCCACCGCGCTGACCAGGGGCGGGAGGCCGGCGACAATGGCCCTGGCCTGCTCGGCTTCAATCCGGCGAGGGCTTTTCGCGGCAAAGATCAGGCCGATGGCGTCCACCCCGGCCGCGACCACCGCCGCGACCTCGTCCGGCTCCCGCATCCCGCAGACCTTGACTCGCGTTCTCCCGTGCATTTGCATCACCCTCGCCAGGATTAAACAACCCCGATCAGCTCCCGCAGGGCCTCGCCCGGATCGGCAGCCCGCATCAGGGTCTCGCCCACCAGGGCCGCCTTGACCTTGTGGGCGGCCAGCTTCTCCATGTCGTGACGGTCGCGGATTCCTGACTCGCTCACCAGGGGGATATCCGCCGGGATCAGCTTTTGCAGGCGGAAGGTGGTGCCGAGGTCCATGGAAAAATCGCGCAAATCGCGGTTGTTGACCCCGATCAGCCGGCTGCCTGCCGCAATCGCCTTCTCGGTCTCCGCCTCATCATGGACCTCGACCAGCACATCCATGCCCAGCTCCCGGGCCAGGGTCTGATAATCGGCAAGCTGCCCGGTTTCGAGGATGGCGGCGATCAGGAGAATGGCGTCGGCGCCGAAGGCCCGGGCCTCCTTGATCTGCAAAGGGTCAATGATGAAGTCCTTGCGCAGAACCGGCAGGGACACCGCGGCCCGGACCTGGGGGATATAGCTTAGCGCACCCTGGAAAAAATCCACATCGGTGAGGACCGACATGGCCTGAGCCCCGCCGGCCGCGTAGGCCAGGGCAATGGCCACCGGATCGAAATCGGGCCGGATCACCCCCTTGGAGGGGGAAGCTTTCTTGGCCTCGGCGATCACCGCCACTCCGGGAAATGCGGTCAGCGCCCGGATAAAGCCCCTGGGCGGAGCAACCTCGGCCTCGGGCGCGGACAGGCCCCTGATCCTGAGGGCCGCGACCTCCTCTTTCTTGCGGGCCACGATGGTGTCGAGTATCTTCATCGCTCCTTCAAAGCCCGGGAGAAGGAGATCAGGGAATCGAGCTTGTGGAGGGCCGCGCCGCTGGCCACCGCCTCCCGGGCCAGAGCCAGGCCGCCGGCAAGATCATCGGCTTGGCCTGCCGCCATCAGCGCGGCCCCGGCATTCATGAGCACCATGTCCAGGCAGGGGCCGGGTTGGCCGCTCAGCACCGAACGCAACTGGCCTGCGGCCTCGGCCGCGCTTCTACCTCCCTGAATCTCGGCCAGGCCGGCGGTGGCCAAACATAGATCGGCGGGATGCACCATGTAGGTGCTAAGCCGGCCCTGGTTGAAATCGGAGACCCGGGTGGCCCCGGTGATCGTGATTTCATCCAGGTTCCCCTCACCGCAGACCACCAGGGCGCGTCTCGCTCCGAGCCGGCCCAGCACCCGGGCCAGGGGTTCGGTGAGTTCCGGGGTGTAAACCCCCATGACCTGGACATTGGCCCCGGCCGGGTTGGTCAGGGGACCCAGGATATTGAAAATCGTCCGGATGCCGATTTCCCGGCGCGGGCCGATGGCGTGTTTCATCGCCCCGTGCAGGGCCGGAGCGAACATGAAGCCGATCCCAACCTCGGCGATGCAGCGGCTGATCTGGGCCGCGCTCAAGGTCAGATCAACCCCCAGGGCCTCGAGGACATCGGCGCTGCCGCAGTGGCTTGACACCGAGCGGTTGCCGTGTTTGGCCACCGCCACCCCGGCCGCGGCCACGACAAAGGCAGTGGTGGTGGAGACATTGAATGTCCCCGAGGCATCCCCGCCGGTGCCGCAGGTGTCAACCAGCACCCCGCCCGGGGCCGCGACCTCGACCCGAGTGGCCTTGGCCCGCATCACCCTGGCCGCGCCGGCAATCTCATCCACCGTCTCGCCCTTGATCCTGAGCGCGGTGATGAAGGCGCCGATCTGGGCCGGGGTGGCCTCGCCTCCCATGATCGTCTCCATGACCCCGACCATCTCCTTTTCGCTCAGGTCGGAGCCGGCCACCACTTTAGCGATCGCGGCCTTGATCATGACTGCATCTCCCGGCGCTGCCCGGCAAGGATGGCCGGATAAGCGGGATCAAGGAAATTCTTCAACAGCAACACCCCGTCCGGGGTCATGATGGATTCGGGATGGAACTGCACCCCTTCCACGGGCAGACTGCGGTGTCTGAGGCCCATGAGCTCGCCCTGATCGGAACGGGCGCTGACCATCAGACACTCAGGCAGGTCTGAATCACGGACCACCAGGGAATGATAACGCATGGCGGTAAAGGGGTTGGGCAGGCCGGTGAAGACACCGAAGCCGTCGTGGCTGATCGGGCTCGTTTTCCCGTGCATCAGCCGCCCGGCCCGCACCGTTTTTCCGCCGAAGGCCTCGCCCAGGGCCTGATGACCGAGGCAAACCCCGAGCACCGGAATCCGGGTGCTGAAATAGCGGATCGCCTCGATGGAGATCCCGGCCTTGTCCGGCGAGCATGGCCCGGGCGAGATCAGAAGCCGGTCGGGTTCAAGCCCGGCGATGAAGGAAACACTCACCTCGTCGTTGCGGAAGATTTTCATCTCCGCGCCCAAGCCCCCAAGGGTCTGGACGATGTTGTAAGTAAAGGAATCGTAGTTATCTATGATGACGATCATGATTTTCCCCGTACGGCGCAAGGCCTTAATCCCGCGCCATTTCTCTTTCCGCCAGTTCCACCGCCCTGCGCAGGCCCATGGACTTGTTGACCGTTTCCTGATACTCCATCTCCGGCACCGAATCGGCGACGATACCGGCTCCGGCCTGGACCCACAGATCATCGCCAAGCATTACGAAGGTGCGGATGGTGATGCAGAAATCCATATTCCCGGAAAAGCCGAAATAGCCCACCGCCCCGGCGTACGGCCCGCGCCGTTCGGGTTCGAGCTCCTCGATGATCTCCATGGCCCTGATCTTGGGGGCCCCGCTCACCGTGCCCGCCGGAAAGCAGGCCCGCAACACCGCGAACTGGTCCTGCCCCTCGGCCAGCCGGCCATGCACACCGGAGACCAGATGCATCACATGGCTGTAGCGCTCGACCACCAGAAGATCACGGACCTCCACCGAGCCGTAGCGCGCCACCCGTCCGACATCATTGCGGCCGAGATCAACGAGCATCAGGTGTTCAGCCCGCTCCTTGGGGTCGGCCAAAAGCTCCTCTTCGAGGGCCAGGTCCTCCTCCCGGGTCCGGCCGCGCTTGCGCGTCCCGGCAATTGGCCGCAGTTCGATCTCCTCGCCTTCGAGACGGACGAGGATTTCCGGCGAGGAACCGATCTGGACCAGATCACCGAGCTTGAGGTAAAAGAGGTAGGGGCTCGGATTGATGTGGCGCAAGGCCCGGTAGAGTTTGAAGGGATCGAGGCTGGTCTTGCTGTGGAATCGCTGGGAAAGGACCACCTGGATGATGTCCCCGGCCTGGATGTATTCCTTGGCCTTCTCGACCATGACGCAAAATTCCGTCTGGCTCATGTTGGAGCTGAACCGGTGCTCCCCAGCTTCCTTGCCGCCCCCGCCCAGGTAATTCATCGGCGCCGGGGCCCGCAACCTGGCGATGACCGCCTCGATCCCGGCCAGGGCCTGAGCGTACAATTCCTCGGCCCCGGGGCCGCCGGTAGTCTGGACCAGATTGACCACGGTCATGGTCTGGCGGAGATTGTCGTAGATAAGCACGACCCTCGGGACCATGAAGGCGCTGTCCGGAAACTGTTCAAGGGGCGGATTGTTCGCCGGCAGCCGCTCCATGAAGCGGACCATGTCATAGCCTAGAAATCCCACGGCTCCGCCGAAAAACCTGGGCAGTAGCCCGGGGTCACAACCGGCCGCCGCGGTACAGGGCTGAAACGAGGCAAGGAGTTCCTGGAGAATGCTTAAGGGATCGCCCTGCCGCTGTTCATTCTGATCCCCCCTGACAATGGTGACCTGCTCCCCCCGGCTGGAAAAGGTCAAAACCGGATCAAAACCGATGAAGGAATAGCGCCCCCACTTCTCCCCGCCCTCGAGGCTTTCGAAGAGAAAGGCATGGGACTCCCCGCCGGCCACCTTGGCAAAGATGGTAAGCGGGGTGTCGAAGTCGGCCACGATTTCCCGGAACACCGGGACAAGACCGGCTTTGGCCGAAAGCTGGGTGAATTCCTCAAGAGAAGGTCGGGACATCTTCATTCCTCAACAGGCAACAAATAAAAAAAGCCATGGAACACCTGCGGGTCCCATGGCTTGGTTGTTTTCTCGGGTCAGCGAGCCGCTTTATCATCAACCGCCGCCGATCAACGGCAAGTCGCGGCGGCAAAGCGGGATGCCCCGGCGCATGGCCGGTTGCCGCCGTCAGGCAGAGGCAAGCAGGGCATTGACCTTTTTGCTCAAACGGGAAACCCGGCGAGAGGCATTTTTTTTGTGAATGGAACCTTTGACCGCGGTCTTCTCGATGACCGGGACAGCGGCCCGCAAGGCCTCTTGCGCCTGATCGGCGGCCTTGTTTTCAATGGCCTCGATGACCTTTTTGATGGCGCCCTTCATTTTGCTTTTGTTGGCGCGATTGCGGAGCCTCTGCTCCTGGCTCTGCCGGTTCCTCTTGATGGCGGACTTATGATTAGCCAATTTTCAACTCCTGTTAACTGTGTGTTTTGCCTGATGCTCTAACCGGTAGTCCCGGCAATTTCTTTACGGGGAGTTCCTGTCCCGTTGCCCGGCCGAAAAAGACATCCTGTGGAAAAGGGGCCGGAAAACTGGAGGAAGATAAATGAATCGCCCAACCTTGTCAAGCGCCAAGACATTTTATGTCGCGAGCAAATAAACTGTCCGGGGTTGTAGCACATGATCTGTCCGGTTTTATTCCGTCCCAAGGAGGGCGGGATGAAACGGACAGAATGGCTACAGGAGACTCGGAAGATGCGATTTGA
>Ga0172371_10011297_pt1 | contig 11922 bp, 8 predicted proteins | sample Lak12m_FD_114543 | JGI IMG/M metagenome (GOLD analysis project Ga0172371, IMG submission 114543) | Freshwater microbial communities from Kabuno Bay, South-Kivu, Congo - kab_022012_12m | ecosystem: Environmental > Aquatic > Freshwater > Lake | place: Democratic Republic of the Congo: South-Kivu...
CGCTTGCCGCGATAAATCAAGCCGTCGCGGAACATTTTGAAAAAGGTGTGACGGACGGCGCGCGCACATTGCTCGTCGAGCGTGAAGCGCAAACGCGCCCAGTCGCACGAGCAGCCCATTGCCTTGAGTTGCTCGACAATCCGGTCGCCGAATTTTTGTTTCCAGTCCCAGATGCGCTGCACCAGGGCATCCCGGCCGATGTCGTGGCGCGTCTTGCCTTCCTCCTCGAAGAGTTTTTTCTCGACGACGGCCTGGGTTGCGATGCCGGCATGATCCACGCCGGGCAGCCAGAGCGTGTTGTCACCGCACATGCGATGATAGCGGATGAGAATATCCTGGAGCGTGTTGTTGATGGCATGGCCGAGATGCAGCGCGCCGGTGACATTGGGCGGCGGAATGACGATGCAATAGGGCGTGCCGCCGGCATCGTTGCGCGGGCTGAAAGCGCGGGCGGCCTGCCAGGCGGCGGCGACGCGGGGCTCAATCTCGGCGGGGGCGTATTGTTTGGGAATGTCCATGGTGTACAGCAAAAGCAGAAGGATGTTAAGGGCTTGCGTGAGGAAACGACATGGTCACGAGGGCGTTCACCGTCTGCATTTTGAACTGTCGCAGCGCGTCAAGCGTAACCGGTTTGACCATATAAGGCGGAACGGCATCAACGGCAAGCTGATCAATTGCATAGGCAAGATTTTCAGGCGCCAAGCCACCGTCTTTCGCGCAGGCTTTGGGCAGATACTCGGCGATGACAAAGCCCGCCGCATGCAAAAAAAACAAATCGACGAAATCTTTCATGGCCGAGCGGCCGAGTATCGCGCACAGTTTATTGGCCATGATATCCTCGATGGCGTCCACCTGCACGCCGCCGCAATTCCGCACGGGCGCGAGCCGCACGGGAATATCGCGCGCACTGTGCAACGTCAGCGGACCGTCGGGCAAGTGTGCTTCGTAGTGCTTGAAATGCGGGGTGGTGCGCACCGCGTCAATGCGCACGGCCAAGCGTTGGGCCGTGTCACCCATGATGACTGCCAAATGGGCAAATGCCTCCTCTGATTGCGTGAACAGGTCGAGGTCAATTGAGGTGCGATGGGCCAGATAAAAACCCGCCAAGGCGGTGCCGCCGGTGAGATAAAACACATCGGTGACCGCAAAGAAGGCGTTAAGAAAGGCGTCTTGGCCCTGCGTCAATATATGGCTCTGCTTTGAGCAAACCATTTTCGATCCACTTGTTATAAAGAAACACCCAGAGGGGTTTGTGCCAGCCGAGTTGGGCAAACAGTTTTGTGTGGTGTTCGGCAATATCCGCCGGGGTGACGTAGCGCCAGACATCGCAGACGCGCGCGTCGCGCATGATTTTCGCCATCAGGGCGACCCGCCGCGCGGGCAACGCGCGGGCAAGCTGCTGCCGCAGCTCCACCTCGCCCAGGCGCTCATCCCACATGAAATAGAGTCGCTCATTGCCATCTGCCATACGTCACTCCCTTACTTCGTCGCGCGTTCGCGCGCGGCCTTTTCGCGCAGCAGTTTGTACTCCAGCGAGTCACGCAGGGCCTCGTACGACGCCTCGATCACGTTGGTCGAGACGCCGACCGTGCCCCAGATGTCCGTGCCGTCAGTCGACTCGACCAGCACGCGCACTTTCGAGGCCGTGCCGGCCAGGCCCTTGACCGTCAGCACGCGCACTTTGTAATCCACCAGTTTGATTTCATCAAGGGCGGGGAAGAATGCGCGCAACGCCTTGCGCAGCGCGCCATCCAGCGCATGCACCGGCCCATCGCCTTCGGCGGCGGTGTGCTCTTCGCAGCCATGCACGCGCACTTTGATGGTGGCCTCCGAGACCACCGCGCCATTTTTCTCCTCGTCAATCACACGAAAGGTGGTGACTTCAAACGAGGGTGAAAACGCGCCGCGCGCCTTGTGCATCAGCAGTTCCAGGCTGGCGTCGGCGGCCTCGTATTCATAGCCCTCGTGCTCGCGTTGCTTGATTTCCTCGAGGACCCGCTTGGCGGCGTCGCTGCCGCTCTGCAGATCAATGCCGAGTTCCCTGGCCTTGAACAGCACGTTCGATTGGCCGCTGAGCTCGGACACCAGCACGCGCCGGCGATTGCCCACCTTTTCGGGCGGGACGTGCTCATACGTGCGCGCGTTGCGCTGCACCGCGCTGACGTGAATGCCGCCCTTGTGCGCGAAGGCGCTCATGCCGACATATGGCTGGCACTTGTGCGGCAGAATGTTGCACAGCTCGTCGATGTAGCGGCTGACGTCCGTCATTTGGCGCAGATCCGCATGGACCGTGCAGCCCATTTTCAGGAGCAGGCCGGGAATAATGCCGGTCAAGTCGGCATTGCCGCAGCGCTCGCCGAGGCCGTTGATCGTGCCCTGCACATGGCGCGCGCCGGCCGTCACCGCCGTGAGCGCATTGGCCACGCCGCAGGCCGCATCGTTGTGGCCATGGAAGCCGATCGGCACGGCGGGGAACGCGGCGCAGATGTCACTCACAATGGTCTGCACGCGCGCCGGCAACAGGCCGCCATTGGTGTCGCACAAGCACAGGCAGTGAGCGCCGGCGGCCTGCGCCGCGGCCAGCGCCGCGCGGGCATAGGCCGGGTCGTCATTGTAGCCGTCGAAAAAATGCTCGGCGTCAAATATAACCGTGCGGCCCTGCGCGACGCAGAACGCGACACTGTCGTGAATCATGGCCAGGTTCGTTTCGGCGCTGACGCGCAGGGCTTCCTTGACGTGCAGCAGCCAGCTCTTGCCGAACATGGTGATGACCGGCGCCTGCGATGCAATCAATTTTTGGAGGTTGGGATCATCCGCGGCGGCGTGCTTGGCATGGCGGGTCGAGCCGAAGGCGGCCAGCTTGGCGTGCGTCAGCGGCACGTCGCGCATGCGCTCGAAAAACTCGACATCCTTGGGATTCGAGCCGGGCCAGCCGCCCTCGATGTAATCAAGCTTAAAGGCGTCCAGGCGCTTGGTGATCAGGATTTTGTCCATCACCGAAAACGCGACGCCTTCACCCTGGGTGCCATCGCGCAGGGTGGTGTCGTACAGTTCGATTTGGGGTGCGTTCATCGTGGTTAGTTGGTCTCGGTTTCGACGCGCAACATGGCGGTTTTGGCCTTGATCACCGGCAGGGCGTCAATGGCCTGCAGGGCGTTTTGCACATCGGCCTCGCGCGCTTGATGGGTCATTAACAGGATGGTCGAATACGCGCCCCGCGCGGTTTCATGCAGGATAACGGAGGTCAAGCCGATGTTGCGCGCGCCCAATTCACGCGAGATGGCGGCGATCACACCCGGGCGATCCAGCGTGGTGCAACGCAGATAATATTTGGTGCAGATTGTGGCCATGGGCAGCAACCGTTGCTTTTCCGCCCCGAACATAAAGGGCGGCCGCCGCTTTTGCAGGGGATGCTGGACGTTGCGGGCAATATCAACAATATCGGCGATGACCGCGCTTGAGGTGGCGTTCATGCCCGCACCCATGCCGTAAAACATGGTCGTGCCAATGGGGGTGCCGCGCACCTCGATGGCATTATAGGCATCGCGCACGCCCTCAAACATCGAGTGCTGCGGCAACAGCGTGGGATGCACGCGCAGTTCGATGCCGCGTTCGCCGGCGCGCGCAATCGCCAGGAATTTGACAATGTACCCGAGTTCGCCGGCGCATTGAATGTCAAGTTTGGTGATGCGCCGGATGCCTTCCACATAAATGGCTTCCTGCGGCACCCATTGGTCGAAAGCCAGCGAAGCCAGGATACCGAGCTTGTGGCGGGCATCCCAACCATCAATATCAAACGCGGGGTTCGCCTCGGCATAGCCCTTGCGCTGGGCTTCGCGCACCGCGGCGCGGAATTCCAGGCCGTCCTGCGTCATGCGCGTGAGAATGTAGTTGCAGGTGCCGTTGACAATCCCGAGCACGGCATGCAGGCGATTGGCCACAAAGCCCTCGCGCAAGGCCTTGATGATCGGAATACCGCCGGCGACACTGGCTTCGTAGAACAAATCAACATTGTGCTCCTGCGCCACCGCATGCAGTTCGGGGCCGGCAGCCGCCAAGAGCGCCTTGTTGGCCGTGACGACATGCTTGCCGCTGCGCATCGCGCGCAGAATGACTTCCTTGGCAAAGGTCAGGCCCCCGACCAGTTCGACCACAATTTCAATATGCGGGTCGTTCAACACCGCGTCCGCGGATTTCACCAGCAGGCCGGGCGTGGTCGGCACGCCTTTGCGCGGACGCGTGTTCAAGTCGGCAATCCGCACCAGTTCGAGCGGCAGGCCGAGTTGCTCGCGCAGCGCGCGTTTTTCGGTCAAGAGAAGGCGCGCCACACCGGTGCCCACCGTGCCGCAGCCAATCAACCCAACATGTACTGCCATCTTTTTCATGGTTTCTACAGAGCCAATGCATCCTTGTTAAACGCATCAAATTGTCGCAAAACAGGCCTGTTTTGTCAACATGCCGCCACGTGCTGTTGCCGCGTGCCCGCCGCCGCACCGCGCAAGCGCTACTCTTGCTCGGCCAGTTGCTTTTTGAACAAGGCGACAAAGCCGGCGGTTTCTTCCTGGGTGGCCGTGCGGCTGTGCGCGTTCTTGTCCCACTCCATCAGTTCGCCGGGAATGTCCTCGAGAAATTCCGAGGGCGTGCATTGCTCGAGCGCGCCAAAGCGCATGCGCGCCAGCGGATAACTGATCAGCAAGTGATCGCGCGCCCGCGTCACCGCGACATAAAACAAGCGCCGCTCTTCGGCCATGCCGGTGGCCGTCAGCGCCGATTTCGCATGCGGCATGATGCCCTGGTGCACGCCCGCGATGTAGACACACGGGAACTCGAGGCCCTTGGCGGCATGGATCGTCATCACCGCTACTTTGCCGGCGCTGAGTTCCTCGTCGTCATCCTTGTTGAGCAACATGGTCTGCTGGAGAAAACCAGACAAGCTCGGCTCCTTGGTGTGCTGCTCGTAATACGCGATGCTGTCAAGCAAGGCCTGCACATTGGCCATGCGTTCGTCCACTTCCTGCGGCGTGCGGCTGCTGGTCTCGAGTTCACGGCGGTAATCCAGCGCCGCCCACAAGGCGCGCGCCACCTGCGCCGGCGGTTGCTGTGCCAGCATCTGCCGATGGGTTTCGAGCAACGCCCCGAGTTGCGCCATGGCATGCCGCGCGGCCGGCTGCAACTCGCTGATTTCCTCGGCGCGGCCAAGCATCGGCACCAACGCCGTGCCCGCCTGCGCCGCCGCCCGACCGAGCCGCTCGATGCTGGTTTCGCCCAAGGCGCGCGGCGGCACATTGATGACGCGCAGCAAGGCCTCGTCGTCCTGCGGGTTGGCCAGCACGCGCATGTAGCACAGAAAATCCTTGATCTCTTTGCGGTCGTAAAATTGCATGCCGCCGACCACCACGTAGGGCACTTTGTAGCGCCGCAGCACTTCCTCGAACGGGCGCGCCTGCGTGTTCATTCGCATCAGAATGGCAAAGGCGCTGGGCGGCAGCTTGCGCTCGCGCTGCTGCATCATCAGATCGGCAACCACCAACTCGGCCTCGTCCATTTCGTCCACCGCCGCCACACAACGAATCTTCGCGCCGTCGCGCCGCCGCGTCCAGAGACGCTTGGCTTTGCGTTCCGCGTTCTTGCTGATGACTGCGTTGGCGGCGTTCAGAATAGTGGCCGTTGAACGATAATTTTCCTCGAGCCGGACCACTTTCGCGTGGGGATAGTGTTTTTCAAAATCGAGAATGTTGCGCACTTCGGCGCCGCGCCAGCCATAGATGGATTGGTCGTCATCGCCGACCACACAGAGGTTGCGATGGGTGCCGGCCAGCGCATGCAGCAGTTCAAACTGGGTGCTGTTGGTGTCCTGATACTCGTCCACCAGAATGTAGAGAAAGCGTTCGCGGTACTGGCGCAAAACGTCTTTGTGGGCGTGCAGCAGGCGCAGCGGCAGAAACAGCAGGTCCTCGAAATCAACCGCGTTGGCGCTGCGCAAGGTGGTGCGATAGGTGTCCCAGACGCTGTGCAGCACGGCACTGTCAACACCGTCGCTGTCGCGCACCTGCAGCGTGTCATCGCGCCAGTTGCGCGCGGCGTGCAGACGGAACAGGACCTCATCCGGTTTGTACTTTTTCCAGGTGACACTGATGCCGCGCAGGGCCTTCTTGACCAGCGCCAGTTGCTCGCCGCCGTCGTAAATCGAGAAGTGCGGGCGCAGGCCCAGCGCCGCGGCGTGCTCGCGCACCATGCGCGCGCCCAAACTGTGAAAGGTCGAAACTTGGATCTGCTGCGCGCGCTTGCCGACCAGGGTGCGCACGCGCTGGCGCATTTCGCGCGCGGCCTTGTTGGTGAACGTCACCGCCAGAATATTGTCGCAGGCAATGCCTTGCTGGAGCATGTGGGCGATGCGGTACGTGATGGTGCGCGTCTTGCCGGTGCCGGCGCCGGAGAGGACCAGGACGGGGCCTTCAATGGCGCGGGCCGCCTCGCGCTGCTGCGGATTCAGGTCGTCGAGGGAAATCACGGGGCGCCTTGCGCCGGCAGCACCCGCGCCGGTTGCAGAAAGCGCGCGGCCGCATTGGTGCGCTGCAGCGCAATCAGGGTCTCGGCCATGCCCATCAGCGCGGATGTGTCCTGCGGACGCTTGCGCAGAATGCGCTCGTACAAGGGCAGCGCTTCCGCGTGGCGGCCCTGGGCACGATAATGCTCAGCCAGGGCGGTGATCGCCTCGGCCGTGGCGGCGCGCAACAACGTGTTGCTGCCGGCATCCTCCTGGCCGGCGGCGAGCTGGACCGTGCCGAGATACCACAGCACCAGCGCTTGATTGGGCTTCATGCGGTCGGCCGCCTGCAGCAGCGCGAGACTGCGCGGGTAGTCAGCGACATTGTAATGCCAGGCGCCCAGATTCAAGGCCACTTGATAATTGTTGGAGTTCAACTGATAGGCGTGTTCAAGATAGCGCCGCGCGCCCGGCAGATCGTCGTTGACCAGTAATTCACGGCCGTAGTTCACGTTCGCACGCCAACTGCCGGGCGATTTCAGCGCGGCGTCGCGCCAGAGCGTCAGCGGTGTTTGCCAGACCTCGTTGCGTAACAACGTCAGGAAGACGAAGCTGACCGCCAGCAACGCCAGCGCGCCGGCCACCGCCGTGGTGAGCAGCCGGCGCACCGTGGCGGCCTGGCTGGTCAATTCCTCGCACAAGGGCACGAGCAACGCCAGCAGCACGCCGGGCAGTGCGGCATAGACGCGATGCTCGAACAAGTCGTTCGGCATGATGGCCGCGGGCGCCAGCACGGCATAGAACCAGATCAAACCGAACAAGAAAACCGGAATGCGCCGCCACAACGCAAGGCCCACGCCAATGAGCGCCAGATGCAGCGCCAGCGCGCCGAGCACCGCCGCTTCGCTGAAGCCTGCACTGGGCACCAGATCATACTCAACGCGCTGATGCCACGGGAACAGGCACAGGCGCAAGTACATCAACAGCATGCGCGGCTGGGTCGCGTAATGAACCAGGGGTGTGGTCGTGTCCCACAAAACGGCAAACGGCGCCATGGTCAACTGCGGCCAAGGCGTGAAGCGCAGTGCCTTGAATTGCAGCAACAGGGCGAGCACGCAGACAAGCGCGCCAAGGGCACAGACCGCCGCGGCGTGCCAGCGCGCACGCGCCGTGCGCAATTGCAGCAAAATGACGTACGCCGCAATAATCACCGGCGCAGCCACGATGATCTCCTTGCTGCATGCGCCGGCGCCCAGCGCCAGCACGGCGAGCGCGCCCCAGCCGAATTGCCGCACCCGTCCGCCGCCTTCCAGCGCTTTGACCGCACCCACGACTGCCACCAGCAGGCACAGCGCGCCGAGGAGCTCAAGGCGCTGGACAATGTACGTCACCGCCTGCGATTGAATGGGATGCACGGCGAACAGCCCGGCCACGCCGGCGCCCGCCAGCAGGGCATACGCGTCGCGCGTCGCGCGGTCACTCACGCGGCCGGCGCGCGCAAAAATCAGCAGCGTCAGCCAATACACCAGGAGGGTGTTGGCGCAATGCAGCGTGATATTGGCCACATGCCACCAGGCGACATCGTATCCAGCCAGTTGATAATTGGCCCAAAAGGTGAGGAAACCCACGGCGCGTTGCGGCGCGAAGCGCACGACCTCGCCCAGGGTGGCGCCGGCATAGTCGAATTCGAGGATTGAGCGATTATCGTCAAACTGCCATGCGCAGGACAACGAATGCGCATAGGCCACCCACACCAACACCAGCAACAGCAGCGGGATGAGTGCACGGCGCAAGATATGTCGGGAGGGTGTCATCGCGATCATTCCACATTGACATTATCGTACATCACATACAGCGTTTGCCAGGCGTTCGACCACAACAGCATGCCGGCCATGCCCGTCGCGCACAATTGGCGCGCGATATCATCGTCGAAATACAGCAACGGCGTGGTGCGCGGCGCGGGCACGCTGGTTACGGCGCGCAGCACGCGTTGCCGCAAATACGGATGCGTCGCGCGATAATACTTGAGCACTTCATTCCAGGTGTACTCGTCCAGCACCAGCATGTCAGCCTTGTCCGGCATGGCATAGAGCAATTCTTCAATGTCATAGTGGTTGGCGCGCCAAGACCAGCGGCTGACGGTGGCGGCCACCGACACGCCCACACAAACGCAAAACAGCACAATGACCACCCCACGCAGCCGGCCGGCCATGCCGAGCAGCACATCCAGTCCCACGCCCGCGCACCAGGCCGCACAAAGATACACAACCCAATACGCACCCGCCGGACTAATCTGATATTGATGCAGCGCAAAGGCACTGCCCACCAGCGCCACCGCCAACAGTGTCATCGCGTTGCGCCATGTGCGGCGCCATAGTGCCGCGATGCCCGCCAGCGCGAGCACCGCGCCACACACATGCAGTTCAAACAGCGTAGTCCGCAGCACAAACGGCACACGTACCCGCATGATTTCCGCAAGACCGGCCTGCCAGTAATTCGGCCAGAACTGCGCGCCGAGTGCCATGCGCACGACAGCGCGCCAGGTTGCCTGCGGCGTTAGAAATTCGCAAAACGGGCCGCCCGCCCGCGCGCGCTGCCACAGCCAGATATAGAGCAACATGTTGACCGCGCCCACGCCGGCCAGCACCAACCATGGTCGCAGATGCAACCATGCCTGCGGTCGCCGCAGCAATGTCGCGGCCAGCAACACTGGCGCAAGCCACAGCAGCACGGTGGCATGCCCCGCGCCGATGCCCGCGGCCGCAATGACGACCAACAGCCATTCCGCGCGCGCCGTTACAAACCAGTGCAGCAACGCGCACAGCGCTAACATCAGCAAAAATACACTCAGCGCCTGCGGCCCCGCTTCCGTGGCACACAGCCAGATCTGTTGACTGACGGCGTAAGCCACGGACGCCAGCACCGCGGCCGACCGGCGCACACCCAAGGCACGCAAACCATACCAGAGCAGCACCACCGCGCTGGTCATCCACAGCGCGGAAAAGATGTTCATGGCCAGCGCCGGCGCCTCACCGCCGGCCAGCACCGACCAGCCATGGCCCAGCAGCACAAACAAGGGGAAGCCAGGCGCATGCGGCACGCCCAGCACGCGCGGAATATATTGAAATTTCGCGGCATCGCCCGGACAGGCGCGCCCGCCCACGCCCGGATATGCCGTCACCAGATAGACCAGCAACATGCCACCGCCCAGAAGCGCCGCGGCGAGGTGGTCGCGCCGGCGCGCATGCAGTGGCAACGCAGAATAATCCGTCTTGGTATTCATGTTGAATCAGACAATATCATAAAGTGCGGCGCATGTCAAAGCCGCATTGCGCCGGAGAGCGATCCTCCACGCCGCTGGCTTTGCAAGTCACGAGGGGCTTCCACGCCCCAATTCTGCCAGTCCGTCGGTCAGAATAACACGCCAAGAACCTGCCCGAATTACGACTTTATACCTTCACGCGCCGCGCGCGAAGTTACCGCTTAACTTTAAACTTCGCGCCAGGCACCTTCCGCTGTGGCGGTCAGCGGCTCCGGCATGGGCCGCTGTACCGGACCCAACCAGCGCTCCGCTTCTTCTTCTCCCCCAACCGTTGCATACGCCGGCACGGCACCCGTGATCGCCGCCTCATATGCAGCCGGCGTCGCGCGGTGGTATACCAACGTATTTGAATTTCCAGGAGTTATTGAAACATTATCTACTTTAGTCGGCCATCTGTTATCTCCTGCCAGAGAATATGATGCTGGACTTAAAAGAATATTTGTCAAATCCCATCCTGAAGGAAGATTTGTCACAGCCGCAATAGTGCTTGAATAAACATTGCTGCATCGCTGGCCATGAGCAGGACTCCGGGAAATGTTAGCGCATAGCGTTCAGCAGACAATGAATAGAAACATTGTAGCGAAAAGCCCGACCAGGGACAAGCGCCCAAGGAGGTGCCTGGCGCGAAGTTTAAAGTTAAGCTTGGTGGTCGTTGTGTTCATGAAGCATCCATGCAAAGTGAAGATTATCGAGCAGGCCAATTTGGTGCTGGCTGAGTGGCTGGGCGTTGTGGGCCTTGCCGGCGCGAACGAGGCGCTGACGATGGACCCATGCGCCGAGCGCGAGATCGGGCGGGTATTCGCGCGGGATGAGAGTGTGGCCGTAGGTTTTATGATAGGCAGCAAGGCGCTGGTACATCTCAAGCCACGGGTCGTGCGGGATTTGCCCGTGGTCGACTTCGAGCTGGGCGGTGATGGCAGCGAGCCGGTCGTTCAACGCGGGGGATGTCGCGCGCTGTGACTCGATGGCGTGAAACGCCTGAGAGACGGCGGCGCAACTAAGGCCGCCGAGTTGCCGGCCTATTTCCTGAAGGGACAGGCGACTGGCGGCATAGGTGGCGGCGGCCCACAACAACACATGGCGTGCTTCACTAAGTGGCCCACCGCGATGGCGGGCGAGCAGCCAGTCAGGTGGCATGGCATAGCTGTTGGCGACGGCATTGATGACGCTGTCGAGTGGCAGGGCCTCGATGCGGCGACGTTTAGGTGCCGCACTGCTGTCTTTGCGGCCGGCGATGCCGAGGGCCGAAGTGACGGCGCGGGCAAAGTCTTCGCTGCCGAGAATGCTGCCGGCGATAAGGCGGCTGTACGGGTCGAATTCCTTGAGCAGGCCGTGGCGGACATAGCGGGCGTACTTGGCCTGTTGCTCGGTGGGCGTGTCGCCGAAGTCGGCCAGGATGGTGCTGGAGGTGAGCGGCCACGCGCACGGTTCGAGGCCGATGTAGGCACGGTAACTGCTCCACGGAAAGGTGCGCAAGGCCACAAGGCGCTGGCGGGCGGGGGCTGTGCGCAGGTCGTGATAACGAGCGGCATTCAGATGAATGTAGCGCGAGAGTTCGTGGCTGTATTGCTGGGAGTCAATGACGATGGCTTTGTAGCGGTCTTGGAAGATGTGACCGACGCGGTCGTGGCGGACGTTGTAGTGTTTGATGAATTTGTTCTGGAAGCGCTGCATGCAGGCGCCGAGATTGGCTTCGCGGGTAACGAGCAGGAGGTGGAAGTGATTGGGCATGAGGGCATAGGCGTGCACCTCGGCGTTGAACAGATCGGTGGATTCAAAGAGGAGATCGAGGAACAGACGGCAGTCGTCATCATCGTGGAAGACGGTGCGTTTCTCGTTGCCACGGTTGTAAACGTGGTACCAGAGATGCGGGCCTTCAATCCGAAGCGGTCGCGCCATGAAAGTTCAGGAAAAAGTGAATCGAAGCAATACTGCTCTAAGGTATGGTAGCATAGATGCGCGGGTGGTGTCAAACCGAGGCGCGGGGGTTCAACATTTACGCGTGGCGCGCGAATTTGCCGCTTAACTTTAAACTTCGCGCCAGGCACCTACGCGGGCACCTACGCGCAATAGCATAATGGGCGGCGCATGTCAAAGCGGCACGCGGATGTTC
>Ga0172371_10011298_pt1 | contig 11921 bp, 9 predicted proteins | sample Lak12m_FD_114543 | JGI IMG/M metagenome (GOLD analysis project Ga0172371, IMG submission 114543) | Freshwater microbial communities from Kabuno Bay, South-Kivu, Congo - kab_022012_12m | ecosystem: Environmental > Aquatic > Freshwater > Lake | place: Democratic Republic of the Congo: South-Kivu...
CGCACGGCCCGTGCCCCTGGAAGTCAGCGCAGCCGCGTCAGCTCTCCGGTTTCGCGATGTCTACGGGATTCACTTCGGCGTCACCCGACAGGAAATCGTCCCCTGGCACTGGATGTACTACCCGGAGCACGACTTCCCGTTCTATCGTGTATCCTTTCCGTCAAACATGTCTCCGCAGACAGCGCCTCCGGGGTGTTCGTCGGTCATCTGCGAGGTCGCTTTGAATCCCGGGGAAAGCGCTGACGAGGGCTCGCTCATCGACAGATGCCAGGAAGCCCTCGTGCGCTCCCGGATCTTCACGCCCGACGAGCGGATTGTGCACAAGGCAGCGTACAGGCTCTCGCCCGCGTACGTAGTATATGATCACGCGCGTGCGGGGGCCGTCGAGTGCCTGCGCTCCTGGCTGTCCGAGCGCAACGTGTTGATAGCGGGTCGATTCGGGGAGTGGCGTTTCTTCAACATGGACCACACGATCCTGTCTGGTCTTCGGGCAGCTTCGGAGGCTCGGGCGAGGCTCGGTCTGAACGAGGAGAAGAAACGGACATGAAGAGGGAAAACGTCGGCGTGATCCTGGCGGCCGGAGAGGGCCACCGCATGGGGGCCATTTCAGCGCACTACGCCAAGCCTGTGCTTCCAATCTGCAACAGTCCTCTCATATCGTCGCATCTGGGACTCCTGGCCGGCATCGGCATCAAGCGGATCATCGTCGTGGTGGGCTACATGAAGGACAAGGTCACCAGGACCGCTCTCGACTGTTGCCCCAACGGCGTCGAGCTCACCTTCCTGGAACAGCCCCAACGCCTGGGCATCGCACACGCACTCTACCTGACGCAGCCTGCCACGTCCGACGCCAACATCGTCGTCGTCCTGGGCGACACCCACTTTTCCGCGAGGAACCTGTCGGTCGGGCTCAACAAGCTCGAGGGCAACGGCTCGGGCAAGGCGTCCGCGGTCCTGTCGGTCCGCAAGGTCAGGGATCCCGAGATGATCCGCCGGGAGTGCACCGTCCGGTTCGATTTCCACGGTCGGCTGCTGGAGATCAGGGAGAAGCCGCAGACCCCGTTCAACGACCTGAAACCATGCGGCATCTACTTCTTCACGCCGGACATTCACGAAGCCATCGAATACACGTCCCCCAGCCCCTTGAGGGGAGAGGTCGAGCTGACCGACTCGATCCAGTCGCTGATCGATATGGGACGGACGGTCACGTCTGCCCCGACGGTCGAGTGGGACCGCAACATCAACTACCCCGGCGACATCTTGATGAGCAACCTGGTGGAGCTGAGACGGCGCAACCTGACCTCCTGCGTCGCCGACGACGTCACTCTCCATCATGAGGCTGTTGTTTCCGACAGTGTCGTCGGCCGGCAGTGCAGGATTTCCTCCCCTGCCCGCCTCGAACGCACGCTGGTTCTCGACGGAGCCGAAGTCACCCAGCACGGCACCTACAAGGATTGCATCATTGGCCCCGGCTTCATCATCGCAGACTGCCTCAAGGAAGAGTGGGCTGACACGCCTCAGGAACAGTAGACAGTAGACAGTTGACGGTAGACAGTGCGGAGGTCATGAGTCGTACCATTCAGGTTTCCAGAGGCGGTTGACACCCGCGAAGCCTTCGAACTGCTTCTTGCCCTGCAATGAAAGGAACAGGTCGCGGCCGATCACTCGGCCTATCGAGAACAGGAACCACCAGTACAGCCGGCGCCTGATCGGGTGCGGGGACATCAGCCCGGCCATGTACCGATGCGGCGCTTTTGAGATGAAATCCAGGTTGATCTGCGTGGCAAGCTGAGCCACCTCGTCCCGCGTCATCGCATGCGGCTTGATGATCGGATAGAACATGTCCCACTTCGAAAAGTCCCACTCCTCGATCAAATCCTTGAACTTGTCGAACGCCGGAGTGCCGGGGTAAGGCATCACCGGATGGATCGCCGGAAAATCGACGTGACTCTCGCGGACGTAGTTGGAGAGATGCTCCAGGCTCGAGGGGGTCTCGGAAGGTATGCCGACCAGGAAACAGGCCTGCCGGAACACCTCGGGATACTTCTTCTCCAGCATATGGGAGCACTTATAGAAGTGGTCCGCAGACATCTTGTCCTTGCCGATTTCGGCCATGCCCATCGGGTCCGACCTTTCGGCCCCGAACAGGCAATGACGCAGCCCGGCCTTGACCATCTTCTTGAGAACCCCGGCTTCCTCCTGCTTGAGCATCAGGTCCGCGCGCACGAACGCCCACCAGCCCAGCTTGAGCTTGCGCCTGATGATCTCCGAGCACGTGGCGTCCAGCCAGTGGGCATCGAAATTCCACGTGGCGTCCACCCAGAACAGGTATCGCACGTTGTACTTGTCGTGAAGAAGCGACAGCTCCTCCACCATGCGCTCCGGGCTCTTCATCCGGATTCGAGGTCGAAGCTTGACCGTGCCGTCCTTGTCCTTGTAGTGCTCACCCTCGGTCACTGACCAGGAGCAGAATTCGCAGGTGTACGGGCAACCCCGGTTCGACTGAACCGTGACCGCTTTTGGCCACAGCATGCCGAATGGAGCATATTTCTCGATGGGGATCATGTCGTAGGCCGGGATCGGAAGCGAATCCAGATCTTCGATGAGGGGCCGTGGGTCGGTCGCAACGACTTCCCCGTCCTGCCTGTATGCGATGCCGAGAACCCCGGAAGGGTCCTTGCCTTCGCGCAGGAATTCCAGCAGCTCCCGCAGCGTTTCTTCTCCTTCGTAGCGGACGACGAAATCGAGGTCAGGCCAGGTCTTGAGCGAGTAATCCGGCATGTGGGAGTGGAACACGCCTCCGGCGATGGTTACGACGTCGGGGTTGATCTCTTTGGCCATGCTCAGCACGCGCATGCCTTCGTTGGCATAGATGATCATGTCGCCCACACCCACCACATCGGGCTTCTCCTCCTCCAGCAGCCTCCGGAGGGTCTTCCAGCCGATCTTGTGGGGCATGCAGTCGATGATCTTCTGGTCCACACCGACCATTTCCCTCCGAATGTAGGCAGCCAGCGAGGGGAAATTGAGGGGTGGGAGGAAGTTGTCCGACTCGTTGACAATGGGCCACAGGTGCGACGGTGGTCGAACGTAGACGATCTTGATTCTGTCTTTACCTGCAAGAGCAGTCTTCATGGTTTTCAAGCCTCCATCCTCGTGCGGGGCCTGCCGCGGAAGCGGAAGCTAGATTAGGCAACTTGTGTCGTTCCGGTCAAGCAAATTCGGATCAGAAGGGCGGTAGACCTGACATGCTGAAGTCCCGGGAGAACCCCGGGGCACCCGGGCTAACGGGGATCAGTTGCCCTGCACCCTGGAGCGACGGAAGCCGAGCAGAGCGAAGGCAGCGAGGAACAGGAAAGCCGCTGCCGTAGTTCCGGCCGAGTTGGCGGCGCAACCGCCACCGTCGCCGCCGCCGTCGGAAGGCTTCTCATCCTTGGTGTCGGGCTCGCTGACGACGTCGTCCTCGGCTTCGGGGCTCACCACGGCCTGGCAGGTGAATTCGGCGCCGCACTCGAAGCCTTCCTCGCACGTTCCGCACTGGGCGCCGCAGCCGTCGTCGCCACAGGCCTTGCCTTCGCAAGCCGGGGCGCACGCGCACTTGCCGTCGAGCCCGCAGGTCGTGCCTTCCGCACAAGTCCCGCACACGTTGCCGCAGCCGTCGTCACCGCAATCCTTGTCGGTGCAGTTGGGGACGCAGCCGCAAACACCGGCCTGGCAGACCTGGCCGGCCTGGCACGCACAGTCGGCAGCGCAGGTCTCGCAGTTCTCCCCGCCCTCGGCATCGCAGGTGCCGTCGCCGCACGGATTCACGCAGCCGCCGCAGTCCTGGATGCACATGTCCACGCAGAGGGAATCCCACTCGGTTTCGCAGCAGTAACTGTCGGCTTCGCACGTGCACGCTTCGCACGGGCAGCCGCCGCAACCCATCGCACCATCAACGACCACGCAGCCCGGTCCGGATTGGCACGCACCCTCGTAGCATGTGCCGTCAAGGCACTCGCCGCACTGGCCGCCGCAGCCGTCGTCCCCGCACTGCTTGCCTTCACACTGGGGAACGCACTCCTCGCACTTGCCTGCCTCATTGCACAGGAACCCGGCCTGGCAGTCGCCGCACGAGCAGCCGCAGCCGTCGTCCCCGCACTCCTTGTCTGTGCAGTTGGACACGCAGCCGATCTCGCACTTCCCTTCCACGCACTCTTCCAGGTCCGGGCAGCCCTCCTTGCAGGTGCCGCACGAGCCGCCGCAGCCGTCGTCGCCGCAAACCTTGCCGTCACAATTCGGCGCGCAGCAGGCCTTCTGGTAGCACTTCTGACCCTCGGCGCAGCCGCAATCCTCCGGGCAGTTGGAGCAATTCTCCGACTCCTCGGGCTTGCACGCAGCGTCGCCGCAGTTGACAGGCTTCTCCTCGAACGGGCAGCCGCCGCAGTCATTGATGCACTCGTCCACACACTGGCCATCCCACTCATTTGTGCAGCACCAAGCGTCGTTCTTGCACACGCACTCCTCGCATCCGCAGCCGCCGCATCCCTTTGCGTCGGGCGTGGGCTCGCAGCCGGGACCGGCGTGGCATACGCCCTCGACGCACTGGCCCGCGCATTCGCCGCACTGGCCGCCGCAGCCGTCGCTGCCGCAGCTCTTGCCCTCGCAATTCGGAACGCAGACCTGGCAACCCTCGGGCGTACAGATCTGCCCCTCGGTACACGGTGGATCGCACTTCACGCAATCCTTGGGATTGTCGCCGGACGGGTCAGCCCCCGTTCCACCGCAATCGTAGAACCCCGCGTCAGCCTTCCACCCGCACTCCGAGCCGCCCTGCGGGCAGTCGAGACAGAACAACTGGCCCTTGTCGCAGAAGACCACCCGCCCCGAAACGTCGCAACATCCCTCGAACGACACGTCGCCGCACGTCGGAGCGCTGGGCGTATCCAGGCCCAGGCAATCCGCCGGATAATCTGCCAGAACCGGAGCACTGAACAACCCCACCGCCAGGAACAACGCCGCTACCACTCTCACCTTCATAATCGCCTCCTCACCTAAAAGCCAAAAAAAAGGATGCACGTCTTTTACCGGAACCGGCTGCGGAAGTCAAGCTTCATGCCCCCGAAAAAAAGATCAGCGCGTCACGGGCTCATGCGCCAGGTCGTGCCGTTGGGAAGAACCTCGACGTGAAGCGAGAGGTTTCTCTCTGCCGCGATCCGCCGGGCATCCTCTTTGCGGCCGGGGTGAAGCGAGAGCGGGGGCACGCTGTACCATTCGCCGCCGGGGTGAGTTGGGACCATGACTCGCGCCTTGAGGTCGAGCGCTGCCTGGACTGCCTGGCCGGGGTCCATGACCGTCCGGCGCCCCCAAATGAGGCTCCCGCCTACGGGAAGGAGGGCCAAGTCCACTTCGCGCTGTGCGCCAACACGAGCGAAGACCGGTCCGTAAGAAGCGTCGCCCGCAAAGAAGATCGTGCTGCCCCCTCCCGACACGAGATATCCGTTCTCCCGCGGCGGCGGAAAAGTATGCTCCATGGGGAAGACCTCAATGTGAAGGTTGCCCAGCCCTAGCGACGCACCCGGGCAAACCTCACGCACCTGGCCTAACAAAGCTCGGGGCAGCCGCCGGGCGATGCCGGGCGGACCGACTATCACTGTGCTCGGCCCCGCAATCCTGGCTACCGCCCGAGGCTCGAAATGGTCCGCGTGCAGATGAGACACGAGGATCACGTCGGGCTCATCGACCGCGTCCAGGGGAATTCCGGGCCGCACCGCAGGCAGGAAGCGCATCCGCCGCGAGAACCAGGGATCAGTCAGGACGACTAAGCCGCCGATGCGGATGACTGCAGTGCAGCAGCGCACGAGAAGCACGCTGACCTCGAAGCAATCACTCATCTTGCAGGCTTGCCCTCGTGTTGAGCGTAAATCCGTGACCAGACGTCACGCACCGAAAGCACATGGGTGGCCGCCTCCGAATACGCACCCGTCACCGTCTTGCCGGGATCGAAATCCACCGGCAGATAGCGGCACGGAAGAAGACATGCCGAAGTCAGCCTCCGCTTCGTTTCGACATGCTCCTCCCTCGTCTCCCTGGTAAGGAAGAACTCAGGGTCCAGACGTGCTTTCTCGGGCAGACCATACAGGCCGGTCTCGTTCTGAGCAGCCTTGGGGAACCTCACGTACCAGCGGGAGTCTTCGGGAAACTCCAGGAAGAAGCCGAACTTCAGCACCAGGACGAAGATCGACACGATGGTGAAAAGGGCCACAGCGTTCTTCCTGAGCCCCCCGATCGACGTGAGCCGGTCCAGGCCGTATACGATGAACAGCACGACCGACGGCAGCGCCAGGAACAGGAAGGACATCTTCAGCTCCTCCCAGTTCTCCTGGAAGGCCCAGAAGACCCAGGACAGCAGCGCCCAAGCCAGGTGCCCCAGACAAAGCCTCCGGCTGTTCTTGCTCAACTCGGGAATCCCCAGCATCCCTGTCCCGATGAGAAGGAAACCGAACGAGGTGAGAAAGACCAGCGGGATGGTGAGAAAGACAGGGAAGGGGAAGTGGGGAGTCCTGACCCATTCGTCGGCAAAGGGGTAGTTGAGCATGCCGTTGAACTGGAAATCGAGCCCCAGGAAGGAATGGGTGAAAGTGGGGCGGTATCCCTCGAAGTGTCCGTACTGGGAAGGATGTGCGATCGGAGATCCGAACGCGTACTGCTTCCAGTACATGACCGGAAGTATCAGGACAAAGGCTCCTGCAACGAAGAGGAGGACGGCTCTAAACCCCCTCCATCTGCGGTGCGCCGGCTTTCCTCCCGACTGCTGCATGCCTCGCTGGAAGACCCAGACGAGCAGGATGGGCACATAGATGATGGCTTCGTTGCGGACCCCCCCCAGCGCACCCAGGACGATGCCTGCCAGCAAGGGAAGGAATGGCTCAGTCTCGAGGATCAGCAGAAGCGCTGCGATCATGGCGAGGGCCATGAAGTTGGCGTTCATCCGCTGGAAGGAGAGAGCGAACGGATTGAGGACGAGCAGCAGCGCTCCGGCGAAGGCGAGCCACCGCTTGCCCGTCAATTTGTGCACAAGGGCGAAGAACGCGACGGCCCCGAGGCAAGGAATGAGTGCGAACAGGAAACGGAAGCCCACGAGGTCGAAAAGCTGATAGAACGGCGCAGCAAGCGCTGCCGGACCGACACGCTGGTCCTTGGTGGCGATGCCGTATGTCCCCTTGCCGATGAGGTCTTCCGGAAGGCGTTGGGAAAGTGAGTACTGCGTTCCAGCTTCTCCGGACTCGGACCGAAAATCGACCTTCTCTCCGGTCATGAGCACGGCCGGTACTGCGATGTAGGTGTCCCAGTACCCTTCGGCAGGGCCTTTGAACAGGACAAAGTAGACTGCGAACACCAGGAGTCCGACCAGCCACGCTGTCTTCTTCCCTTTTTCGGTCTTGCCAAGGACGATTTCTTCGAACTCGGGCAAAAAGAATCCTCCTCTCGCCTTCCCGTCAGCGACGCCCGGAAACCGTTGCCATCCTACGACCGCACCTCATTTTTTGCAAGACGGCAGCAGCCGCCATGACTCGATGAAGCGTTGCACCACGGTCAGGCCGATGAGCGCAGCGAAGAGGGGAACCCAAATGTTACGCAGGTCGGGCAGGAGATAGAACAGAGCGAAGAAGATGATCGTCTCCCCACGCTCCATGAGTCCGGGGAGGTAGTGGATGGAACGTGGGCCATTGTTGGCAGCGACTGCCGCGGCGGAAAGGAAGATGGTGATGCTGAGCAGAGTGGCTCCCAGCAGCGCGACTGCTGCCATGCGGATGTCCGGAAACGTCAGGGCGTAGAACGAGACAACGGCCACTTCCACCAGCCGGTCGCAGAAGAGATCAAGGAAGCCGCCGCGGGGCGAGTCCGCGCCTTTTGCCCTGGCCAGCGGGCCATCGATGAGGTCAAGCAGGCCGGACAGTACAATCAGGGCCGCGGCGACCACACGGAACCCGGCGAAGAAGAGCACGCCCGACAGGACCCCGCACGCCGCTCCTGACTGAGTGACCGCCCCCGGACGGATTCTCGTGCGTGCCAATGGAGCAACGACTCGGGAAAGAATCGGAAGCAGAAACTTCTGCGACAGACTGTCAAGCATGACGGCCTCCTTCGTCCGGGAAGACGCATATCGAGTCCTGGCGCAGGATGATCCGGACCGGAGCAGGTCCCGAAGCGGTAGCACGGGCCAGAAGATCCCTATACTGCGGGGCGAGCATCTCCGCGGGCCAGCGGCCCAAAGGGCAGTCCAGGTGCGTCGGATGTGCCACAGCGGAAATGACGCTTGCGTGTCCCACCAGCGCCTCGACCTCCGGACCGGCGGGAGCGATGCACAGATTGGCGGGAGACTCCACCTGGACGATCCGGCCCGAAAGCATCACTGCCACCCGATCCGCCAGAGCGAACGCATCCCTCTGGTCGTGCGCGACGAGAATCGACGTGAACCCCAGGCTGGACCGCATCCCCCGCAGAAGCTCCCGCAGCTCCTCCTTGAGCGCGGGGTCGAGGTTTGCAAACGGCTCATCCAGCAGGAGTATCTCCGGCTGGACGACCAGAGCACGCGCGAGGGCCACCCGCTGGGCCTGGCCTCCCGACAGCTCGGAAGGGAAACGGCCCTCCAGACCGGAAAGCTGGAGCCGGCCCAGCATGTCCCGGGCGGCGTCGAAAGCTCTGCGGCCCTGCCCGCGCACACGCAGACCAAACGCCACGTTCTCCTCCACCGTCATGTGCGGAAACAACCTGTAGTCCTGAAACACCATCACGGCCGGGCTGCGACCATAGCTCGAAACCGACCGGCCGTCGACCAGCACCTCCCCTGAGTCCGCGCTCAGCAACCCCGCTACCAGCTTCAGCATCGTCGTCTTGCCCGCACCCGACGGACCCAGCAGGGCCAGCAGCTCCCCATCCCTCACCAGCAGGTCCAGTCCGTCGAGTACCCTCCTGCCCCCCAGGGACTTGTGAACTCCTGCGAGTCTTATTTCCGGCATGTCATCCTCCAGTCAGCCCCCCGCCAGAGGAGCAATCGAAAATCGCAAATCGCAAATCGAGAATCGGGAATCCTGCTACACAAAGTACACCTCGCGGTCCCGCAACTTCCTGTGCAGGTATGCCTCGGCGGCGAGGATGAAGAGCATCCCCGGGACCGAGAGAAGAATGCTCAGCACCGCGGCAATGGGGCGGTTTCCTGCCGCTGCATGGGGGTAGAGAAGGAGAGGCAGGGTCAACACGCGGCCGCCGCCGCACATGAAGGTGAGCAGGTACTGCCCCGTGGATACCAGAAACGCAAGCGTTCCTCCCACGACCAGACCCGGGGCCAGCACCGGCAGCGTGACCCGAAGGAAGGTCTGAGTGGCGGAGGCGCCCAGGTTTCGCGCCTGCTCTTCCAGCCGGCCCCCGCCCGCGGCATATGCGGTCTTGAGCACTCTCAACATGTACGGTGCTGCCGGCACGACATGCGCCAGCACGACCCCGAAGAACGTGTCGGCCAGCCCCAGCACAATCATCACGTGCTGCATCCCGGTCACGACGGCAATCGGGGGCACGATCACGGGCAGCAGAAGCATCGCTTCGACCGTGTGCTTGCCGGGAAAGTCGCTCAGAGCGAGCGCCCGGGCCGCAGGAATCGAGATCAACGCACACACAAACGTCACGCACAGCGCCACCGTGACCGTCGTGAAGAGGGCTGATGCCACAGGCCCGTGGAGCGCGTCGCTCGCCCACCACCGGAAAGTGAGTTGTGAGGGCAGCAGCGCGGGCCAGGCCCAACCCTCTGCCACGGAGGCTATGAGCGCCGTCAACAGAGGCAGGACGACGGCGATGGCGCACATCCACACGAGCACGCCGGCTCCCTGATGGCGCCAAGCCTTCATCGCGGTTCCTCCCCTGGATGCTGCAACCTGGGTTCTATCCCCGCGACCATCCTTCGTGCCATCCAGGAATTCGTCTTTCCCACGTACAGATAGACCAGCGCCAGAGACATGGCCGCAATGATCATGCAGAGCGCCACTCCTTCGGGACGTTGCAGCAGATCCGCATCGACATGTCTCCGGAAGGCCCAGACTGCCATGGTCGAAGGATGCGCCGCATCGACCAGGTAGGGCACTTCGAAGGCACCGAAGTCATACGCGAACACGAACAACGAAGCCGTCGCTGTCGCAGGCCATGCCAGCGGAAGCAACACCCGCGTCCATGTCTGGAATCTCGACGCTCCCAGAGTCCTGGCCGCCTCCGCGAGCCTGCGGCCAGCGTGGTCCAGCACTCCCAGCACCATCAAAGCGACGAACGGCGCCTCCTTCCAGACATACACGAGGATCACTCCCACCCCATGACGGTCGTTTACCAACGGGGGGAAGTCCTGCATCTCGTCGAGCACGCCGACAAGATACAGCAGCCTGGCGAGAATCCCCCCCTGACTCAGAAAATCCGCTACCATGAATGCAGCAACCAAGTGCGGCAGTACGACAGGAACTCGAAGCAGAAACCGGAGCGCACCAAAGGTCCTTGCCGACGCAAGAAGCCCCGCTGCCATCGCGAGCCCGAGCACCGCGGAAAGCGTAGTCGATACTGCAGCAACCAGCAGCGTGTGGCCCAGGTTCGGCAGAAAATCGGGGTCCGATAGAACCGCTGAGTAATGCCGCAGGGTCAGCTCCGACTCGCCAAGCAATGGTTGGAAACCGAAGCTGCGCAGCAACCCCAAAGAGAGCCCGCCGCCAAACAGCACCGCGAGGAGCGCAAGCACCGGGAACAACGCAACCCATCGATGCGATCCGGATTCCTTCATCACTCCTTCAGCACGCGGGCTTGCCAGAGTCGTTCGATCGCTGGGATGTACTCGGCCGCAAGCTCCGCGTCTCCCCGCGCAGCAAGGTCGTCCAACGGCAGCAAGTGCTCACGCCGGCCAAGCTCGGACACGCGATAGCGATCCTTCGCACTCAGTCTCGACAGGTCCAGCACGGTCGTGTCACCCCAGACCTCGGGGTCTGCCTTGAGCAACTGTGAGCCAGGGGAAAGAAGATGGTCCGCCACGACCATGGCCCCCGCCTTGTTGGGAGCGTTGTACGGAATCGCCACGAAGTGCGTGTTGGTGAGCGTCCCGGAGTCAAATACGAGCGGCCGGCTCGTCGCCGGAAAGCCCCCGCCTCGCACCATCGTCGCCACTTTCGCCGGGTTGTAGCCCATGGTGAAATCCACCTCCCCACGGCCGTAGAGCGCATCGAGCGCTCCGATGCTTTGCGGGTAGGTCTCGCCCTCGCGCCACAAGTACGGCTCGATGCGGTTGAGCATCTCCCACAGGGGGCGGGCCCGCTCCTCCAGGAACGCCTGGTCGAAATCCCGTTCGAAGGTCTGCCTTCCACCTGCCACGTAGCTCAGGGCGATCCTGACGAAAGCGCTTCCTGTGAAATCCGGCGGGGCCGGATAGGTGAAGCGCCCCGGATGGCTGCGCACCCATTCCTCGAGCTGCCCGATCGACCTGGGGGGTGCTTCCACCCGGGCAGAGTCATAAACCAGCACGAAGAACGCTCTTCCCCACGGGCTTTCGAACCCTTCGACGGGGGTCCCGAAGTCGGTCGAGACCGCGGGGTCCGCCGAGTTGACGTAGCGGCGGAAGTTGGGCAGTCGGCCGGAAAATGGCCCCCACAGCAGGTCCGCACTGCGAGCAGTCCTGAAGTTCTCTCCGTTGATCCAGACCAGGTCGATGGACCCCTCGTCCCGGCCGGCTTCCTTCTCCGTCAGCAACTTGTCGATGAACTCCGCTGCTTCCATCGGTATGCGATGCAGCTCTACACCGAAGTCAGCGGCCAGGGACGGGGCCACCTTCTCATCGATGAACGAGTTGACCGAGGGGTTGCCTCCCCACATGTAGAAGTGTACCTTCGTGCCCCTGGCAGCGGCGACCAGATCCTCCC
>Ga0172371_10011300_pt1 | contig 11920 bp, 7 predicted proteins | sample Lak12m_FD_114543 | JGI IMG/M metagenome (GOLD analysis project Ga0172371, IMG submission 114543) | Freshwater microbial communities from Kabuno Bay, South-Kivu, Congo - kab_022012_12m | ecosystem: Environmental > Aquatic > Freshwater > Lake | place: Democratic Republic of the Congo: South-Kivu...
GCTACTATCCTTAGAGATTTGAAAGAGCTCCAAGCGCTTAATCTGCTTGTAAAAGTAGGAAGAAAATATACTCCTAACACTAAAATCTTGAAGGCTATGATGCCGAGTAAGAAGGCATAACGTAGAAGTCACCGGCGCTGCGCGGCTTTATCGCGCAGCGTCCATGTGGACTGCCGGGTTGGGCATTACGGATGAATGCCAGTGCGATGCAGCGCGGCTTGGAGCAATTTGGCGTGGCTTACCGCCCCACCTTCCTTGATGCGTTTTGTCATGATTACCCCGGTTTCGGATGAGGGTTCGTAACTGCAGGCCGCCGTACCGGCACTTCCTGCGTCCGAAGCCAGGATGGATGCGCGCACCTTGAGACGGCCACTGCCGTCTCTTGCCAGACTCAATGCACTGCCGGACGTATCGACTTCGACAATACGACAGCCGTGATGGACGAAATCACCAGATTCCCAAGTGTCAGGCGTTACAACTGCCAGCAACTTGCCATCGCGCCCCTTCGCGAGATCAACCTGCGTCAGCCGCTCACCGCCCAACTCTTTGGCCTCTCTCGCACCAGCCAGTTTTCCGGCAAAGCGCCACCGCCACTGTGAGGGAGTGCCCGAGGCGCGGGTGGCGAATACCACCAGATCGTTCTTTTCCATGTCAGGCGATTTACCGTGAAAAGCCATGCAGCTAAGTACCAGATACAACTCGTTGCCATCATGGTAGAGCGCCGGTTCGTTCCAAAGCATGCAGTGCCGGGTCTGCGGTGAGAGTGAGGCCAGATTGACGTCCACCCCCCAACGGTCATCGGTCTTCACGCTTCCCAATCTTGCCGCCGGACCGTCGGACAGCGCTGCCGGTGCTCTGGCCGCGCTAACCAGTATTCGAAAACTGCTTACGGGGCGCTTTTTGAAGCCCCCTTCATCCGGCAGGAAATACTGCAATCTTGCACCGTACCAAAGGGTTCCTTCAGGGGTGTTGACTGGCAGCAGGTTGGCTACCTCATGTCCCATATGCCCGGATTCGCCATCGGGAGAGGTCGCTGAAATGGCAGACCAAAGTTTGCCAGAGAAGCGCCAGTTCCTCCCCCCGTCCTGGCTCCTCGCCAGATGAATATCCACACCGGGCATGGCGCTGCGGCTGCGGCGGAACGGGCGACGCTTTTCCGACTCGCCCGTAACGCGGATGTTTGGCCATGAGTAGGCCATCCAAAGTTCGCCTGATACCGGATCCCGCCGGATGCTCGGGTCGGCGAAGCCGGAAAAGGGGCTGGCTTCCCCACTCGGTAAAGTCGAAACCGCATCGCCGATGATCTCGATGGATGGGCACGCAGAACCAACGCAATCGAAATCCGAAGCAAAAAGCGCATGCGGAACAAGCAGGGAAAGAACGGCAGCGAATCTGATTTTCCAAGAGGCCATTATGTTCTCCTTCATGATGCCCAACGTAAAGTTGAGGGGCGCGCCGCTTTTGGCGCGTCCCTCTCGAACGCCATGTTAGAACGTTCTTGGGAACTACTTTGCGCTTGAAATTGCGAGTTCCAACGCGGCTTGCGTTTTATCAACAACCTGTCCATCGTCTTCCTCGGGCGTGAACTTCCATGTCCGCTTTTCTACCAAGCTTGGCGCATGTTCTATGGCGCCCATCGGCTCAATTCCCATAGCCGTAAGGCGTGCCAGTAGTTCTTGCAGAACATCATCCTTACGAAGTGACCACGTAGAAGCGAAGCAGCGCCAGAATACCCAGCCAGCTCGTTCCAAGACACGCTGACGGTTCATGTCATGCTGCCATCGGTCTGGGCCGTGGTATTCGTCGCCATCCAACTCAATTGCCAAGCGGTTATCCCCTGCACCCTCAACGACCATGTCGATGCGGTAAGCGCCAGTCTTCACTTGTGGAATAACGCGATACCCACGAGAGAAAAGAACGGAAAACACTTCCCGCTCGAACCCGGACTCGCACTGGTCAATCAGCACTTCCGCTTCCTCTTTGTCCGTCACCATCGGCTTGTTAAAGTGACTGAGCAAGGTAAGGCGTAAATCCTTATCCGACAAATCGGATGTTTTCACGGAGCGAACCAAATACATCCGATCTCGTGCCCGGCTGGCCGCCACGTTGAAACGCTGATCGAATTTTAGGCCAGAAAGAGCGTGACAATTTTTGCTATCTACAACCATTGACAGGAACATGATGTCCCGTTCACTACCTTGGAATGTGCGAGCCTCCCCGCATTCAAACTTGCGGTGAAGTAATTCGGCAGCATCGCAACGTTGGCGCACGATAGAATCAATGTGTTTGGCTTGATCCATTCCCAGCAGTGAAACAACGCCAATAGTGCGGCCTACAAAAGCCTCATTTTTCAGAATGGCCGAAATTTCCTCAGCGATGGCCTGAGCTTCGAAATCGTTATGGTCGTGCTTACCACGGAAGCCATCCGTGACGTAAATATCGACAAGCGGCGGGTCAATCCGCTCTGATGCTTTTGGAATGCGTAACGGTTGAATTCCGCCTTTGTAAAACACACGATTGGCGTAAGCAATGATGGGCGGAACACAACGGAAATGCTCGCGTAGCATGACTTGCTCAGCAGCAAATACGCGGGCCGCCAGATCATAGAGGGATTTTTCCGGTGTCATTTCCGTTCCGTAGGGCTGATCGGAAAGGAAACGAACCTTGAGTTCCTGAATCCGTTGGCTGGCGATAAAGCTTCCATCCGGTGAAACCTGTTTATCGTCGCCTACCACCAGAATTTTCTTGCCGCGCAGAATGGCGGGCAGTGCCCAGAGGTCAGATTGGCTTGCTTCATCGACAATCACAAGGTCGAACGCTCCAATGTCAGGTGGCATGGCCTCCGATATGCGGGCATGGCTCATGATCCAGCACGGGACAGCGCCGGCAGCATCCAACATCGCCTCTCTGGCATCTCTACGATAGCGCGTTGCGTTTGGCCCCGTTCCCTGACCGATACGGCGGATTGCCGTTGCATAGCCCGCAAGCGCTTGGAGAACCTTGGGCGTGGCATTCCGTTTGGTTGCCAACCATGCAGCTTTGGAAACCAAATCCTTGTAGAGGCGAAAGAGACCACCCTCAAGGTCTCTGCGTCTGGCCGAAAGTGCGAGCAATTCATTTCGAGCTTCAATGCTGTCGAGGTAAGTCCGCATACGAGCCCAGTTCCATGCCTGCCGCCAAATAACAGGAAAAACCACGTCTTCGCCGGACATCTCAACTGGCTGAGAACGGACACGAGATGCCAGTTTCGGAGCGCCTGCCTGTTCAATACGGACAGCGGAATCCTTGATTCGTGTGAGATCAACCGTTAGCGAGGCAATACGCCTCAATTCTGCTGTCAACTCTGCATAGTGTGCAGAGGCGCGATCAGAAGGAACGCCCGGATTTCCAAGCTGTTTTTCGATGAACTGTTTTAGCGCAATAGATACTGGCCCCGATTTTCCTGCGAGTTTTTCCTGAAGGGTGCTAAGTTGGGTTGCGGCTTTGGATAGTTCCGCCTTGGTAAGGTGACGTAGTAACTGACTCTTGACTTCATTGAGTTCGGCAGAACCGCCCATCAACGCCTTTGCTGGAGCCGAACAGAATACGGCATCGGCCTTCTTTGGTAATGTGTTATCGAATTCTGTTGCCAGTCGATGAGCTTTTTTCGCAAAGGTGGCAACTATCTCGATTCGGCGCAAAGCAGAGACGCCACCCTCTAGGCGTGGGATGGAAAGCTCGTCTGCAAACTGGTTCCACCGGCTTACGAAAGACACTACTTTTTCGTGAAGCTCGATGTGCCGCTGCACATGAGCCCAGTCGTCTATCGACGCAGGTGAAAGCCCGGAGACTTTAACCACGGCGATATGCTCTTTCGCATCGCCTGCCCCAAGCGCAATAAAGCCAAATGGCTTGCCGGTCACCACTGCACGGGCAACGGCTTCCCGAGTTTTTACAGTGTGCAAACCTGCATCGGGGAATTCCACTGGTCGCTTGAGGAATTCAGCGCGCGCCTCAATGAGTGCGTCGATGTCTGAAAATAAAGACTCAAGCGCTTGCCGTTCGGAATTAAACGACGGCAGTCTGCATTTCATTCGCAAATCAATGGGCCAACCACTATCGGTTGACTCCAATTCTTCGGCCAAGGTCTTGGCTTCTTCGACTAACTCAAGAAGATCCCTTGCCGCGATGAGCACTTCGGCGGTTGTAGCCTTCAGATCAAGAAGGTCGCCTCGCTCAATCTCCGCCTCAATCGTCCGCATACTGGATAGCACTTCGTGCAGTTCGGCGATTGCAGCTGTGGTAGGAAGTGACTCAGCAGACGGGCAGCTGGCCTGTACATAAACCAAATCTTGTCCGACTTTACGCCGTGCTTCACGGAGTTTGCCAGCCTCCTCTTCAGTCAGAGGGGGCGCATTTTCCGGTGAAAGTGTAATGTCATCATTAAACCAGCCGTACTGTTCCAATCCGGAAGTAACCAATTCGGCAAATTTTTGTGCGCGCATTGGCGCGCCATCAACTTCCACCGCCGAAAGCTGTGCAATCGCGATTGCATCAATGCGTGTGTCAATGGAGGCGAGTTCGTGGTGGGCGCGATCAATGGCGCTTTCCAGAGTTGCGATAGCACGGCGTGTCTGTTCCGGATTTAACTGGGATACCTGATGCTGAATCGTCTCGATTGACGCTTGAAACTGGCGGACGCCCTCACGGTCGCTGGCCATAAGCGCCACAGTCAGTGCGCGGACTTCCTCTGGTATTTTAGACTGTAGTACTTCAAGCGCGGGTTCTCCGCGTGATGTGACGAGAACCCGTCTGCCAAGCGCTAGGTAGTGACAAATGACATTGGCGATAGTGTGAGTCTTGCCGGTGCCTGGTGGCCCTTGTACAGCTACACCCGCAGCTTTTTCCAGCCGTTGAATGATGGTGACCTGCTCTTCATTGTAAGGCAGGGGAAAATAAAGCTCTTCTACCTTGCCCTGACTCGATCCGCGACTTGAAAGCCCACGGAAGCGAATGGGCTCGAATTCAACTGGCTTGTCTGAAGGCGGGGTAACAAGGGCAAGCGGGCCAATTGGAATATCGCAACCGGAAGCCAGCTTGTCCTTCAGGCGTTTCAAGTCATCCGTCAGATAGTGAGTAGTGCGCGGTCGTGAAAGCAGAACCCAGGCATCCGCAACTATCAAGTCGGTGCCTGGGGTAGGAAGCGGTTCTCCTGTGGTAAGCACCTCTAGATAGCTGCCGTTGCTATCCAAGTTTGATGCGGCGAGTTTGAGGACATCGGTGTAGCTCGAAGCATCAAATGGGGTAACAGGGCGCTCGTTATGTCTTTGGAGTTGCTCTTTGATAGCGCGCTCAACATCAGCAGCCCCGGGCACCGAGCAAGCAATGAACGCATCCATTTCCACTCGTGTTTCGGTAGCACGGGGGCGAATCTCAAGCGCCATGCTTCTCTCGTCAATGAAAATTTCGACGGCTTGAGCAAGTAGCGGATATTCAAAGCTAATGGTGCTTTCCCCGAACGGAATCTGCCAAGAGGCAACGCCAATGCCCCATATGAGTTCTTGTGGTTTGGCTGTTTCTTCTGCCTCAATCTGGTGTTTCAAGGCGAACAGATCACCATAAAGGGAGATGCTCTTTCGACGCGGACGTTCGCCCTCAGCCCAAGCTTTCCATTGAGGCAAATATTCTTGGAGGGCGGCTTGGGCTTTTTGCCTCAACTGTTCTTGTCTTAGCTTTGCGTCATGAGTTTTTGTTAACCGAGGATCAGGTTTGGATTCATACTGGGCAATCCAAGTGACCAGATGGCCTTCATCCAGTGCAGGCGGTGCACCAAATGGGTCATTACTGACCTTGAATAGCCCCTTGAACAGGTCGGGCACAATTGGGGGGCGATGGGCTTCGAGGCGCGCCAGATGCAGCCAGATGTGGTCACCCTCTGGGCGAAGATCAAACTCAAGGCCGGGAAGTCCCGCCAAGTCGGTATTGCGACGAACGAACCCCTTCGCGGCAGAGATGCGGTAGCCTTTCGGGTCAATTTCTTTTGCTTGCTCTTCGATGTATTCCAGCAAGCCTTTAAGCAAGTCACGCGGTGAGTTCATCATTCCTTCTTTAGCAATTGGCGCGATGCTGAGTCAAGTTCTAACGTGGAAGTAAGGGGCTGCGCGCTTTTGCGCAGTCCCGCTTGACTGTAGGGTTAGGAATTTTAGCTTCCATTGCTTGGTTTTGGTTTCGCAGAGCCACGACCAAAATGATCGGTAAGTGGCTCTTCACAGTGGCGAAGAACTTCACCGTTATGAGGGTTTGTGATTACTTCTTTATAGCGATTATTTTCGCGGTCAATCTCGCGCGTAAGCTTGTTCCATTGCCCAGTATCGCGATGAAGATCATCACCTGAGACAGATTCATAGATTGGTTTTCTGTACCCAGGGCGCTCTTGTTTCATTCCGATCTTTTCGCGGATAACCAGTGTCTCCTGAATGTGAACACCGAAGCTGCGAGCTATAGAACCGCAGGATGGGCATGGATTTCGTTCGGTCGGCAATGTGCTTGATGCTTCATTGATTGGAGCACCACAAGAAGCGCAGGACGTTGAGTCTAGTGAGGACGTCATGGCAGTGCCTAACATTGTATTAGACAGAAATAATTCCGCATAACGCATTTCTCACCTGACGGTGCGTAGCGCAGCGGAGCACCGGTCAGGTGTAGAAAATGGTTCGGCCTAAAAATTACTTCTTAAAATCTGGATGGAGTTTACCACATTCCTTACATTGACCGTTATCTCCAATTACCCCAATACAATTGTCATCAATGCATAGTACTCTGTCGCTCAATTCATCTGCTTCATATTTAACTGGAGGTGTCAAGGTTTCAGCCGTCTCAGAATAATAGCATTTCTCAAATTCATTTCTTATTTGTGATGGAGGACCATATAAATTCCACCTCTTTTCTCTCTTTATTTGATTGTCAATTTTGTCAATGATGAAAAAGAGTTCTGCCAGTTGTTTTCTTATTTCAGCCGAAATTTCTTTATCTGAAAGCCGAGCGCCCTTTATTTCTAATTCTTCAAGCATTTTCTCATATCGTTCGTTATCAGCATATTCCGCCTCCTCAAGCGCTTGAATGTAAAAGTTCCGGCGCTCCATTTCTTTATGATCGTTATTTTCTGCTATTTCTAGAGCCCTTTCTAAATCGTCAAGAACAACCCTTTTCACATGTATTTGTGCGTGAACAGCTCGCACAGCCTTATCAATCCTTCTTGTTTTTCCCCACCAACTGAAAAAACCTCCCTTAATTTCCCGTTTGGCCAATTCAAGTGTTCTCAGCTCCATTACCGAGTTCAAAAAATCTTGACGAGCCCAAGAAACCTGTAGACGTAAATCCTTTAACGTATACGGATCTAAAATTAGGTTAGAAAAAAATTTTCTTACGTCTGCATAATGCATCTTTTATCCCTTGGTATGCCGAACGCCAAGGGTAACCTGCCGCCGCCACTGAACTTGCCGCGTCTAGCGCAACGCTGCTCCCGGCGGTCAGGTTGACCCGCTTGTTCGCGGTTTTATTTCTATTTGTAGTTTTACACAACGATCTTACCGGCAATGTTCATAAGTTTATCTAGGCAAGGTTTAATAGTTGACACTTCTTGTTTCACTAATTTCATGTCCATGATCATGAAAGGTGGTGGCATTTGGGGCATAATAAAAATTCCAGCTGTGAAAACACAAATAACAGTTATGAGTGATGGAAGAAACTTAAGCGGAGAACAACTAAGGAGAACAACTAATAATACAAGCGAAAACACCAGCAACCCGAAACGAAATCTTCCTTCAGAATCAAATTTTTCATTTTCGACTTTCTTTGAAATGTCAGAATAAACCTCATTGAAAACATGTTGTTTTCTGTTTATTTCTCCGCATATTTGATTTTTCATCTGCACCAACACATTTCTAATTTTATTTGAAATATGCGTTTCAGCATCAATTAGGTCAAAGTAACTATTCCTTTCCAAAGCTGACGCCGACATTTTAATCCCATCGTTAACTATTGTCATTTTATTTTTCCATTCACCATTCAAATAACTTCCAAAACCATCTGTAAGGTTTCTGTGAGTATAATATACATTGTTATTGTTCATTGTTGAAATTGTATTTGATGAAATTTTAGGAAATTGTTTCATTGTGTTTTCTAATGATCTCAACTCATCAACAATACGACTTAATGATTTTTTTTCTAGTAAAATTTGCTCGCGTTTCTCATCTCTCAACCTAAGCAACAACGCATCGACAGAATTTTTAATCGGCACCAAAAGTGGATCATTTTCAATTTTAAGGCAATACCTGCGATCAATCTTAATAACTTGCTCGAGGCGAATTATTGCTGTGGTTGTGTTGCCAAGTTGGGCTTTATATTGTGCATTTTGATAAAGTGCTTCTGCGAAATTTGGTGTAAGCAAAACAGCTTCATCTGTGAGCATTTCTGCTTCCTTGATAAGACCACTACCAAATTTAATTACAGCTATATGAATCAGAGCAAAGCTTGCATAATATGATGATTTAGGCTTTGCATATTTTACTGCTTTTTCGAAATACTCAAGAGCCTTAATTTCATCATGTTTATGGAACATGAAAATCATGCCTATACTGATATGTACTGAAAAATCATATTTATTTTTGTTTTCAGAATCAAAAAAATCCTCAAGTGCATCTTCGTACCATCCATTGCCATAAGCATCTTCCGCTCGCCTTTTTAACTCCTTAGCTTGTGTATCTAAAGGTGCCATTAAAACCTCTAAAATATTTTTCAGAGTTTCCCTGTTCTGTTCGAGTTGCCATACAACTTCTGAAATACCAAATTCAAATGCAGACTTTAGTCCTTCAATTCCTTCTTTAACTTCTCCAATTCCATAGGAAATATCATCTAAACCCTCACGAATTCGTTCTTGGCTTAGGACAATTTTACTAGTGGAAGCGGCTTGAGCCGAGATTAAAGACCTAGTAGACCTACTGAGAATTTTATTTTGCATCTTTATGTCTTTGCCGAGCTGGATGGTGCTGTAATACTCATTTCTTCGTTCCCAGGGAGTGAGAGTAGTCATGCTGAACAACCTCTTAATATATTAGAATTGATGTAAAAACATATGTCTCGCCGAATGGCGATTATTGCTCGCGAACGCCAAGGGTAACCTGCCGCCGCCACTGAACTAGACGCGATTAGCGCAACGCTGCTCCCGGCGGTCAGGTTGACCCGCTTGTTAGCTGATTTTATCCAATTTTTTACAACAGTAACCTACTAAAATATTTAAAATATATTTCTTAAGGAACTGTTTCAGACATTTTCTTCCTTTGATAACTTCAGCAATTGGTGGCGATATTTTATAATACAAATCAATGAAAATACGACCCAAGGTAGAGTTTGCAAGAATTTCGTCACGATAATTTCTGAGAATATGTAATTCAGGAGAATCATAGCTGTCATAGCACGCAGTAGCGATGAAACAGCCTGATTTCTTTTCTGGCTTTCTCTGATATGTTGTCTCAACGAGAGGATTGTCACATCCACAAGAACATTTCCAAAATTCTAGAATTTTGTAACACTTGTCGCATTTTAATGCCCTAAATCGCATGCCGTTACCTGTATAGTAATAGCTATGGCCACAATTACTACACGATGGCAACTTGAAAATATTTTCACATCTCAAACATTTAAGAAGAATTTTGGCAGCATCTGTTTTGCCAACAACTTCATCACCATCAGAAAAATAATATCTGCTTATAGAAGAACTATCAATATCTAATGCACCTGGTAAAATATTATCCAACAACTCACGTGATGATATTTGACCACTATTTAATTTTGCAATCAGTATTTCAGCTTCTTTTTTTGCAACAATATCATCAGCGGCATTACTCATCTGTGATGATTTTTTTTCAGTCATTTTGTCAATAATTGCAATAGCATTATTCTCGCACACCTCTTCACAGTCATACTTCTGGCATCCCTCACAACTATCATTCATAGGGATGGCCTTGCCATTTTCCATTTCTATTACTTGGAACAGGCACACATCCGCACAATCTCCGCAACCATTACATTTCTTAGGATCAACAGCTATTTTAAACATGTTACAGCTCCCCCTTTTCTGAGTTACTATTTCGATTCAGCTAACGGCCTGCATCACCAGCGGCCCACCCAAACTTTTCGCGATAGCGCCGCCGCGCTTCTTGCCGTCTGGTGAATGCTTTTGTTAGCTGATTTTTATATGTTTTTGACACGCTCAAAATAGGGCATTGCAAGTTCTTTCAAATTTTTTTGTTTATTGATTTCTATTGCCATTTCATCTTTAGACGATGATTTGGAGATAAAATAGTATGCGATAGATCCGGCAAGATAAAGGACGAGAGACCAAGCAAATACCAGTTCATTAGATGATAAACTAGAATATTTGAATATGAAAAACCCTAACCAAGTAATTGACAGCAATTGGGATATTACTGGAATACAAAATGCGATTGCCCAAAGTTTATCAAAACCTTCGGCCGTTATAAGAGTCATAATTACAGGAACAACAAAGGAACCAATTAGGATAGCCGAACCGGTTTTACCCCAATACTCTTCAAGTTTATTCTTATGCTTACTTTTTGCCCCGGATATATTTCTCTCAAAACTTTCAACCGTACTTTTGATCTTTTGCTTCAACTCGGAAACTAGTCCATCTTGCGCTTGCATAATGCTCGGAGCAATTTTGTTGTTTATTTCGAGAAAATCGTAATAGCTATCTCGATCAATTCTACTACGAAGTTCTTTCAACTCATTGTCTAGTTTGTTGGATTTGTTTGTCCATGATGATGAATCAATAAATTTCTCTTTGGCTATATCTTCAATAATTGGCTTAGACTGGTTGTGTTTTTCTGACAATTTTGCAAATGATGCTTGAGATTTTTTCTTTTCTTCATCTCTCAATTTTTCAAATAAACGGTTTACTGCATCCCTGATTGGGTCAAACATTTCGTCTTTATTTGCCTTTAGACAATAAAGCTTATCTAACCTTATAGCCTTTTCTAAGTTTTCAATGCTTTTGCTAGTATTTCGAAGTTGAGCATTGTATTGGGCATTTTGATAAAGAGCCTCTGTCAAACTTGGGGACAAAGTTATTGCCTCATGCGAAGATTTTTCAGCTTCTTCGGTGTTGCCCATGTCGCAATGAATCAAAGCCTTATGCAGCAACGCATAACTCGCATGAAAAGATGATTTTGGTTTGGAATATTTGATAGCTTTCTCGAAATATGACAGAGCTTTTTCTTTGTCGACTAATTTGAAGAGGTAAATCATTCCGAGACTTATATGTATAGAAAAATCAAACTTATTTAGTTTTTCCGATTCAAGAAACTCTTCTTCCGCATCTTCAATCCATCCATTGGCATATGCATCTTCAGCACGTTTTCTTCTTTCTTTGGCTTGTGTGTCCAAGGGAGCCATGAGAACTTCTAATATATCCCTGAGCACTGCTCTATTTTGTTCAATTTGCCAAACAACCTCCGAGATGCCCCACTCAAAAGCGGATTTCAGTTCAGAAATTCCTTGCTCTACTCTTTCAACCCCACAAACAACAGCGTCTATGCCGTCCGAAATTCTATCTTGGCTCGCTATTATGGCATTCGTTGATGCCAGTTGAGAGGCAATCATGGCCTTAGTCTGTTTATTTAGGACATTTGTTTGTTCTTTTACATCTTTTCCCAATTGTATGGTGTGGTAATATTCCTGCTTTCTTTCCCACGGTGCGAGTTCATTTAGGTATAGTTTCATATCAATACTCCTTACAGCTAACATTGTATTAGACAGAATTAGGTTATACACAGAATCTGTAGTTTACTTTTTGGCAATTTTCTGTGTATGCTTTATGCAAGCGGGCTTCCGGGGAAGCCTGATGGCTCACCGTAAACCGCAA
>Ga0172371_10011301_pt1 | contig 11920 bp, 13 predicted proteins | sample Lak12m_FD_114543 | JGI IMG/M metagenome (GOLD analysis project Ga0172371, IMG submission 114543) | Freshwater microbial communities from Kabuno Bay, South-Kivu, Congo - kab_022012_12m | ecosystem: Environmental > Aquatic > Freshwater > Lake | place: Democratic Republic of the Congo: South-Kivu...
ATCCGCATGTCGGTATGCGCTTTCACTCCGTGCGGTTCGCTGATCTCGGAAAGAAGAAGCTCTCCGGGGCCGGCCGGGAGGGAAGTCTCATCCCGGCCCAAAAACTCTCCCTCGCCTTCCAGGACCAGGATGGAAAGCTGGCCTTCCGTGTCGTGGGAATGCACCGGGAAAACCTGCCCGGCGCTAAGATTAAAGTTGATGATCCTGAACCAGGGCGAATCGTGAAGCGTCGTCCGGTTGATGCTCAACGGATTGAAATTTCTGGTCTCGTTGAGGCTCTTTTTCTCGTACATGGCGTTATCCTCCTGTGGCTACCGATGATTTGCGATGCGGCGCTGCCCGGTCTTTAAGTTTGAGGGTAGAGTCCACGGATGTGGTGTAAAAGCCAGATGGAAGAAAGCCATCGAAATCTCCGGTAAAGTTGAGTTTCCGACAACTTTCACTTTTACCAAGGATGAAGACGATGGCTGACGACAGTATGGCATTTACGGAGTGGATTTGTAAACCACGGAAATCTACCTGCACCCGTTGGGAGACGCGGAGAGGGCCGCCATGCTTGCCTATGAACAGGCCCGGCTCAACTCTCACACGGAATCTCACACACAAGAAAAAGGGTTTCAGCCTGATTTGCTGAAACCCTTGGCAGGTCTGGTGCGCCCGGCAGGATTCGAACCTGCGACCTACGGCTTAGAAGGCCGGTGCTCTATCCGGCTGAGCTACGGGCGCGTGGGGAATGAGATGTTTTCTGAGCAGGCTGATTGCTCGGTTTAAGGGCTATAAAACGTAAACGGTCATCGGGTGCCGCAGGTTGCGGCACCCGATGACCGTTTACATATAAACAAAAAAGGCGGGTCCCGCAAGGGAGCCCGCCTTTGCTTTTCGCGACAGGGACGAAATCAGGCGTCTTTTTCGAGCTTCACGCTGATCGCCACCTTGTACAGGATGGTGAGCACGAGAAAGCCGGTGGCCCAGATGGCTGCGGTGATGGCCAATTCCTGGAAGCTGGGAACATACTCGGTCACATATTCCATCGGGCTTGGCACAAAGCCGCCCAGAACCAGGCCCAGCCCCTTGTCTATCCAGAAGGCGATGAAGATCAGGGCGCAGGAGAGGGCGAGCAGCCCGTCGCTCTGCTTGCTTCTGGCGACAAAGATCAAGGCGATGCCGGCCAGGCCCATGACCACCGAGGCCCGCATGTAGGGCACCAGATTGTTGTACATCTGCTCACCGTGGCCCAGGCCCCAAAACAGATAGTCCAGGGTGTGCTTGTGGCCGGGGATGTTGCTGTAGTAGGCGACAAAGAACTCGCAGGCCAGGAAGAAGAAGTTGAGCATCGCCGCGTAGCCGATGATGGTCACCAGCTTATCCTTGGCGGTCTGGCCGATGTCGAACTTGGTGTTGCGCTTCAGAATCAGGGCGATGATCAGCAACAGGGCGGGCCCGGCGGCAAAGGCCGAAGCGAGAAAGCGCGGAGCCAGGATGGCGGTGAGCCAGAAGTGGCGACCCGGCAGACCGCAGTACAAAAAGGCGGTCACGGTGTGGATGCTGATTGCCCAGGGGATGGACAGATAGATGAAGGGTTTGACCCATTTCGGGTACTTGACCCCCTTGTACTCGGACTGGAGCACCACCCAGCCACAGAGGATGTTGAGGAACAGATAGCCGTTCAAGACGATCATGTCCCAGAAGAGCATGGAGTTGGGGGTGGGGTGAAGCATCACATTAAGCGCCCGCATCGGCTGCCCCAGGTCGGCCAGGATGAACATCAGACACATGACGATGGCGGCGATGGCCATGAACTCGCCCAGGATGACGATCCGGCCGAATTCCTTGTAGTTGTGGATATAGTAAGGCAGAACCAGCATCAAGCCGCCGGCCGCCACCCCAACCAGGAAGGTGAACTGGGAGATGTACACCCCCCAGGTCACATCCCGGCTCATCCCGGTGATCCCGAGACCGTAGCTGAACTGCTGCGTGTAGGCAAGGCCGCCGATCGCCATAATGGAAAGCAGGGCCAGCAGCCATACCCAGTATCCCGTGCTTCCTTTAAGAGCTTTTTCAATCATGATCTGTCACCTCAAATGATGTAGAAGAGCGAGGGATGGGTGCCCAAAGCCGGGTTCCGTTGGATGGTGTAGGTGGTCTTCAGCACCTGACTGATCTCGGCATTGGGATCGTTCATGTCTCCGAAAATCAGCCCCTTGGCCTCGGCCGCCGCCTCGACGCAGGCGGGAATCTTGCCGATGGCCAGCCGCTCGGTGCAGAAGTTGCATTTTTCCACCACCCCGCGCATCCGGGTCGGATACTGGGGATTTTCCGCTTTGATGAAGGGCCGGCCGTTTGCATCCTTACCCCTGGGGTCGCGCCAGTTGAAGCTCCGGGCTCCGTAGGGGCAGGCGGCCATGCAAAAGCGGCAGCCGATGCAGCGGTGGTAATCCATGCCGACGATGCCATCCTTTTTCCTGAAGGTGGCCTTGGTGGGGCAGGCCCGCACGCAGGGCGGATTGTCGCAGTGGTTGCACAGGGTGAGAATCGGCAGCTTGTAGAGATTATCCGGCCGCTTGTATTGACTGTCGGCCGGAAAGACATGCTCGTAAGAGTCCACCCATATCCACTTGATCTCATCCTTCTTGTTGCCGAAATCCGGCACATTGTGGTTGGTGTGGCAGGCGTTGATGCATTTTTCCGCAAGCCCGGGATTCTCGGCGAATTTCTTTACATCAATGACCATGCCGTAGCGCTTGCCGGTGGTCTTGGCAACCGGCTCAGGTCCGCCTGAGGCCATGGCTTCCCCTTTGAGCAAGGAGCCGAAGGCCGAGGGGATGGCCACCCCGGCAACGGCGGTAAGCCCGGCGAGTTTGAGAAAATCTCTTCTATTGCTGTCCATATTACATCGCCTCCTTCGGCTGGAGATGGCAATCCCAACAGTACGGTTTAACCGAGGTGTAGGTGTGGCACACGTCACAGAACTTCTTCTTGTTGCTGTGACACTTCATGCAGCCGTTTTGCAGACTGCGAACGAATTCGGTGCCGTCGGCGGTATGCCCGGTGCGGGAGCCCCCCTCGCGGAGGATGTCGTCGCGCCAGTCATTGAGCAGCTTCATGTGGGTGGTCCGCATGAACTGAGCGGGCGCCACGCACTCTTTGTAGTCCTTGGGCTTTTCCGGTTTCGGCGCCTTGGCCGCGTCGCTGGAGCTCGACCAGATCGGGTAGGTCATCACGCCCACAAAAAGAATCAAGGCCGGGATAATTCTCTGTTTGCCGTACATGCTTAGCCCTCCATTCCTGCAAGAGGCGCGGAGCGAAGATCGGTCTCGCGCTCTTTTTCACCATCCATAATGAGGGCGTTGCCCACCAGCTCGGACACACCGCAAACCTCGACCTCGGGATTCCAGTACTGATTGAGGGCAAGCAGGGTTGCCCGGTCAATGGCGCATACGCAGGAGAGCATGTTCACCCCGTGGCGGTCGGCCACGTGGCGTACCGCGTTGGCCCGGGGCAGCCCGCCCCGCATACGCAGGTCCATGATCTCCCCGGTGTTGAGCCCCGTGCCGGAGCCGCAGCAGAAGGTGTTCTCGCGGATGGTGTTCTCCGGCATCTCATGGAAGTTATTGCAGACATTCTGGAGAATGTAGCGGGGCTCATCAAGCAACCCCATGCCCCGGGAAGTGTTGCAGGAGTCATGGAAGGTTACGGTCCGGTGATCGTTGCGGCTCGGATCGAGCTTGAGCTTGCCGTGCTTGATCAGGTCGGCGGTGAACTCGCTGATGTGGACCATCTTGGTGGAGGCGGCGTTGTCGAACACCGTGCCGGTGATCGGGCTTTTCGGCACCTCGAGGAAGTCGGCCGGCCCGTTCATGGTGTCCATGTACTGGTGGAGCACCCGCCACATGTGACCGCACTCGCCGCCCAGTATCCATTTGACCCCCAGCCGCTTGGCCTCGGCGTACATCTTGCCGTTTAATTTCTTCATCAGCATGTTGTGAGTGAAGAGTCCGAAGTTGCCGCCCTCGGAGGTGTAGGTGCTGATCGTGTAATCAAGGCCGATGTGCTCGAAGAGGAGCAGATAGCCCATGAAGGTGAAGATGCCAGGATCGGCGAAAACATCGGCCGACGGGAAGATGAAGAGCACCTCGGCGCCCTTGCGGTTGAAGTTGAGGTTCTGGAGCCTCACCCCGGTGGCTTCCTCGATGTCGTCGAGGAGGAACTCGGCGTTCTCTTTGAATGTGTGCGGCTGAAGGCCGAGATGGTTGCCGGTGCGGTTGGAGTTGGCCGCCGGCTCCAGGATCCAGTTGGTGCCGACCCCGACCGAATGGAGGATCTCGCGGGCCATCATGGTTACCTCGGCGGTGTCAATGCCGTAGGGGCAGAAGACCGAGCAGCGCCGACACTCGGTACACTGGTAAAAATACATGAACCATTCTTTCAGGACCTTGAAGGTCATGGGCCGGGCTCCGGCCATCTTGCCCAGAAGCTTGCCGGCCAGGGTGAAGTCGTTGCGGTAAACCGAGCGCAAAAGCTCGGCCCGCAGAACCGGCATGTTCTTGGGATCGCCGGTGCCCAGGAAAAAATGGCACTTATCGGCGCAGGCTCCGCAGCGCACGCAGCAGTCCATGAAAATCTTCAGCGAGCGGAACTTGTCCAGCCGGTCCTTGAGGCCCTGGATGACGATGTCCTTCCAGTTTTCCGGCAAGTTCCAGTCATCGGCCTCCGGGCTCCATTCCCGCGGCGTCCCGAAGAGGCCGGGCAGGCTTTTGCTGTGGTACTCGACGATGCTTTTCTTGGCCGGATAGCAGTAGTTACCCGGCTTGAACACGGCTTCCACATCCCACCAGTCCTTGGTGGGCACGGCGCCGGTCATCAAGGACGGCTCCTTGACCACCTTTTCTTTCATCTGTGCTACTTTGGTATCTGCCATTGTCGTCATTCCTTCTCAGAAATTTTCAGGCTCACTCGGCCGCTTTCGCTGCTTCTTCCCCGGCAGGTTCCGCAGGCAGTTCCTTTTCCACCGGGATATCCGCCCCAACCATGAATTCACGGAACTCATCCTCATAGGAGGCGTAGGAGTGGGGCTTGATGCTCGGGTCGTTCCAGGGGTTGATGTGGCGGACCGCCCGGCTGTTGTTGATCATGTTCCGGGTGGGGCTCATGAAGACCCCGGCCATGTGCATCAGCTTGCTGAAGGGAAAGTAGATCATCAAGGCGCAGACCAGGAAGACATGCACGAAGAAGATCGCCCCGATCTGGCCGGTGATGGCCGGCGAGAAGGTGACCAGGCCATAGGTGAGCTGCTTGATCGCCACCACATCAACCCGGAGGACATAACGCATCAGAATGCCGGTAATGGCGATGCCCATGATGAGAAACAAGGGGAAGTAGTCGGCGGGGAGGGAGATGTAGCGGATGTTGGTCAGCGCCACCCGGCGGAGGAAAAGGAAAGCCAGGGCGCCGAGAAAGATGGCGTCGGTCTGGTAGAAGACCGGGGCCCCGACCTGCATGAAGCCGTCGCCAAGCTCAAGGGCCTGGACGAAGCCGGGAATCGGGTTCATGAACAGGCGCATGTGGCGAAGGACGATGACCAGGAAGCTGTAATGGAAGAGGATGGCGAACAGCCAGAGGAACTTGCTCGATCCATAGACCAGCTTGGGGCCGTCGTGGATTTCCGCCTTGGTGTTGCGGAAAAGGGAGCGGAACAGGAGGACCTCAAGGAGCATCCGGCCGATGACCCCGGCCTTGGTGGAAGGACAGTCCAGCTTGTTCTGCTTGATCCAGGACAGGGACTGGGCCTGCCCGCAGGTGGTGGGGATGCGGAAGGGCACCGGAGAGCCGGCCCAGTTCACCACCCGGGAGACCACCCCCACTAAAAAGACGGCAAAGGCGAGGTAGGGGAGGATGATCCCCACCAGCGCCTGACCACCCGGCACCTGCGACACCGCCAGGGCGATCAGCACCAGGGCCAGAACTGCGATTAATGGATTGATGATTCTCATTTACCGTCACCTCGCATCATGGTTGTTAGAGCTTATCTGTAAATAACTCTTTGGTGCTCGTATCCGGCTCAAAATCCGGCGCGATACCTTAAAAAGCTTAGTTACGGATAAGCTCTTAAAAAAATGCCGGGCGTCTCCGCCTTGTCCCCGAAAAGTTCTCCGCCCTTTCGAGCGAATCGGTCTGTTGTCATTCACCGGCCGGAAGCCTTGAGGGGCAGCAGCCTCCCTGGTTGAGCAGGGGGTTGCCACGCCGGTACTCCTCGAATTTGGCCCGGTGCAGTTGCTCCCTGCTGGCCATATACAGATCAAATAGGGTATGGGCCAGGATGTCGGCCTTTTCTTCGAAAGCCAGCCAGCCTTCGAAATCACTGACTTTTTCTTTGCGGCAGGTGTCCTTGACCACCTCTTTAAGCAGGTAAGCCATGGCCACGGCCTGGGAAGGGGTGAAATCCTGCACCGCCCGGATCATCACCAATTGCTTTATGGCCGGGAGGACCTTTTCGCCTTCGTTCTTTTCGAAGAGCAGCTCGTACACCTCCCAGAGGCTGCGTTTCACCGCGTGTCCCACCGGGTTGGCGAAGGGGTCCTTCCCCTGACGAAACACCCGGGCGCCGTCCGCCGGGTAGGTGGCCAGAACCTGATCCACCCAGGCGTCAAGGATTTCCCCTTTGTTTTCCGAGAGCAATTCCGAAAGCAGCATGTTCACCTTAGCTTGGCGCACACCGGATGGCAGGCGCATAAAAAAACGACCGGGGCGCCGGAGGCCGTTCTTTACGACCCCGCACTACCACATTGTGACCAACTGGAAAAGGGTAAAAAAATTACCCCGGTATCAGGGTAAACACCTATTCCTGAATGACTATTCAGGATATGAAAGGCATTGGTAGCATGTTTCCCCCTGGATTTCAACAAGAAAAACTTGGGTAAAATCAAGCTCAAGAGACGGTATCAAAGAGAAGACCGGCTTCCTGCTCCAGATTCTTCAAAAGGACATGAAGGTCATCAAGATCAATGATCACATCAGCGATAATGGCGCAGTGTTCACCGTCGGTGCAGTCATAAACATCTATGGCATAACCTTGCTCGTTGCGGCTTAACACAAGATGGATGGGAATGGACCGGCGCTCCAGATGGGCATTGACCTGGGCCACCAGACGACGGAGGGTGCCGGCCTCGGGAGGCGACAAAAGCGACTCGGCCTTACGGCGGCGCTCTTCCCGGTTGCGCTGCCATTCGCGCTTGAATGCCCCTACCCTGGCCACCGGGGCCGCGCCGTCAGCGGGCTCCACCTTTTTTTTCGGCCGGTATGAAGCAATCTGGATGGGCCGCGGGAACTTGATTTCGTCGGAAATAACCATAACTTGCCCCCTTCGGTTCTCTCATGATCCGCATCGGCATCATGACGGGCAAACTTAACTCCGCAACCTGCACCACCCTGTGACCGCTTGCCCCGTGGCTTTTCTCGTTTTTTTAGCGTATCCCGTGATCGCTCACCCGCGCCCCCCAGCAGTTACAACTCTATTTCCATCCCCTCCCTGGCGAAGAAAATCTTTGGCCCGTTCAGCGAAGGCGCGCAGTATTGTTCGGCCATGGCTTCGATCTGCTGGTCGGTCCGGGTCGGATCATGATGAAACAGAGCCAGGGCCTTGACCTCGGCCCGAGTGGCAGCTGCTACGGCATGTTCAAAAGAGGAATGGCCCCAGCCGATAAACTTGGCCTTGTATTCGGCCATGGTGTACTGGGTATCATGCACCAGCAGATCGGCTCCGGCAAAAAACTTCTCCAGGGCCGCGTTTTGCTCGGCGGACACCAGTTCGCCCTCAGCGGCCATGCCTTCATCATAGGCGGGGTCCTGCAGGTCGGTGCAGAACAGATTGCGGAAAGGCTCGGTGTCATAGGCGGTGCAGACACTTTTTCCCCTGTATTCGAAACGGTAACCGAGACAAAGGATGGGATGGTTCAGGTACTTGGTCGTCAAAGTAATGCCGTCTCCCAGATCAAAGACACCTTCCTTCAACTCGTGATAGCTGATCCTGGCGGCCAGCTCCACCTGGCGCACCGGAAAATAGCGGTAAGTAAGCTGGCCACCCACTATTGCCTCCAGGGAATCATCGGCGAAACTCACCGGCCCGTGTACCCGAATCACATTGCCCGGCACATAAATAGGGGTAAAGAAGGGAAACCCCATGATATGGTCCCAGTGGGTGTGACTTAAGAATATATCGGTATGAACCGGGCCGCGGCGGAAATCGTTGGCCATGATGAAGTTACCGAGTTCCCTGAGTCCTGAACCGGCGTCAATTATAATCAACCGGTTTATCTCCGGGAAACGCAATTCCAGGCAGGCGGTGTTGCCGCCGTATTTCATCGCTCTTGGGCCGGGACAGGGGATTGAGCCCCGCACCCCCCAAAATTTGAACCTGACGCTCATGCAGCCGCCCTCGCCACCTGGAGGAAAACTTGGGCCTTTTCGATTTCCTGCTGCACAACCGGGTGCAGGGCCGCCAATTCAGGCCAGGCAACACCCGCCAGCTCAAGAAGTTCTTTGACCCCTGAGAGATCGGGATAAAGGTCCCCGGCGGAACCAAGCTCGAAGAGATTAGCCCAGATGTTGGCCAGCGAGACCACGGTAACCATGAGCAGATGCTCTGCCGAGGCTTTCTCCGGAATGTGATGGAAGCGGAGCACCTCGGCAAGCGAACGGTTGAGTTGCCACTTCTCGGCGATCATCCCGCCGGCCAGGCCGTGGCTGAAGCCAAGCAGCGTCTCCTCGGCCCTGGGCAACGGCCCCTGCTCGAGCCAGGCCAATTCCAGAGCCTGCCGATACTCTTCGGCAAAGCAATTGTTGAGCGGAATCTTCCCCAGATCATGAAGGAGCCCGGCGACAAAAAACTCTTCCTGCACGGTGCCGGGAATACCTCTGAGGCCGGCAATGGTCTTGGCCATGACCCCGACACAAAGGGAATGGGTCCAGAATGCATCCATGGACAGGGAGCGGAACGAGTCTTCCCGGGTCATACTCCCAAGCACTGCGGTGCTTAAGGCCAGGTTCTTCACGGTGTTGATCCCGAGCATGATGATGGCCCGGGTGAGAGTGTTTATTTGATTGGGCAGGGAATAGTAAGCGGAGTTGATCAGCTTGAGTACCTGCCCGGTCAGCACCGGATCAAGGGCGATGACCCGGTTCAGGTCGTTGGCCGAAGTGTCCGGCCGGTTACAAACCTCAAGGACCTTGGTCACCGTGGTGGACAGGCTCGGCATCCGCTCGATATATTTCTGGATCAGCTGGAAGCGCTGTTCCTCGGTGATGGGCAAGCCGGTCATCAGCAGGTCCGCGTGGTTGCTCCGGTGGGAGAAAGGAGGAGAAATGATTCGAAGGGGCTTGCCGGGGCAAGATCCGATTTTTCCTGATAGTAGCGTAAGCCCGGCTTTCCGGTCAAGCAAACGATCAACAGCGGTGCTTTATCAGAAAATCGCGCACCGCCTCATCCATCAGCTCGATCCGGTCACGGCCGGTCTCCTGGGCGAGGACCCAGAGGCAACGCTGCCAGGCCCTGGCCAGGGAGGGAGAAAGCCAGAGCTTGACCTCCACCCGAGGGTCTCCCGTCTCTTCGGTCCGGGTCGCCTCCATCAGTACCCTTCCAGGCGGTTGAAGGCCACTGCCTCGGCATAGGTCATTCCGCTGCCCCCGAAGATATCCAGGGCGCTGCCCACGGTGGCGTCGAGGTGGTTTTGACCCAGCTCCTTGAGCCGGTACAGATCGGCAAGATTCCGGACCCCGCCCGCGTAAGTGGCGGGAATCGGGCTGAAGCGGCCGAGCAAAACGGCGAGCTCTTCTTCGATCCCGGCGCATTTGCCCTCGACATCCACGGCATGGACCAAAAACTCGGCGCAATGACCGGCAAAATACTCAAGGGATTCCGGGGAGATGGCCACAGAGGTAAAATTCTGCCAGCGCTCGGTGACAATATAATAGTCCTGCCCCCGCTTCCGGCAGCTCAGATCGAGAACCAGCCGTTTTTTGCCCACCGCTCGGACCAGCTCGGCCAGACGCTCTTCCCGCACCTGGCCGTTTTTGAAAACCGCAGAGGTGACGATCACCGCGCTCGCCCCTTGGTCGAGCCAGGCGGCCGCATTTTCCGCGTTGATCCCCCCCCCGATCTGCAAGCCGCCGGGGAAGGCGGCCAGGGCCTCGGCCGCGGCCGATTCGTTTCCCGGGCCAAGCATGATCACATGCCCGCCGAAAAGGGAATCCTCCCGGTAGATGGCCGCATAGTGCCCGGCCGGGTGGCCGGCGATAAAATTGGTGGAGAGAGCGGCCTGATCGTTGTCCGACAAGGTGGAGCCGACGATCTGCTTCACCCGTCCCTGGTGCAGATCAATACAGGGGCGAAATTTCATGGTTGGCTCCCTGAAAAAAAAGGCGGACAGCCCGCGCCGTCCGCCTTTTTTTGCTTTTTGTTTCCGAAAAACCCCGCTATTTGCAGTCTTCCCGGATCATGAAGGTCATGGGATCGAGCTTAAGCAGCTTGCCGCACTTGCTTATCTCCGCCGAGCCCTTGATGACCTTGAGGTCAATGCAGTCACTGTTGGAAACCGGCTGAAGAAGGACCACCGTACCGAAGAGGTCTTCCACCTCGTGACAGGGAGCGGGGGTGCCGATGGCGCTGGTCTGGGGATCGTCGCTGTGGCAGACCGCGGAAAACCAGATCTGGATGCCCATGGCCGAGGCCATTTCCCGCATCTCTTCCAAAACGCCGCGCGGGGTGACGGCAAAATCGAAGCCGTCCACCACCATGCAGCTCGGTTTGATGACATTCTGCTGGATGAGGTCGTTAAGGCGCTCCTCCAGCTTGGCCCGGTTGAACCTGGACTCGTTGAAGGTGATGATCATCCGGTTGCGCATGATGGAGTCGTAAATTTCCCCGGCATTCTCCAGCTTGGCACCCTCGGCGATGTCCTTGAACATGTCGTCGTACCAGAGCTTGGTTTTTTCGATGGTCTGGCCCACGCTGACATGCACGACCTGGCGGCCGTTGAGCAGGGCATCGAGGGCGATCTGCACCAACAGGGCGGTCTTGCCCACCCCGGCCCTGGCCATGACCAGGCCCATGGCCCCGGATTTCCCGGACTCGTCCTCGGCCTTCAGGTGCCGGATGGGATTTTTTTCGATCAACTCTTGTTTCTGCATGGTGGCACCCTATTCTTTAAGTGTCCAGCTTATATAAACTTGTAATTTTCCAACAGTGCCCAGGCTGCGGCAAGATGGGGCGCTGCTGAAAACTTACCCTATTTCTTTTCTTTTTTCTGCGCCTTGCTGACAAGCTCCTCGGAGACGCTCTTCGGCACCGGCCGGTAGGTGGCGAACTCCATGGTAAACTCAGCCTTGCCCTGGGTCAAGGAGCGAAGATCGGTAGAGTAGCCGAACATCTCGGAAAGCGGCACCTCGGCCTCCACCACGGTGTAGGCGTCTTCCTCGCTGGTGCCGATGATCATGCCCCGGCGCTGGTTGAGGCTGCCCATGATCGACCCCTGGAATTCAGAAGGACCTTCCACCGCCACTTTCATGATCGGCTCCATGATCACCGGTTTGGCCTTCATGTAGGCTTCCTTGAAGCCGCCATGGCGGCAAGCTGAAAGGCGATGTCCGAGGAGTCCACCGAGTGGGAGGCGCCGTCGTTGATGGCGCAACGCACCCCGGTGACATGGGCGCCGACAAGGGCTCCCTTCTCCAGGCATTTCTGAAAACCTTTGTCACAGGAGGGGATGTATTCGCGCGGGATCACCCCGCCGACGATCTGATCAAGGAATTCGTATTCCCCTTCCTCCATGGGCTCGATGTAGCCGGCCACCCGCCCGAACTGGCCGGAGCCGCCGGTCTGCTTCTTGTGGGTGTAGTTGAAGTCGGCCCGCTGGGTGATGGTCTCCCG
>Ga0172371_10011302_pt1 | contig 11920 bp, 8 predicted proteins | sample Lak12m_FD_114543 | JGI IMG/M metagenome (GOLD analysis project Ga0172371, IMG submission 114543) | Freshwater microbial communities from Kabuno Bay, South-Kivu, Congo - kab_022012_12m | ecosystem: Environmental > Aquatic > Freshwater > Lake | place: Democratic Republic of the Congo: South-Kivu...
AAGCCGTTCGGGCGGATTTTCTCCTGGAAGTGGGAGGCGATATCTGCGCAGATCTTTTCAATGCGATCCGGCACCTTGACCAGGACGGTCATTTTGGCAGCGGCTTTTGAAAGGGCTTCTCGATCCAGATCAGTCAGCCCTCCGGTGAGCTCTGCATAGGCTTCATCAATGGCATCTTTGTCGATGTGCAGCTCCACCAGGCGTGGTTCGAAATGGAGAGGCAGGGTGGCACCATCCCGGATGGACTCTTCGAATCCATAACGGCTCATATAGCCACGCTCATCCTCCTCCGCACCGAAGGCATAGAAAGTGTTTCGATCGCGCCGATTGATCGGGGTTCCCGTCAAGCCAAAAAGGAAGGCATTCGGTAAAGCAGCGCGCATCTTCATTCCCAGGTCGCCCTCCTGGGTGCGGTGAGCTTCGTCCACCAGGGCGACGATATTCTCGCGTTCGTTGAGCACACCGCCGGCCTCGCCAAATTTGAAGATGGTGGTGATGATGATCTTGCGGGTATCCTGGCGGAGCAGTGTTTCAAGTTCGGCCCGGCTTTCGGCCTTGACCAGGTTAGGAATATCGGATGCGTGGAAGGTGGCGCTGATCTGGGCATCCAGGTCGAGGCGATCAACGATGATCAACACGGTCGGGTTGCGCAGGGCTGCCTGCAGGCGCATCTTCTGGGCGGCAAATACCATCAGCAGGGACTTGCCAGAGCCCTGGAAGTGCCAGATGAGACCTTTGCGGGGTCCGCCGGCCAGGACACGTTCGACGATCTTGTTGGCGCCCTCGTATTGCTGGTAGCGGCAGATTACCTTGAGTCTGCGTTTTTTCTTGTCAGTGGCAAACAGAGTGAAGTGAGCCAGGATGTCGAGGATAACGTTCGGGCGCAGCAGCGACTGGGCCGCCTTGCTGATATCCACCAGCCCGCCAGCGGTGATGGTCTCCTCCGGCCGCCAGGGACCCCACTGGTCGAGCGGGGTATGAACCGCCCCGAAGCGCAGCTCTTTGCCTTCGGTGGCCAGGTTAAACACGTTGGGGGTGAACAGTTCGGGGACGAAACGTTCGTAGTCGTCGTGGATCTGTTTGGCGCCGTCGAACCAGCTGACGGCGTTGCGCACGGGGGTCTTGGCTTCCACCAGCACCAGCGGCAAACCATTGACGTACAGCACCAGGTCGGCGCGCCGCTCGGCATTGCCGGCCCGAAAGGTGACCTGCGTGGAGGCAACGTACTGGTTGCGGTCGAGATCCTCGAAATCGAGCAGGTGAATGGAGACATGCTGACCGTTTTCGCCAAAAGGCATGGAGCGCTCGCCGCGCAGCCAGGCGGTGAACTCCTCATTGGCACGGATGAGACCATCCGAGCGCACCGAAAGCACGATGGCGCGCAGTTTGTAGAGTACTTCGTCGGCGCGCTCGGGTTGGGCAGCGATCTCGGGATTGAGGCGGAGGAGGGCATCCCGCAGCCACTCTTCGATGAAGACATCGTTGCTGCGGCGTGGTAGGGAAAGAGCGGGAACAGCATACCAACCGGCGCCTTTGTGGGCTCGACCGAGTGGAATATAGGGAGCAGGTTCTTCTGCCATGCCTTGACGGGCAGGAGGTTGTGCCCCGCACAACAAATCCTGGATGAAGTTTTCGACGGTGTTCTGTTCGTTGAACATGGGTTTACCTATTCAGCCAATACTTTATTCAATAACGCTTGTTTCAAATTTTGAAGAATTTTCAAATGAGCAATTGCTTGCACATGAAAATTATGGATTGCGAGAAATTGTTCTGCTAAGGCATTCTGTTTCTCTAAATCAATAAATGGGACTTTAAGTTCGGATAAACGTTTTGAAGTAATGTTTGGGAAAGTGGAGCCCGCTCCATTTGCTTCTTGTAATACTTCGGCTTCTAAACCTTCAAGGATGATTTTCAAAAAACCAGTAACTGACTTATCTGCCTTACCCCTAATTGCTGACAAGCCACGCCCTGTACAATATTCGCCATCTGAAATATTTTGCCTTCCTGTGGTGCTGCCACGTACGCAAAAAAGAATATCACCTGGCTTGCATAACTTTGTTGGCTTTGTAGTCCATTGAACTGCAACAGGATAAACTTCTCCAAATTCAGTTGGTCCATTTAATAACGGAATGCCGTTTCCATTTGAGTTATAACTATCACCAGACGGGGATTGTCCAACAACAATCTCGGCAATATTTCCAAGCGTTGAATTTTGGGCACCTTTACATAATTCATTTGTTTTTGTTGTAACGCTTCTTACAAATGATGCTCTTAAGTCAATAGTTTTATCTACAAAATCGCGCTGTGCGGTAATTGCGTCATCCGCCGCCCAGAGCAGATCGGCGATGCGGCACTGTTCGTCCAGGGGCGGGAGGGGGAATTCGTAGTTGGCAAGATGCGACCAGTTGGTGCGCGGCGAAAGCGAGCCTGCGGAAGTCTTTATTGCGTAATCGTAAAATCCTTCCGATTGGCAAATGAAGGGCAGGAGTTCTGGCAGCAACACATTGGGATCTTTGCTTTCGAATACATAAATATCGCTGGAACATACTCCTTCAAAATCTGCCACTGCCACCTTGCGCTGGTAAGCGCGGCGTTTGCCAAAAAGAACCTGTCCCGGCTTAAAGTGGTTGGTGAATGTTATCCCATCTGCCACAAGTCCCCAATTACGTATATGCAGGTTCTCGGGCGTGATGTGCTCCAATCCCACGAAGCGCTCGATCCCCGCGGCGACAGGGTCCGCTATGCGGGATGTGTTGAGGTGGACGATATCACCGAAGCGGGTGCGAGAATGGGTCAATTATTTAACCAATTAAAATGTTGTTTCAAATCGTTGCAGTTTTGAGATGGCAGATTACCATCATGTTGTAAACGCCCAACCACAATTCCAGGTGCAATGCTCAGGCTTTGAGCAAAACCCCTGATTTCATCTTTACTGTAAAACCCGGTTCGAGAAGAAAAAAGGCGATATTCTGCAGGAGGAATCAAGAAATCCGCGGCAAACTGGTTGGCTTCCTCCTCCTTATCATCCTGATCGCCATCGTTCTCAATAAAAACATCCCTTTTTCCATGTTTTAAAATATGGCCGGCTTCGTGGAAAAATGAAAACCATAACTGGTCATCGGTCTTGTAACGCAAACTGACCTGAATCAAGGCTTTGTTGGGAGACAACCATCGGGTGGCACCGCTTACCCGCGCTTTGGGTAATTCCGGCACCAATACTACTGCGACACCAGCTTCAGCACATACTCGTGTCATTTCGGGATGAAAAACATCTGGTGGCTGCGTGGTCAATTCACGAATGATTTTCAAAGAATTAATGAATAATTCAGGGTTGTATGGTGCGCATTCCACCTTCTGCGCATCAATTTCACCTTTCCTGAGCCAGGCAGATATGGCGAAGGGATCGCTATCAAAGGCTGTTGACTGTCGAAAAGCAACACCCGATTCCCAAATTCTTGGCCATTGTGTTGGTGAAGCAATTCCAAAGAAACTGAGTACATTAGCAAGCATCACTATTTGGTCTTCTGTTTGGGACAGCCAGCCATACCCTACCATTTCTTTAATTGGAAATTGTTTTAACCATTCCACCTGACCTTCGAGAGAATCTCGTTCTGCCTGGCGGGCCAGGTTTTCGCGGTAATATTGCTCGCGGTCATTCCAAAAGCTGGCAGGCACACCTAAAACGCGCTCCAATTGCAGGGCAGTGGCCGGGGTAATGGTAGCTTTGCCCTTGATAATCTCATTGATGGTTTTTTTGGGCCGCCCGGTGCGCTCGGCGAGATCTGCCTGAGACATTCCACGTTCTTCGAGCATCTCCATCAGCGTATCCCCAGGCGGAGAGACGATATCGGGTAAATATTCATTTTGAACAGGCTTAATCATGGGTATCCTCAATTCTGAGAATTTTTACAGTATGCACATTTTCCCAGTCCATTCCACCGTCTTCTTTTAGGGCTGGCGGGTCATCTGATGGCATAAATATTAATCGCCAGGGATGGTCGAGGTCGAGAGACAATTGTCCATGGTGATCCCCTTTTAGCTCATGGCATCTACCGGGTAACGATTTCATGTCACTCAAGTCGTTCGCGGCTCTCAGTTCATCCAACCTTTGGCGGATTTTCTTAGCACGAAGTTCTCCTTGACGTCTTCTCAGAAGTTTATTGTTGTTACATTCATCGCGGAAATCTGGATCTTGGAAAAGAATAATCAATATGAACACCCTTATCTTGTGCGACAATTTCATTAACGCAAAGGGTTAATGAAATTATATCACATTTCCTTATAAATGTTCGTTTTTATCATCTATTTGTCAGGATTTTGAGCAAATTCTCCACATCGTGCCCTAATTTCTTCGAACTCTCCTCCCATGCAATCACAGCTTCCTTCAATCCTTCAACAGCAGTATCGCGATTTTCATCATTTGCTCTTCGCTCACGCATATAAAGCGGGATACTCAAATTGCCATCATTGGCGTTGATCTCATCCAGCGATGCACGATATGAAAAGCCGGGGATATCCGCAAAGGCAAGATAAGCTTCAGTAATTCGCCCTTGTTGTTCCGGTTTTAGAAAACTCATGCTGCGTTCGCGAGTTACTTCGTCTAATGCGTTGATGAACAAAACCTTGCCATGGCGCTCGGGAGGTTTGGATGTGCGGCAGATGACAATGCAGGCTTCCATGGGTGAGTTGTAGAACAGGTTGGGTCCCAGCCCGAGAACACATTCCACCCGATCAGCCTCGACCAGCTTCCTACGCATGTCGGCTTCTTCCTTGCGGAACAAAACGCCATGTGGAAAGAGAATGGCACAACGACCACTTTTTGTGTTCAGGCTCTTGAGGATGTGCTGGAAGAAGGCATAGTCGGCGCGACCCTGGGGTGGGGTACCCAGGAAATTTCGCCCCCAGGGATCCGTGCTCCAGGCTTCCCGGTTCCACTGCTTGATGGAATACGGTGGGTTGGCCAGAACCACATCGAAGGTTGCCAGCTTATCTTTCTCCATGAAAGCCGGGCGCTCCAGGGTATCGCCACGTGCGATGGCAAAATCATCCACGCCATGCAAAGCCAGGTTCATGCGGGCGATGGAAGCGGTCATGTGGTTGCGCTCCTGCCCGTAAAGTTTGAGGGTACGGTACTCTCCTCCGCTACGCTTGACCTGGTCGAGGGCCGAGATCAACATGCCGCCCGTGCCACAGGTGGGGTCATAAATACGCTCACCGGGCTGGGGGTCAAGCATCTGCACCATCAGGTGCACCACGGTACGGTTGGTGTAGAACTCCTGGGCGGTGTGCCCGCTGTCATCCGCAAATTGTTTGATGAGATATTCGTAGGCATTACCCAGTTCATCCTCGGGGACGTTGGCAATCGAAAGCGTATGCTGGGAAAAATGTTCCAGCAAGTTCTTGAGAGTGCGGTCGGGCAGGCGTTCCTTGTTTGTCCAGTGTGCGTCACCAAAGATGCCATCCAGGTGATCTGGATTGGCTGCTTCGATGGAACGCAGCGCATTTTGGATAGCCTGACCAACGTCCTTAGGTGTCTCACGCACACCGTTCCAATGGGCATTGGCCGGAACGACAAAACGTTCGTTTGCTATACTCTGTGCATAGGATGGGTCCCCAGATTCGGTAAACGCTTGAGCATATTCCTCATCCCACACATCCGAGATTCGTTTGTAGAACAAAAGCGGAAAGATAAATTGCTTGTAATCACCGGCATCCACCAGTCCGCGCAGAATAATGGCCGCGCCCCACAGGTGAGATTCAAGTTCTGACAGGGAGAGACGTTCAGTCATCTAGCCAACCCCCTTCCTGCAGAATGAGTCTCAGTCGATCTTCAGCATATCTTGCTCGTTCCAGTGCGGCCGAGAAATCTGCGATGGCAACATCCAATGGCGGAATGTCTTCCCCGATGAGCGGCAGAACATAACGAGAGATATTCAAAGTCCAATCTTCAGCTTGGATCTCGGTGAGATTAACCACTCGAGAATTGTTTTCGACATCTTTATATTTCTGGACCCATTTCAATATTTCAGCAGAATGTTCCGGTTCAAGAAAATTTTGCGCTCGCCCCTTGCGGAACATGCCAGAAGCATCCACAATCAGAACCTGGCCGGCTCTTCCTGATAGTTTTCTCTTACGAAGAACAAGAATACAGGCAGCCAGACCGGTCCCATAGAAAAGATTGGGCGCCAATCCGATAACAGCCTCGACAAGATCGTGCTCGAGGAGATATTTGCGGATCTGGCCTTCCACCCCGCCACGGAAGAGTGCTCCCTGCGGCAAGACAACCGCCATGCGACCATTACCTTCAGCCATGGATTTAACCATGTGCTGCACCCAGGCAAAGTCCCCGCTCGAATCAGTAGGCAGGCCGGCAAAGGCACGTCCCCAGGGATCATTTTCCCAGATCTCACGTCCCCATTGTTGGAGAGAGAAAGGTGGATTGGCGATGACACAATCGAAGGTGGCCAGTCCACCGGCGGGATCAGTGAAGACCGGCGCACGCAGGGTGTCACCGCGTTCGATGGAGAAGTCCTCCAATCCATGCAGGAGCAGGTTCATGCGCGCCACGGAAGAGGTCGTCAGGTTTTTTTCCTGGCCATAAAGCTTGCCATAAAAGGTGCGCGGGTCGCCACCGTGATCACGCACATGAGCAACAGCACCCAGCAGCATACCCCCCGTTCCGCAGGCAGGATCATAAATAGTCTCGCCTTCTTTGGGATCCAGGATGTTTACCATAAGGCGCACAACGCTGCGAGGAGTGTAAAATTCACCGGCTTTCTTATTGGTGGCATCCGCAAATTTCTTGATCAGGAACTCGTAGGCATCCCCGACGATATCGCCATTTACCTGCTGGTTGCCCAGCGTCAGCGCCGAGAAATGCTCGATCAGGTCCTTGAGCAGGGCATCCGGCAAGCGATCTTTGTTAGTCCATTGGGCATCGCCGAACACCCCATAGAGATGCTTCTGGTTGGCGGCTTCGATGCCGCGCATGGCATTTTGGAGGGACGTGCCAACGTTAACCGGTGTCTCGCGCACTGCGTTCCAGTGGCAGCCTTCCGGTATCTGGAAGCGGTGCTCGTCGATATAATCTTCCCCATAAGTATTGACTGCTTCTTGAAATTCCTCGTTCCACACATCGCAGATGCGCTTGAAAAACAGCAGCGGCAGGATATAGCTCTTCCAGTCCGTGCGATCCACCGGGCTGCCGCGCAAAATATTGGCAGCTTCCCAGAGATGAGATTCGAGGCGGGCTATGTCAATGGTAACAGACACTCTAACTCCGTAAAAATGGTAACTGGCAAATATCCAATTTTGATTGGCGTATCATTATGCGACAGGTTTTTCTACTAATAAACCATTAAATTCCACCTGTTATGTGACTTGAAAAACGAGTTACTTGTCCCTTAATTGTAATTATGCGGCAAGTAAATATTAGCATGATTCCATGGTTTTGACGACATTCTCCGTGATTCATGTTTGCTTACCAAGTAGTTTCCTCAGCTCAAGAGCACGGTAAAAATAGTAGAACGATTCCGGGCTGGTCTTTTTCACCTTGTTCAATTTGCTATAAGTCGGGTTCGTCACCATCCAGGAGGCGATATCCTGACCCTTGAAATGGTCAATAGATTTCTCTTGGGTTATGAGGAGCACGGTCAGATAGGCAACTTTCGCTGCGCATAAGATAGCCGTATCGAGCGTAAAATGGCCGGCGTAAATGAAAGCTGCCAGCTTCTTGAACCCTTCCAACAACTCGGCATACTCATCGCCGACGGTCGAGCCGCGCATCCCGATCACGCAGGCGGTCTCGAAGGCGTCCTGAAGGATGTCAGCTGATTTACAATTTTTCAGGTCCCGGTAAGCAATTTGTGCGGCAGCGACATTCTCAAAGGCCTGGTGGACCTGGCGGAGATCGGCGGCGGCATCGAACAGGGCGGCGATATCAAACAATTGCTTGGCGATCTCCAGTTCTTTTCCGGCGCCGTACAGGATCCCGGTGGTGTGGGGGGCAAAGGCGGTCAGCTTGTCGCCCAGCAAGCCCTCCACGGTCGGGCAGGTCACCCTGGTCGCCTTTCCTTCGGTGGCCAGGAGCGGGGATTCCAGTTTGATCTCCTGCAGGCGGGGATAGGGGTTCGCCTCGAAGAGAATATCCAGCAGGAGGTGACTTTCCTTATCCTGGATCACTGAATTGAAGAAGAACTTGTAATGCTGCTTCGGCAATTCACCCATCCGCCGGTTTTCTTCGAAGCGTGAAAATACGCCCATTTCCAAAATGACGGTAAATGTCCTCTCAAGGTTTGTCCCTGGGGGAAGCAGGATATCCAGGTCGATCGAGAACCGCCGGGGTTCTCCCAACAAGAGGAGAAGGGAAGTTCCACCCTTGAAGATGAAGTCCATTCCGCTCTCGCGGAGTTCTTCCACCAGCGTCAGAGCCATGATCATCTTTTCGATCAGGATCGGGTCGCTGCCCTTCGAGCCTGTGCGGAGGCCCAGGATCCATTCCGGCGTCCTTGATCGCGGAGAGATCATTCTTTCTCCTCCATGAAATACGGCAATTCGATTTGGGTTTGCTCGCGGATGAATTCCCGCAGTTTTTGGCTCACCTTACGCCGGCGGGCATAACGGAACAGCGTTTTCCCGCTAACCCGATACGTGGAAAATGCATTCTCAAATATGCGGGACAATTCAGCGCCTTGGACATAATAAAACAGGTTCTCATCTGTGAAGAGATCCACCAGGATTGTTTCCAGCTTTGGGGTTGGGATGCCATGGATCATTTTCCTGGGGGCTTCGGTAACAAGGCGGGAGATCAGGATGCTGTCTGGGTGGGTCAGCACATACCTTTCCATGGTTTCCCGGTCCGGATCCAGGAACACCCGGCCAGGGTATTCTGCACCCATCAAGTTGAATGCGGATTCACAGACGTCCCTTTCCGTTTCCAGAATATAGAAGTTCTGACCGGGCTGGAGCAGCATGAATTCGTGCAGCACCCTGGTCTCCCAGAGCAAATACTGGGCATACGGAAAGGCTTTCCGGAATGCATCATTCAGTTGAAGAAGCTCCTTTGACCAGGTAGGGGAGAATGGTCTTTTATTTATATCGGCTGGCGAAGCTGGATCGTGGAAAGTATAAACGCCGCCCCCGACCGGTGCGATGACCTGTTCTTTTTCCAACCTGTAAAGAAATCTTCGAAACGCCTGATCCGTCCCCACCCGGGAATTCTGTGCAAAGAATTCCCTCAGGTCGGAACGTTGAACGGACCGGGAGCTGGAAAAGGCCTTGCGGAGTTCTGCTTCGTTTATCTTCTCGTCAACTTCTTTCATGGGTGACCAGTCTTGGTGTTTTTGTAAATTGGCACTTTTGTTGATTTAGTGCCGATATACGAAACCTGTCAGAGTATACCATAATTGAAAGATTCATGGGTTGCATCGAAATCGGGACTTCGTCAGGTTTTCATTGGTAATGAAATGCTATGGTGGATTGTTTTCACTGCCAATGAAAACCTTTTGCTCAAGAAAAGCAATCAGAAATCCAGGAGGCCTCTCTGAAAGAAAACGAAACACGATTTGAATAATCGCGATTTGTATTATTGTTCCCTTCTTTTGCTTTTTCGTGAATCGTCGACAAACGGGATTCACTGACTAGATACAAAATCAATGAAAAACGCGCCTTCTCAAGCGCGTCTTTCGTGAATGATGGCGGGGAGGGCGGGATTCGAATACCATCCCCCTGTGGGGACCCGGCGGCTGTTAAACAAAAAAAGTATCCATACGATACTCTTTTTGAAGTTATGGCGGGGAGGGCGGGATTCGAATACCATCCCCCTGTGGGGACCCGGTGGCTGTTAAACAAAAAAAGTATCCATACGATACTCTTTTTGAAGTTATGGCGGGGAGGGCGGGATTCGAACCCGCGGCTGAGTTTAACCCCAGCACTCACTTAGCAGGCGAGCCCAATCGGCCTCTCTGGCACCTCCCCAAATTCAAATGGAAATGTTCAACCCTGGTTCAGCGGAGGGAGAGGGATTCGAACCCCCGGTGGCCTTGCGACCACGACTGATTTCAAGTCAGTTGCCTTAAACCTCTCGGCCATCCCTCCGGGCGGAGCGATTTTACCATAATTTGTCATCCAATGGGAGACAGGATTTATTAATAACAGTCATAGTACAATAGGCACGATCTAAAAATTATTTATGTCTTGTTTGCGTAGATTGCCACCTGATCCTGGGTGCGAATTGCGATAGAATAAATTATTAAAAAATGGAGAAAGAAATGGAAACAAACCCGGTCATAGAAACGATGCTAAATCATAAGTCGGTCAGAAAATTCACTCAGGAAAAACCTTCCGATGAAATTATTGAAACCATTGTGCGTGCAGGTCAACAGGCGCCTTTTGCTTCCCAACTCTATAGTGTTTTGCTTTCCAGAAAGCCAAGATTGCCATTTGGCGGAAAGCTGTTATTTACCATTTGCGTCGATTTTTATAAACTCGAGCTATTCATGGGGCGCCGCGGCTGGAAGCGTGTCTCCAATGACCTGGGCATGCTGTTCTTCGGGATCCAGGATGCCTCCTTGATGGCCCAAAACATGGTCACGGCGGGCGAAAGCCTGGGGCTGGGAAGTTGTTTCCTGGGGTCTACTCCTTATCGGGCTGAGCGAATAAAAAAAGAATACAATCTACCTGATGGAGTCTTTCCACTCGTGCAATTGACCATGGGATTTACCGCCGAGAAATACCCGCCCAGACCGCGCTACCCTTTGGCTTTTACTTTGTTTGAAGATGAATACAAGATCACGGATGAGATGCTGACCGAAGCCATGCAGGTCATGGACGATGGTTACCTCGCCCAGGGTTATTATGTAAAACAAAAGGCCAAGATCAAATTGGAAGGCGACCGTGAAGAAACCTTTACGTATGATGATTATTCCTGGACCGAGCATATCTCACGTAAGTGGGGTCAATGGCTCAAGGATCCAGAAGAACTTTTGGTTCAATTGTCCAAATGTGGTCTGAATTGGTGATAGGCAGGATCCATCGATTTGATTTTCAAAAACCTGGAATTTTCAAACCATTGGTTGGGAAGAAAGTGCATTTACTTTCACCCGACCATTGCTTTTTAATCATCCCCACAAAAATTTCTTTACAAAATTAAAGATAATTGGAAGCAATATGGTAAGAAAACTTGCCGGGATTAATTTCAAAGATAACTTAATGGTAAGATATTAGCAGAATCTTTACTAAATACCATCATCTCTATCCCCAAAAAAGGATATAAACATGTATCGAATCGAGTCATTCCTCTCTGCACGGCTTTTCCTTGTACCCCAGATGATCGGCGAGCGATTGTATTTTTTAAGCAACCTGTCCGGGCATTTGAGCTTATATGGCATGAATTATGGGGGTAGTGTCCCTGAACCACTGCTGCCGGCAAATATAGCCCTGCACAATCCACATATGCTGGATGGGTATTCATTCTACGTTTTCCCCGGGTTGGGAAAGATCCTCGTAATGATCGATCAAAATGGGGATGAAAACTACCAACCCATGTTGATTCCCATGGAAGGTGGTTTTCCAGAACCTGTTTTTGATAATCATTTTTCAAATTATCGTGTTCACATGGGTGATTGCGATATTGACCACAACCTGGTCTATCTTTCGGCTGAATCCCGTGAAAGATCCATGAATGAAACTTTTATTGGCAACCTGGCAGAAAATACATTAACCAAGCTGGATGAATCTGAATGGGGTGCAAATCCATCGGGAAACAATTCGGACCATTCCCAGGTCTTAATTGCTGATGGATATACTTTGGGAGATTCAGTCCTCTATTTGCTGGAATCTGGACAAAAGCGCCTGTTGTTTGGAAAGCCCCTTGAGGCGCGTAAAAAGGACGAGGTGGTGCCCCCCAATGGATTGAAATCAG
>Ga0172371_10011303_pt1 | contig 11919 bp, 6 predicted proteins | sample Lak12m_FD_114543 | JGI IMG/M metagenome (GOLD analysis project Ga0172371, IMG submission 114543) | Freshwater microbial communities from Kabuno Bay, South-Kivu, Congo - kab_022012_12m | ecosystem: Environmental > Aquatic > Freshwater > Lake | place: Democratic Republic of the Congo: South-Kivu...
ATCCTCCGAAGTAACTCGGTGCAGGAGGCACAACTCCTATGGGATAGGCTGTGCAGAATTGCCGCTGACAACAGACCACTTTCCGGCTCGTTGGATCTCCCAAAACTCGTCGACCAACTGCGATCTCATTTCAAACTTCGCGACTTTCCCGCACATGAGGAAGACTGGACGAAATTACGTGAACAGACGGAAACCTGCCTGTTAGGTATTTCCGACACTATCGGCGGTAGGGTTCGGCTGGATCGATCGGAAGCTCTGGGACGAATCGGTGACTCTGTGAACGCCAACAGGATAACGATGATCGTCGGTCCTTCAGGCAGTGGTAAGACCGTCCTGGCCAAAAAGTTTGCGGAATCAATTGGTGAACGAGCCATGGTCTTGTGGTGGAACGCCGGTCTGTTGGCACACGGCGATTTGACAACGTTCGAACAGAACCGTGGTCTATCCCACTCCCTAAGAGATCTGCTTTCCTCCTTCACGGGCCAGGAAGCCTATCTGGTCCTCGATGGCCTGGACCGGCAGTTTGATCGTGAGACTTTTGCCAACCTTGCCGTCGTGATTCAAGCTCTCCACCTGGGAGATGACTCAAGTCCGTGGCGAGTGATCGTCTCCGCCCAGGTTGAAGAAATGGACAGGTTGAGACACGAACTTGCTGTCGCCGGTGTCCAGGCCGACTGGCTTAACATTGTTTCCATTGAGGAGCCGACCTGGCAGGAACTCCAACCTGTGTGGAATCAGTTTCCGGCCCTGGGTAGCCTTTCGGTGAGACCGAAACTCCATCGGTTACTTTTAAGGCCTAAGATGTTGGAACTATTTGCCACTCACATTGCGGTCGCCCCGGTGTCGGAAGTATCGAGATGGACAGGCGAATCGGATCTGATCATTTGGTTCTGGGAGAGGGTTGTAAGGAAAGGCCCGTCAGGCGCGACAAGGGACAGCTTCGTCAAGCTACTCGCCCGAAGACAAGCGGACGAGTGTGCGTCCGAGCTTCCGGGAGACTCTTTTTCCGTGGCCGAAATGGGACCCTTGGACGAGTTGATCCGGGACAGGATCTGTAAGCACACGAATGAACGATACTCCTTCGAACATGACCTCTTCGGTGATTGGGCGAGACAGAGGATTCTGGTCGGCAGACAAAGGGACCTTGTGAATCATGTTCACGAAATATTGGATTCTCCGGTCTGGCATCGTGCCCTGCAACTACTAGGCCTGCATCTCCTGGAGCAAGGATCGGTTCAAGAGTGGCACCAAGTCTGGTCTGGATTGGCGTGCAATCGAAATGATGGGGGGCTGGCCCAGGACTTGATGCTGCAAGCGGTGATATTCGCAGCGGATCCTCTCACCGTGCTGGAGGAGATGTGGCCTATTCTAAGTCAAGATAATGGAAAGTTGCTACAGCGATTGCTCTCCGGATTTCTTTACGTGGCCACATTTCCAAATCGGGCAATAGAAGTCACATTTGCACGCCTCTGCCCGGAGTCTGCGACCTACGCAAGAACAATAGAACGCTTGCCGTTTCCGCCGTATTGGCCGCCAATGATCAAGTTCCTTCACAATCACAAAGATGATGTCCTGAAACTGACTCCTTTCAGGACGGCCGAGATAGCTGAGAAATGGCTTCAATATTCATCACCTGGCCTACGAGGTAGGAGCGAAGCGGCGGATTTGGCCTTAGAACTGGCAGAAGACAGACTTGCTTCGGGGTTAGTCTATTGGAGGGGCATACATCATGAGAAGATGGATCAGCTGGTTTTCAAAGGGGCACTCCAGGCCTATGCAGAGTATCCTGAGCGAGCAGCGGAATTCGCCCTGACTGCCAGCGGAAGACGGCCGCCGTCGGATCGGATGATGGAGAAGGTTGAGTATCAGAGAGAGCTGAACCCGTTGCACGCGGACCCAAACTGCCGTCGAGAACATACGGAAGATTGGGTAGAGGTATCGTTGAGACAACGCGACTGCGGTCCTGACGCGCAACCTCCCGATCCTTGGCCTGATGGTCCCTCACGTATAGTCGACGAAGGATTCGCAAAAGCATGTCTGACAACGAATGCGCTTCTTGGACTAGCCGTAGTCGACCCTGAGACGGCCAGTGAAATTGTTCTGGCCTGTTTGATTGAGTCGCCAAGCCATAGAATGAGCGAAGAGGAGATCGGCAGCCCCTTGATCAAGTTTGGTCTTACTATGACGGATCAAGAATTTGACCCTCCGTTTTGGACAAGGTTGCCATTCTGGCTCTTTCTGGGCCTCAATCCGTCGCAGGGTGTTCGTCTGATTATCCGTCTCGTGGATTTTGCAACTGAAAGATGGGGCGAGAGGAAGCAGGCACGCAAGGAACTAGTTTTTCAAACTGAAGTGGCACTCCCGGCTGGCCATCGCACGTTCGTCGGAGGCAATGAACTCGCATATTGGTTTAACGACTCCGGGACGGCTCCACATTCAGTAGTCTCAGCCCTTATGGCTCTGGAGAAGTGGTTCTACGACACGCTCGACCGTGAAGAATCCGTTTCAGAAATAGTCGACCAAATACTTTCTCAGGCGAAATCGTCCGCGTTTCTCGGTTTGCTCGTCTGCGTGGGCAAACGATGTCCAAAGCTCTTCCTGAATGAACTGCAACCACTGCTGGCAGTTCCAGAATTGTACCTTTGGGACAAGTTTCAAATAACTCAACGACGCGGCCTTCGGATGCCTAGTTGGCAAGGGCTCAATCAGCCGGCGCCCCTTGTTCGACTCGCTCACGAATGGCATAGTATGAAACACCGTAATGTCGATCTCCAACAAATAGCATTCTACCTCTTTGTTCACGATGGAGGGACTCGGGACTTCTTCCGCGGCGTCTGTCAGCAGTGGCGGAATCTGCTGGATGATGAAGCAGGTTCCGATGTTGGAACCGGGTTTCTCAGGCGAATGATTGAAACCTTTGACTCGGACAATCTGAGACAAGCCAAAGATGGCCAAGGCAATGTCGTAGTATACAGCGAAGGCATGCTCTCAGAGTCTCCGGAATACGAAACCGTGAAGCTGGATCTAGAGACCAAACAAATCTTGCTGACCACGCGCGACCGTTGCAGACGATTGCTTTCAGGAGAGGATTCGTTGTCTGAGGAAGAAGTCGAGGGATTCTGGAATCAAATCCAATCTGTACTCTCCCGCAATATCCCGGATGATTTTGATCCGACATTCTTCGGCCCAGAGCACTGTATTGCCGGGGGGGCGGCTGTGCTGCTTGCTTGCCATCGAGGATGGTTGAGGAGATACCCCGAGCGCGAGCAGTGGTGCGTTGACGAACTCGTTGGAATGGTTCTGAATCCCCCCGCCCCGTCATTCATGGATAACGAGCTGACCCCTGTGGATACGCGGTGGCAAGGGTTCTGTGCAGACGCTTTACCTGTCCTCTGGGCAGAGGATCCCGAGTCCCCCGAATTCAGGCAGTGTATGGCCAGGCTTGCGACGGACGAGAAGTATGACACGATCAGAATACTTCTTGAATCAGCCGCAAGATTCAGGCAGCAGCTCGGTTCGGACTTCTATCGCCTCCAGCATCTCGTCATGCGGTGGGCGGCAGCTCGTAGGGTCTATAAGCTCGTTCAACGGTCCGGCTCGTCGGAACCTAATGTGTCAGTGTGGCTTGACAACGAGATCGAGCAATTCTGTCAGGGTGGCATGCTTGCGGAAGTACCTGAATGGACTAATATTCGCCGTTCAGTAAACGAAGAGTTGCCCTATTCGAGCCCATTTGATTGCATGGAAGAAGCCCGTGATCTTCCTGGAATAGACCTTCGTCTGGTCATGGCCGCCTACGCATGGCTACCATCGTTCGATGAAACCTTGAACTCAGAAGACAGAGCGGAATGGATTCGTTTTCTCGAAGAATCTCTGGGCTACAGCATGGACATCATAACCGGAATTCTGGCCGCTGGTGGAAAGTCGGACACTACCAACCACGAATGGTACGACTGGCTATTTCGGCGACTCGTTCGAGTTATTCCTGTACTCAGCGAAGAAGAAAAACCCGAGCGGTTCTGGATGCCGATGCTTGGATTGGGAGTCGCTGGGCACAGGTGGACTGAGTCTTTTCTTGCTTGGTGGTTCATCGAAAACCTGCAATCAACACCTATTTCCGAAGGTTTTCTTGCAGCTTGGCGGAGAATGATCGATTTCGTATTCCAGTCGCCACATTGGAGCTTCAAAGAAATACAATGTGGTCATCACCACCTTGAAGAGATGTGGTGCTTTGTCATGGGCTTCAAGGGGACAGTGGTGCGATTCTGGTCGGAGCACTGTGGGCCGGTGGTAGAGGTCATGCGGCCAGAATTCGAAAAGTGGGCTACGGAATTCCTGGACAAACCGCAATGCGGATCTCTCTTTGCCGTCTTTATGGAGCAGCCGGGGGCGCAAGGCCTTGTTTTGGATGGATTGGTCTGGCTGGAGCAAGCCGTGGCCAAAAGAGGGGACGGCTATTTCCGAGAGGAAAGATTCCGTCGAAGTATCCTCTCTTGTCTGGACACTTGCTGGAGTACGATGGGCCTGGAGGTAAGAAAGAACAAAGAGGCCTTCAGTAGTATGCGAACGCTGTTGCGAATGCTGGCGGATAGACAAGAACTTCTTGCACTGGAACTGCTCCGCAGGATTGCAGAGGCATGCTGACGATGAAGATGAAGCGCCCCAGCGTTCATCCCTGTGAAATCGCGTGTCTCCCCCGGTGGCATTGGTGGCGCCGTCTTAGTGAAGTGAGCACTCCCTCGGATTCCGGCTTCAATATCGAGCGGGCTTCCCATGAAACCCGATACCAGGCACGAACGAATACCGGATTAAGTCACAAGGCTGATCGTGGGCCCAGGGGGTTGTACCAATTAGTGGACTTGGGCCCGGCCCATTTTCCAACTTAGTCATCCAAGTCTCGCTGGCAGAAACCCTGACGGAAGAATCTCGGCAAGCCTATCCCTGGGGCCAAATCTCAGGACTCGATTTCCCCTTGAAAAGAGGGTCTCTTTTAAGACAACGCGGACCCCGCTGGGCTGTCATATTTGCCCCCTCGTGAGACCATGGGGGCTAAATGGGGCCCACGGGGTTTTCATCATTCTTAGAATTAAGAAAGATTATGATAGGCGGATAAACAAAAAAACCCTGATTAGGGGGTTGGCTGGTGGAGATGAAGGGATTTGAACCCTCGACCCCCGCGTTGCAAAGGCATCATGTTAACCAATAACATCAACTACTTGCAGGGTTAGTGGGAAAACTATTCGATATGCAGCAACTTGCCCGCGCGGTGCGGACGATTCCGGACGAGGGCTGATTGCCGGGCCTTGAATCCAAGCTCGTTCCGCCATTCCGTTCCCATACAAGATCATATTAGTATAATGTTTGGACCTGCGAATCCAATCCAAGGGGAACCGGTGCGGAGATGGTGCGTGATGGGGCGGCAATGCCGGCAACCGGGTCAGGTAGAGGTGTTATGTCCAGTGAGGCCTAGCGAAACCTCGGCTCTTCGGCCGGTGAGCGCAGCAACCGGGAGGTTTTCAAACATTATAATATTTTGCTTGACTCCTGACCCGGTGTCCCCTTATAAGAGAGGCTCACCGGTCCGCTATCACCGGCCGCCCCTTTCTTTATCCCGGTTCTTCCCGGGATGTTCGCTCACGAAAGCAGTCGGATTCAACGATGTTCAAAGCAGCCGCCAAATCCGAAAAGGTCTCTGATCGCATCATATTCCAGATTCGCGACGCGGTGCTCTCCGGGCGGCTCAAGCCTGGTGACCGGGTGGCGTCGGAGAAGGAATTGGTCGCACAATTCGGCGTCAGCAAAGCGACCATGCGCGAGGCTCTCCGGGTGCTCGAGGCCATGGGGCTGGTGGAACTCCGCAAGGGAATCCAGGGAGGGGTGTTCATCGCGGAAGTGGACATGACGACCACCATCCACTCGATCATGAACTTCCTCCATTTCAAGGCCATCTCCATTCACGACATCACGATGCTGCGCTTCATTCTGGAGCCTTCCGCCGCCCATATCGCCGCGGCGCGTCTGACCGCCGAAGACATCCAGCGTCTGGAACAGATGATCGAGCTGGGAGAGGACAATCAGGCCGAGATCAGCAAGGACATAGGGTTTCACCGCTATCTGGCCCGGGTGAGCGACAATCCGATCCTGATCCTCATCATGGATTTCATAGACAATATCGTGCGCGACGTGAAATTCCAGCTCGACCTTGGACCCGGATTCTACAATCAGGTCAAGGTGTGTCATCGCCGCATACTTGACTGCCTCGTGAACGGGGACGCCATGGGCGCGCGGCGGGAGATCGTCCGCGACATTCTGGCAGTCGGCGACTATATGGCCGATGTCGCCGGCACCGTTCGCTTTGATCCCGCGGTGCTGGGCTGCAACCGCGACGGTGTGCTGATGGGAACATCAGAGTGCTGGGATGAGGTCTCAAGAAACCAGGGTGCGACCTGCGATGCGGACCCGACCCAGTTGGCTCGTACAATGCTATTCCGCCAGGTCGGCTCCGGAGACCTCTACCTGTTGGTCCCCAGGCAGCCGGAAAAGGAACATCCTGACTGAAACGACCAGGGGCCAGAGGAACATCCGGCCGAACCGGCGGTTGCTGCCGCTCAACCCGGGTCCAATTCCCTAACAAGGAGGTGGGGTCATGTGCAGGAAGTTTTTGGCAGGTCTGTTGGGTCTGATGGTGGCAGCATGGGCAGGCGGCGTCGCAGCGCAAGACACGTTGAAGATCGGCGCTCCGCAGCCTATGACCGGTCCGGACGCTCCCTTCGGTGACAAGTTTAAGAAGGCCTACGGCATGGCGGTGGACGAAATCAACGCGGGGGGAGGCATAAACGGCAAGAAGATCGAGGTGATCATCGAGGACCACCAGGCGAAAAACCCGCTGGCAGCGACGGTGACCGAGAAACTCATCAACCAGAACAAGGTACTGGTTCTCACCGGTGGGCGTGCCTCGGGGCAGGCGGTGGAGATCGCATCGGTGGCGCAACGTCTGAAGTGCCCGTACGTGGTGGACCACCCGTCAGCCGACATCATCACCGCGAAGGGTTTTGAGTGGGTATTTCGCGACAACCCCACGGGCTCGATCTATCCGCAGGCGTTCAACAAGTTCATCAGCGAAGTGCCGGGAGCCATGCCCAAGTCCGCGGCGGTGGTGTACGACAACACCGTTTTCGGTAAGAGCATCGCCGGCGCCGCCATCGCCTTCCTGAAGTCCAAGAATGTGCCGATTGTCATTGACGACGCGTATGCGGTGAACACCCTGGACTTTAAGCCGCTCATGACCAAGGTGAAAGGGCAGAATCCGGACTTTCTGCTCATGGTGGCGGTTTCTACCACCGACGCGATACTGCTGACACGCCACGCCAAGGAAATCGGAGTGACTCCGCGGGCTTTCGTGGGCTTTGGCGGGGGGTTCGGGGTAGCCGATTTCGCCAACGAACTGGGACCTCTGGCCGAAAACGTCTTCTCCTCGGCCGCTTGGTCCGGTAATCCCAATGATGAGAAGACCAAGGCTTTCTATCAGAAATTCCACAAACTGTATGGAATTTACCCGAAGGAGCACGAGGTCGAGGGCTATGCGATCATCTATATCATCGCGGATGCGCTGAAGCGGGCGAACCTGACCGGCGACCTGGCGAAAGACCGCGATGAGATACGAAAGGCGCTTCTCGCGACCGACATGGCCACCGTCTTCGGGAAGGTAAAGTTCGGCAACTGGAAAGGTCCGTTGGGAGACCAGTATACCAACCAGAATATCTATTCCCCCGAGCACTCGGTGCTGGCCCAGTGGCGGGCGGGCAAGCTTCTCAACGTGTATCCCAAGGCGAACGCGGAAGCCGATTTCATCTTTCCGGACCCGACGGCCAAACGTTAGGCGATACCCACACGGAAGATGACATGACTGCAGGCGGGAGACCGCTCAAGCGGGCGGACTTCCGCCAACGAAACGAGCCATGGAAACTCTGATACAAAGTATTGTAAGTGGCGTGCTTACAGGCTCGCTCTATGCCATGATCGGCGTGGGCCTGACCATTGTCTTCGGGGTAATGCGCATTATCAATATGGCCCACGGGGACATGGTCATGCTGGGAATGTACGGTGCATTCTGGGCGCATGTGGCCTGGAAGATCGACCCGTTTCTTTCGATCGTCCTGTGTGTCCCAGCCGGGTTTGTGGGCGGCGTACTGCTGTACCGATTCTTGCTCAGGAAAATAGTCCCGGGCGGCGAGCTGAACACGCTCCTCTACACCGCGGGACTATCCCTCTTTGTGGCCAATCTTGCGCTTCTCATCTGGACGGGCGACTATCGCACGATCAAGCTGCCCTACGCGATCATGCCGCTTCGACCTATGGGAATCTCGGTCCCTATCCCCCTCGCAATCGCCTTCGTGATGGCCATCCTGCTCACCGCGGCGCTCTACTGGTTCCTGGTGCACACCGACACGGGGCGAGCCATACGGGCGACCAGCCAGGAGCCCGAGGCGGCGTCCCTTATGGGCATCAGCGTCGGGCGCATCTCCATGATCACGTTCGGTTTGGGGACGGCTCTTGCTTGCGGAGCTGGGGTGCTTCTTGCCCCCTCACTTTACCTCTATCCCACCGTAGGCGAGATTCTGGTGGCCAAGTGCTTTGTGATCGTGGTTTTGGGCGGCCTGGGCTCCGTGCCGGGGGCAATTGCCGGAGGGCTGCTCCTGGGGCTGGCGGAATCCCTGGGCGCGGTGTACGTGTCGGTCCCTTATAAGGACGCCATCGGGTTCGTTCTCTTCCTGCTGGTGCTCTTATTCAAACCGGCCGGCCTCTTCGGAGAGGGCAAGTCATGAAACTCATCCTGGTACCGGTTGGTTTGGCAGCGTTGGTGGTGGCGCCGTGGGTCGTTACCGACCCCTTCTATGTGCATCTCATGATCATGGTCCTCATGTGGACGGTGCTGGGCGCATCCTGGAATGTTCTGGGAGGATTTGCCGGGCAGGTCTCATTCGGGCACTCGGCCTTCCTTGGCGCGGGCGCATACACCACGATGATCCTGTATCTCAATCTGGGCATATCTCCGTGGTTCGGGATCGTTCTGGGCGGCGTCGCTGCCGCGGTCATTGCCCTGCCTATAGGTCTGATCTGTTTTCGCCTGCGCGGCCCGTATTTCGCGCTTTCCACCATGGCGGTGGCTGAGATCATCCGGCTGGTAGCGCTCAATTGGGAGTCCTTGACCAACGGCCCTGTGGGACTCCTGATCACGACGCTGCCGCCCGTGACGATTGCAGGTTCACCGCTCGACTGGGAAAGCAAGGTGCCCTTCTACTACATTGTCGCGGCGCTTGCGGTCGGCTCCCTCGCCGCGGTCGCCGTGCTGGCCCGTAGTCGCCTGGGCGCGTATCTCCTGGCCGTCCGCGACGACATCGACACCGCCGAGGCCATCGGCATCAACACGGTGCAGGTGAGGGTTTCGGCTCTGGCCCTATCCGCATTTCTGGCAGGCGTAGGGGGCGGATTCTATGCCATGTACTTGCGGTACGTCGATCCGGATGCGGTCTTCTCGATCGCCCTCTCCGTCGAGATGGTTTTTATCGCCGTGGTGGGAGGTCTCACCACCGTCATGGGTCCCCTCATCGGCGCAGTGTTCCTGGTGTCTTTGGGTGAGACGTTCCGGACCCACTTCCTGACCGGACATTTGATTTTCTACGGGCTCTTCATGATGGTGGCTATCCGGTACATGCCGGAAGGGATATGGGGGTGGCTGCGCTTGTTGGTCGCAAATCGCTTGGGGGTGAGAAATGCCTGAAGCGATCCTTGAACTGAAGGGGCTCTCCAAGTCCTTCGGCGGCTTGCTGGCGGTGACCGACCTCTCCTTCACCGCGGAGAAGGGAGCCATCATCGGCCTCATCGGGCCCAACGGCGCGGGAAAGACAACGGTCTTCAACGTGGTGGCAGGTTTTCTGCCACCCAGCGCGGGCGAGGTGCTTCTGGAAGGGAAGAACCTGGTCGGTCTCAAGCCGCACGCCATAACCCGCAAGGGTGTGGCCCGGACCTTCCAGATCGTGAAACCCTTTCGTAATCTCAGCGTTCTCGAGAACGTGACCCTCGCGGCATTCCTGCGATTTCCCCTTCGCCGCCAGGCCGAGGCGGAGGCCTCCCGCATTCTCGAGAAAGTAGGATTGAAGGAGAAGATCAGGATGTCGGCCAACGACCTGACCCTGGTCGATCAAAAGAGGCTGGAAATAGCCCGTGCGCTGGCTACCGGCCCCAAATTACTGCTTCTGGACGAGCCGATGGGAGGGCTCAATGCCACGGAGGTGGACCTGGCAACCCGGTTGATCACCGACATCTGTGCCGACGGAGTGACGATCGTCTGGGTGGAGCACGTGCTCAGGGCAATCATGAACACCTCCCATCGCGTGATCGTTATCAACTACGGCGCGAAAATCGCGGACGGAACCCCTCAAGAGGTGGTGGAAAATGCGGACGTGATCGCCGCCTACCTCGGCAAGCGAGCTAAGCCCGATGCTGCGGATTGAAAACCTTCAGGTGGCCTACGGAAAAGTGCAGGCGCTCTGGGGCGTCTCCATCAGTATTGACGCGGGGCAGATTGTGGCCCTGGTGGGGGCCAACGGCGCAGGCAAGACCTCCCTGCTCAAGACCATCTCCGGCCTCATCAGGCCCGTGAGCGGCACCATCACCTTCGAGGGTACGCGGCTGGACGCGGCTCCCTCGACGCAGATCGTGCGCCGCGGGCTGATTCACGTGCCGGAGGCGCGCAAACTCTTCCCCGAAATGACGGTGCTGGAGAATCTGTTGCTGGGAGCGTACTCTACTCCTGTCGATCGCCGCGGGGAAAGATTGGAACAGGTCTTCTCGGTCTTCCCGGTCCTTAGGAAGCGACAACGTCAGAGCGCCGGCACCCTCTCCGGAGGCGAACAGCAGATGGTGGCGATCGGCAGAGGGCTGATGGCCGCGCCAAAGCTTCTGATGCTGGACGAACCCTCTCTGGGGCTGGCGCCGCTCCTGGTGGAGGAGATGTTCCGGGTGGTCGAGGAGGTGAACCGGCTGGGAGTGACGGTGCTGCTGGTGGAACAGAACACCGAGCATGCACTGTCAATAGCTCACCGGGGTTTTGTCCTGGAGTCCGGGCGGATTGCTTTGTCCGGCTCGGGCGCGGAGCTTCTTGCGAACCCCGCTGTTCGCAGGGCTTTTCTGGGACTTTGAGCCGGGTGGACACGCCTGGCGCACCCGGATTGGCTGGGGATCGGCCGCCGTGCCGGCCACACTTGGTGTCTGTGACGTTGCGAACGGTTATCGGCAGAATGCGGTTGCGCTTTGTACAACCGCCACCTGAACCGCAGATGAAAACATACAGGAGGACAAGATGGCACTCCCGATAATGAAAAACTACGTTAATGGCGAATGGGAGACGTCTGAATCGCAGCACTTGGGTGACGTGTGGTGTCCGGCCGGCGGAGAGCGGATCGCTCAAGTACCCTTTTCCACAGCCGCTGAACTCGACCGGGCCGTCGAGGCGGGAAAGCAGGCCTTTCCCGAGTGGCGCACCACCCCGCCTCTCACGCGGGCCCGGTACCTGTTCAGGCTCAAGGAGGCTTTCGAAGAGGCCTTCGAAGACATAGCGCGTGTGCTGGTCACGGAGGAGGGAAAGACCATCGACGAGGCGAGGGGCGAGGTCCGGCGCATGATCGAGAATGTGGAACATGCCACCGGTGTCACCACTATGATGACGGGATACTGCCTGGAAGATATAGCTCAAGCCATCGACTGCACTGCCGAACGCCAGCCGCTGGGAGTTTTCGGGTGTATCGCTCCGTTCAATTTCCCGGCCATGGTCCCCTGGTGGTTCCTCCCTTATGCGGTGGTGACGGGAAACACGTATGTGGTGAAACCTTCCGAACAGGTTCCGATGACGCAGACCAG
>Ga0172371_10011304_pt1 | contig 11919 bp, 14 predicted proteins | sample Lak12m_FD_114543 | JGI IMG/M metagenome (GOLD analysis project Ga0172371, IMG submission 114543) | Freshwater microbial communities from Kabuno Bay, South-Kivu, Congo - kab_022012_12m | ecosystem: Environmental > Aquatic > Freshwater > Lake | place: Democratic Republic of the Congo: South-Kivu...
GCAGAACGGGCCGCGACTACCGTCGCCGTTCCGCTCGTCGCTGCGCGACTTCGCAGAACAGCGCCTAGACGAAATGCCGCCCGTCCTGGCGGCCGGCGCCACTTCGTCTTAACCGCGGCCCGTTATGTGAAATAGCCAGAAATTTCTTTATTATTTTTTAGATTTTTTTAGTAATTTCTCGGTCGGCATAGCTTGTGATATAATATAATCGTTTATTAATTAACTTACAGAACTATGAAAAAATTTTTAGTCATTTCTCTGGTTAGTTTATCGTTGATTTTAGCCGGTTGTACTCAAAATGCTTCAAATATAAATCGGGACATTGACCAACCAGCAGTAAATCAAACCAGTGATTTAAATCAACCTGACATTAACACAAATACTCAAGAAACAGGTATTAATCAAAATATTAACATGCCTATTGGCAACGAAGTACCACAAATAACGTCGGCTACTTTCGATGGTAATGGCGTTGTCATTAAGGGAGAAAGGTTAACCGGTTCTTATGTGGCCTTTAGTCTCTTAAATAATCCTAACCTAAATGGTTTCTGCAGAGAACTTATTGACCCAAGTTGTGTCTTACAAAAATCGTTATCAACAGATAATACCATTAAATTTATTAGCAACTGGATCGGCGGTAAAGACACCTATAAAATATATGTAGAAAATACTACAACTGGCAAAAGCAACGAAGTTTCATTTCAAATACCATAAAATAAATTGCCAAAAAATACATTAAGGAATAGAAATTTCTGGCTACATCACATAACAGCGCCCAAAGACAAAGATAAGACATACGGCCAATCATACATGTATAAAAGATAATATTGATATTTTTGTTGATAATATCTAAAATAAAAAATTCGGGTTTTGGGGCATTCACCCCTAACCTCTTTGCCCAAAAACAAGGATAAAATTCAATTTATTCATCCCCCACTAAAAGCGGAATAAAATAAAAAAAATAAACATCACCTAACAGCGACTACCGTCGCCATTAGGTGAAATAATCATTTTTTTAAAAAAATTATGCCTAAACACAAACTGACATTGCAATATCTGGCGAAAAACATCTCGATCGTCATCGGCCTCGTGCTGGTCTGGCGAGGAATCTGGTATGTTCTGGACGGAATCGACCAGTGGCTTTTCGGCGGCAGCCATGCTTGGACGGCGCTGATTGGGATTATTGCCGGCCTCATCATCCTTTACTTGCCGGATAAAAACTTAAAAGAAATTGAAAAATTATAATTATGCCTATTCTGCTTGACGCGCTAAAACTCTTACTATTATTTGTCGTCTTGGGTTGGTCGGCGAATTTTGCCGTAAAAAATATCAAGTACCTGGGCGCTATTTTAAAAATTCGACTGTTCGCGTTTGGAATTTTGCTTGGGCTTATTACCAGTTTGCCTGAACTTTCTTTAGGCATAAACGCAAACTATTGACCGAGCCGCGACCTTATCCGTTGGCAATTTGCTCGGCGGAATAATCGTTATGCTCGGCCTTATCTTGGGCACGAGTTTAATTCTCAACAGAAAGATAGTCACCGATGGACGACTAACTCCGTTAATTCCGACGGTCTTGGCCATCTTTTCTCCAATTTTGTTCGGGATTGACGGCAAATACGGCTTATTTGACGGAATAGCGATGATCGGCTTATACGTCGGCTTGATTTTTTACTTATATCGCCTGAACAGTTTCGGCAATCAAAAGCACATAGAGATAACCGACAGCGATCGGATCGGCAAGTCAATCGTTTTAGCTATTGTCGGAATCGCAGGCATCCTTATCGCCTCACATTGGATTGTGGATATAACCTTGGATCTGCTGGATTACATCCGAGTCAGCCGATTGACAATCGGGCTGATAGTTTTTTCTATCGGGACAAATTTGCCGGAAATAAGCATTGCCGTCACTTCGTGGCGCAGAAAATCAGCCGAACTTTCTTTGAGTCATCTGCTTAGCTCGTCTTTCACCAACGTGTTGGTCCTGGGAGTTCTGACTCTTCTTCGTCCAATTGCCTTTGAAACCGGTTTGGCATTTTGGACGGTGGCATTGTTTTTAGGAATCATATTGATATTGTTCGCATATTTTTATCACAGCGGCAAAAAAAATGGACAGGCGCGAGGGCGTTATCTTGCTTGCGGCTTACGCGCTGTTTATGGCATTGAACTTATATCTGATAAATGCAATCTAAAAATCCCGCTCAGGCGAGCGGGATTTTTTTATACTAAACATTACTCAGCCGTAACTGGCGGCGCCACCGCTTTGATAACCTTGCCGGTCGTCAAATCCTTGTAAGAATCGCCCATCAAATCGACATCGGTAAAGATATAAGCGCCGTCAGCGGCAATAATGCCGACATCGCCCCAGGCCTGGGTCAAAACGGCATACTCCGAGACCTCGCCCGACACTATGACAGTCGGCACTTTGGTGATTTTGTATTGATTGACCAATGCTTGGCCGGCTACCGAAGAAACATCGATCGTCTCGCTGCCATCAGTCATGACGCCGAGATTCTTCAGGGCTGTTTCATGCTTCTTGACATCATAGCACTCGGCGCAGGATTGATCGGCCAGATAAGTCACCTTGATCGAGCCCTTGAGTTTTTTCTCTGCCAAATCGTAATAGGGAGCCAAGATTTTAGTCAAAACGAATTTGCCGTTGATTACGCTGCCCAAAGTCGGACTGAAAAAATTATTGATATCCGGCTGATCTTGGCCGGTGAACTCAACAATGACCGTCGGCAGCTTGGAAATCTGAAATTCCTCAGCCAGCTTATCGCCCCGGTTGAACGGCCACCAGCCGCCAATGGAATAACTTTTTTGATCAACAATCTTGATGCCTTGGCCAATTAACGCCTCAAGAAACAAGCCCGTATCCCAGCACTGATCGCCGCACGCCCTGGCCGAAACCACGTAGACTTTGGCCGAGGCGATCGGGGCGGTTTCAACGCCGCTTGCCGACGATTTGAGCCAAAACCTAGCAGCCAAATACCAAACAACCAAGATTACGGCCGCGATAGCCAAGATAACGGCTGCTGACCGAATAATTATTTTAATCAACTGGGCCCGCCTGGCTTCTTCCGCCTGACGCCGGAAAATCCAATCTTTGATTTTTCTAGATAGGATCTTGGCTTGGCTGCCGGCAAAAATTATTTTTTCTCCGATCAGAGAAAAAAACCGTAAAATTTTTTCCATATCTTTATGATTAAATTATTAGCAACAGAATAATTCTGCCGGCGGCGTCGGCCCGATTTCGCCGAAAGAGTTGCCGAACTGCCTGACATTCTCCGCCATTTTAAGATTTTGCTCGGTATTTTTGCCGGTTTCGGTGAAATAATTCCGCCTCAATCGCGCAATCTCCTGCCAATTTATTCTGGCAGGGCAATTAAGCGTGCAATTCTGGCATAATGTGCAATTGAAGACGGTTTTTTCACTGTTAACTTTGGGCATTTCGCCGCTGCAATTCCAACTCGGGCACAAGTCATAACATGCCCCGCAATGTATGCAGTATAACATGCTTTCCAGCTCCGTGCCAATTTTAGCCGACACCTCGCCCTCGACCAAAATCAGCGCCAACCGCTGCGCGCCCTGAACGCCCTGAACCAGCACATTCTCAATATCCGCCGTCTTTGACGGCCCGCTGATCAAGCTGACATAAGACGGCCAACTCTGGCCGGTACCCCAAACGGCGGCCGCCTGGGCGATTTTCAGCGCCGCCGGCGCCGAATCGACTATTTTTTCGATGCCGCAAACGGCAATATGGGTTTCCGGCAGCCGCGTAATCAAGCTGATATTGCCCTCATTCTCCAGTAGCATGATCTGGCCATCGGCCGTTACCGCATTGGCTCCGGTCAACCCAATTTCCGCAATTAAAATTTTTTCCTTGATTTCTTGTTTCAAAACATCGACTAACGCTTTCGGCTCTCCTGGATACTTCCGGCCGGTTTTCTTTTGCAACTTAGACGCGATCTCTTCGGCCGTCAAATCGATCGCCGGCAGAACCGGATGGTCGCTATCGCCGCCGATCTGCGAGACGATATAAGCGCCCAAATCAGTTTCGGCCAACCGTTCGCCCAAAAAATCCTTGACAGCCAAACTGTCCAAAAAATTTGATTTTGACTTAACGATAACTTTAGAATTTTTAACTATTTCTTTAATCTTTTCCGCCGCAGCCGCCTTATCTTTGACTACATGAACTTCAGCGCCGTTTTTTTCCAGATTAAATTTAACGGCCTTGATCAACTCCGGCAGATTCGCCATCGCCCTCTTCTTGATTTCAAAAATTTCGGCGGCCAGGGCTTCCTGCTGTTCGCGGTCCAAGGCCGCATCGCGCCTCTTAAGATAGTTGTAGACAAATGATTTGTTCATACTCATTGTCATCTCGACCGTAGCCATGCAACCATGGCGAAGCGGAGAGATCTCTTTAAATATGCAAAAAATGAATTCAAGGGATTCCTCCATTACATCCGTCCGCCAGCTGGCGGATACTGGATTTCGATCGGAATGACACCAGAATAAACTGATTAATTGACTATTAAAATTTACCCAGCAGCGCCTCGGAAAACTCCACGACTTTGATTTTACTGCCGGCCCCATTCCTTAAATTAAAAGCGCACATCGGACAAGGCGTAATCAGATAATCCGCTTGGGTATCAAGCGCTTGCGAGACGCGTTCAGCCGCGATTTTTTCCGCCAACTCCCGATTATTGGATTGCACCCCTCCCCCGCCACCGCAGCAGAAGGCGAACTCGCGGTTCAAAACCATCTCCCGCAAATCAACGCCGATTGATTTCAAGATTTCCCGCGGTTCCTCGTAAATGCCGCCGTAACGGCCGAGATGACACGGGTCGTGATAAGCGGCTTTTATCTTCTGCTCCTTTAATTTCAATTTTCCTTCCTTAATCTGACTCAACAGATAAGTCGTGATATGCTCAACTTCGATGTCCCATTGCTCGCCCAGGATTTCCCGATACTTGCCATTCAGCATATCAAAACAGGCCGGACAGCCGGTAATGATTTTCTTGACATTGTATTCCTTGAACACTCGCAGGTTTTTTTCTGCCAGATTTTTGAAGTCATCGGGAAAACCGGCATTCAGAACCGGGCTGCCGCAGCAAACTTCCTTGTCTCCCAGAATTATAAAGTCCTCGCCGCACCTTTCGAGCAGTTTTTTATAATTCCCTAAGATATCCTTGGCTACGAATTTCGTCAGGCAACCGGGATAATAAAGCGTATTACCCTTAGCTGTTAAAATTTTATCTAAAAAAGACATAAAATCAATTACGAATTACAAATTAAAAATTTCAAATTACGAATTATAATTTTAAAATAAAAATATTAAGCTTAACCCGAGGGCGATCAAGACCAGCCCCATTATCAGCCGCAACCATTGGCGTTTGGCGGTCCGCAACTGTTCTAATTTCTTAGGATTAACGCCCCGATAAACGATTAGTAAGATGATCACCAGCGGCAAGACAAAAATAATATTGTAAAAAACCAAATAAGCCAAACCGTTGCTGAAGGTTGTCTGCGACGACAAGAGAGCCAGAATCGCCAAATAAAATCCGCCAGTGCAAGGCAACTCGAATAAAGCGACCAAAAAACCCAAGACGACTGCAGCCGGCACCGAGCCATACTTGATATACTTTTCCATAATCGGCTTCTTGCTCTCCGGAATGGCCAGTGTGAACCCTCGGCCGTACCAGAAAAAATCCTTGATATTAACCAAGCCGGCAATAATCGCCAAGCCAGCGGCCGCATACATGATGTATCTGCTAAAAGCGATGAATTGTTGCAAGGCTGCCAATAGACCCAGCCCAGCCAGCAAATAAACGGCATAAACTGTCAGAATATAGGTTAGGCCGACTTTAAGCGCCCGTTTCTTATTGCCGATAGCCAAAAGTGACAGCATCAAAAAAATAATCACTGAAAAAGCGCAGGGATTTATGGAATCGGCCAAAGCGGCGACAACGACCGCCCCGATCGTTAACTGACGTGATGGACTGTCGGAGTTTTTCTCCGGCTCCAATCGGCCGTCTCCGGCCAAATCCAATTTGGTTTTGAAGAAGTTAATGATACTGATATCGCCGGAATAGCATTGGCCCTCGAAATGAAGATAGGGCACTCCCATTTCTTCCGCCGGAATATTCTTCGAAACGCAAAAATCATAAAACTCCTTGGCATTGGATGGATTCTGCGACACTTCTTTGCTGACGATATCGAACTTCTCCGCAATGTCGTATCGCTTAAAAAATTCCTCCACCTTCCGGCAATGCGTGCAAGTGGCCGAATAATAATAGACATTATGATCCAAGCCGGCCGTCGAGGTCTCTGCCGAAACAGCCGAGGGAACCGAAAACAGGCAAAGAATTATAATCAAGAATAGGTTTCTCATAAATAAAATTATTCAAACCAAATTTTTACAAAATACATGAAAACCAAAGCGGCGATAAACAACAGATAGGACCAGATTGCCCGGGACAGCTTTTCATCCTTATGGATTTCCGGAATCAGATCGGAAGCGGCGATATAGATGAAGCCGCCGGCGGCAAATGGCAACAGAAAAGCCGACATCAAACCGCTGTAAGAATACCAATAATAAGCCAGGATCACGCCGATCAAAGCAACAGCGGCAGACAAGAAATTATAGGCCAACGCGCGCTTCTTGGTGAAACCGGAATAAATCAAAACCCCGAAATCGCCCAATTCTTGCGGCACCTCGTGAAGGATGATCGATAAAGTGACAGGTAGGCCTAACGCCGGACCGCCGGCAAACGCTCCGAAAATAACCATGCCGTCGATTAAATTATGGAAACCGTCGCCAATCAGATTCATCCACCCCAAATGCTGATGCAGCTTGCAGTCGCCGCTGTGGCAATGATGCCAGCGCAGCACCCGCTCCAAAACGAAAAAAACCGAGAAACCAATCAGATTGGGAACGAAAACTTGAAGCGGACCGGCGGAAATCTCCAGCGCCTCCGGCAATAGATGGAAAAAAGCCGCGCCAATCAGCGAACCGGCGGAAAATGAAACTAAATAGATTAAAAACCTATTAAGCTTGTCGCCGCTGATGACCAAACTGAGAGCGCCGGCGAAAGACACAATACTAACGATCAAGGCCGCGGCCAAAGAATAAAAAAGCATAAATAAACCGAATTAATGGTGGACGATACTGGGCTCGAACCAGTGACCTTTCGAATGTGAATCGAACGCTCTAACCAACTGAGCTAATCGTCCTTATGAACGCTCTAACCTCCGCCAGCCGGCGGATGAGCTAATCGTCTAAGCGGTGGTGGACCTAGGCAGAATCGAACTGCCGCCCCCGCAATGCGAATGCGGTGTAATGCCACTTTACTATAGGCCCTTGGTCTGTCATTTCCTTGAGCTATAATAATACATTTTGACTAAAAAATCAAGCAGCCGGCCGAGGCCGAAAAGTCGCTTTTACCAAAAAATTATTTTCTTGGCCAGCCGAAAATACCCCAACATCAACGGATTGACGAATTTGGTCAATAAGGGATTGTCCACGTCTTGGAACTTGATGGCCGCCGAAAAAAGCGACAGAATTTCGCGATCGCCGACCCGCCTTAATTTTTGGATTTTCCGGCGTTCGGCAGCCAAATACCGCCAATTCCTAATCACCCAGCCGTAACCGCGCAATTTCTCCCGCCACCAGCCGTTTTTAACGGCATAACAGCCTAATCCCAACTCCATTAGTTTGAAAGCCGGGCAGAATAATAATAAAGTCGGCCAACGGAAATTTTTTAAGGCCACGACCAAGCGATTGCGCTCCATGTAATAATATTTGTAAGCGGCTTTGGCAAAGCTATACTTATGATAAACCACGGCGCGCGGCTCCAGCATCACTTTGTAACCCAATAAACGCAGCCGCCAACCCAAATCGACATCCTCGTGATACATGAACAACTTGTCATCAAACAAGCCGATTTCCGCCAAAGCTGAAAGTTTAACAACCGCTGCCCCGCCCGACGGATAAGGGACTTCGAAGGGTTCGCCGGCCTTATCTTTCTGGCGATAACCATTGCAATAGCCGAAACCGAGAAACGTCAGCGCATTGCCGTAGCTATTGATCAAATCCTGCTCCGGCCATAATAATAATTTGGCTTGCACGGCGGCGATTTTGGCGTCGCTTTCGGCCAAACCGATTAATCGGCTCAGCCAAGCCGGATCAACAATCGTGTCATCATTCAACAGCGCCAAATAATCATCTTTCAATTCCCGAGCCAATTCGCAGGCCTGATTATTGGCAGCGGCAAAACCTAAATTGGAAGAATTTCTGATTATCCTGGCGCTAATAGACGACTTGGCCGCCAGCTCCAAACTGTTATCGGTCGAATTATTGTCAACAATAATCAAATCCACCAACTCCGAAGGATAATCCTGTTTAACAATGCTCGCCAAACAATCCGGCAATTTGCCAGCCGAATTATAAGTAATGATAGCGATAGCGACCCGCTTGCGGTTATTCATGCCGATTGTGTTCTTTTAGCGCCTCGGTCCTGATTACTTGAGTCAGATTTTTTTCCATTTTTTCGATCCGCAATAACAGGCGAAACACCATATAAAACAAGAAAATTATCGCCAGATAAAAAATCAAATCGGAACCGCGGCCGACGCCGACTGAATTGGCGATCCAGACAGTCAAGCCGGGCCGGATCACCACCACGGCCGCCGCCAGCCAAATCGCCAGCCAGCCGACGAATTGTTTGATAGACAATTCTTTAACCGTCAATTTGGCAACCAGACGCCAGACGATAACGACGATAATCGCCAATAAAATTATTTGTATCAGCATAGCGTTAAAATATTAGAAATCTTTAAAAACTTAAAAATTACTTGATTAAAAGATCCCACAGGATGCTGAAAATATTCCAACCGCTCTGGCCTTTTTTTAGGGAATAATCAGTATAACTGATCGTCACCGGCGCTTCGGCATATTTTAATTTCAATCTGGCAATTTCCGACAAAATCTGGCTGGCATGAGCCATACGGTCCTGATCCAAACGGATTTGCCTTAGGGCGTCGACTCGCCAGGCCTGAAAGCCGATATGAGTATCGGTAATTTTCAAGCCAGTAGTCAATCGTGTAAACAATAAGGCGAGTTTCTTAACGGCTTTTCTCAGCGGCGGCATTGTTATCGTCCGTCCCAGATTCCTGGAACCCAGCACGACGTCATAACCCTGGCCTAATTTATCAACCAGCCGCCGGATCTCCGCCGGATCCATCTGGCCGTCAGCATCAAAAAAAACCGCCGTCTCAAAATTAAAGCGGCTGGCATAATCAACGCCGGTCTTAAGCGCGGCTCCCTGGCCGCGATTGAGCCGATGCCGCAAAACAACGGCGCCGGCCATTTCGGCAATCGTTGCCGTCTGGTCAGCCGATCCGTCGTCAATGACTAATATTTGCCAATCGCCGGCCGCCCTGATGGCGCTGATTATTCCGCCGATTTTCAAGGCCTCGTTATAGGCGGGTATGATCACGATCATAGCCATAGAATTGCGAAACGACAAATCCGCGCTTATCGATTGACTGTCTCCGGCCGCCTCAATCCGGCTTGCGCGCTCAGATAATCAACGGTTTTCCGGATACCCTCATCAAATAAAATAATCGGAAACCAACCCAGTTCTTCTTTGGCTAAAGAGATATCCGCCAACGGCTGCTGATCAAAATAAGCCGGACGATCAGAATAAACGATCTTGGCTTCGGTTTTAGTCGACTCCTTGATTTTTTCGGCCGTTTCTTTCAGGGTAACCTGCCACTCCGAAGCCAGATTGACCGGCTGATTAAGCTGATGGCCCATCAATTTGATCAAACCGCGCAATAAATCATCGATGAAAAAATAAGAAGCGACATCGGTTTCCCGGCCGTACACTATTAAATCTCTGTCCTCCACTCCCGCCTTAATCAACTCCGGAATCATTCGGCCGTCATTCAAGCTTAAGCGCGGCCCGTAGCAATTAAAAATCCTGGCGATCTTAGTATCCAAACCGGTTTTCAAGTGATAATTATTAGTCAAGGTCTCGCCGAATCTTTTGGCCTCGGCAAAAACGCCGCGAGCGCTGAGCTGGTCAACCGGGCCGACATAGGACTCGTTAACCAGCATTTTCCCGGTGCCGGCTCCGTAAACCGCCGGCGATGAAGCGAACAGGAATTTCGCTTGATACTTAACGGCCAGGTCGAGCATTTGACGCAAACCGACGGAATTGGCCGACAGTGTTTCCAACGGATACTTGGTATACGCGACGGGCGAAGTCGGGGAAGCCAAAAAATAAATCTCCTGCACACCCTGAAAAGCGATATGCAACGGCTCCAATTCCAATAGACCCTCCAAATCCAACGGCTTAACAATGTCATGATTAATGAAGCGGAAATCCGGATTCTGCAACAAATGGGCAATATTGATATTATCCCCGGTCAAAAAATTATCAACACAAATGACTTTGTTGGATTTAAGCAATTCCTCGCACAGATGAGAACCGACGAACCCCGCCCCGCCCACGACCAGGACATTTTTTTTATCAAAAATCGCTTTTTTTACCGGCATATGAGTTAGTTACGAATTATTATTTTCTTGCCCTTAACCTGATCAAATAATACCACTTAATCGATAAGAGTGCAAGAAAGTCGCTAAAATTGGCTATTTTCTAAAAGTCCAAAAACGATTGAGACCGAAATTTATGAACGCCACAAAAACCGTGCAAACCAATTGCGCCGCCAAATCGTAAAGACCGATGATTTCAATAAAAAATGACAGCAGCAGCAAATTAATGCCCATGCCGATCAAGTTGGCGATAATGAATTTGACATACTGCTGTCGGCGATCGCCGGTTTTGTGTTTGAAAGTCCAATTCAAATTGATCACGAAACTCCAAGTGACGGCCACCAAAAACCCGCCGATTGAGCCGTAAATATAATGAAGGTGGCCCACGCGAGTGATCAAATAATAAATAGCCAAATAGATAGCCAGGTTAGTCAATCCGACCAGGCAAAATTTAAAAAATTGCCAAGCCAAATGATACCGGCTGATAAGATTATTGACGAAAGAGACGATTCTAGCCATAGAATATAATTGATTTTGCTTTGAATCAGTATACCATAAGCCGATTGATTTGAGAATTTTTAGAAGCAATTTCAAACTGCAAAATTACAGCCGGATTTTGAAACAAAAAATGACCTGGCAAGCGCCAAATCATAGCTTGTACCGCCACGGAGAATCGAACTCCGGTTCTCGCCTTGAGAAGGCGGTGTCCTAACCACTAGACGATGGCGGCGGAATATTTAATGGAAGATTATCACGAATCAGTCCGAAAATCAAGGCCGGCCGGATTGAACGCTGATCGATGTATTGAAAAATCAAAACTGGTAAACATAGATATTCGAAGTATACAACGGCTTTTTCGTCCAAAATGAACGCTTCGGGGTTGAGCTCACGACCTTAGCCGGCTTAATATTCGGCAAAGGGAAAGCATAGGAAACCACTTTTGATCCGGGCTTGAGCTCATTTTTGAATTTCGGCTCCAACTGTGCCATCACCTGGGGGAAAAGATAACAAAAAACCGCATCCGCTCGACCGATATCCGCCTTCAAAAAATTTTTCAAGCGCATTTCCACGTCCGCCCGCTGCCGCCAAACTCGGAATCGGCCCCAGATATTCGGCCACAGCGAAATCTCATAACCGACGCCCTTGACGCCGAAGTTCTTAGCGGCCGTCGTCAGCAGATTCGCCTTGCCGCAGCCCAGATCATAAACGACCTGCTCCGGCTTCAACTCAGCCGCTTCGCAAAGTTTGAGCCAATCGGCGCGCGGCGTCGAAATAAACGGCACACCCTTGGCGGCGATCAAGCCCCAAGCGATCGACAATGAAGCGGCCAAAGCCAAAAAAGAAAAAATAACGAAAAAA
>Ga0172371_10011305_pt1 | contig 11919 bp, 1 predicted proteins | sample Lak12m_FD_114543 | JGI IMG/M metagenome (GOLD analysis project Ga0172371, IMG submission 114543) | Freshwater microbial communities from Kabuno Bay, South-Kivu, Congo - kab_022012_12m | ecosystem: Environmental > Aquatic > Freshwater > Lake | place: Democratic Republic of the Congo: South-Kivu...
ATCTGAGGTGTATACCGGCCTAAAGGCCACCAAGAAAGGCTTCATCAAGGACCTGGGCCCCGAGTTGGAAGAATACGGCAAGCTGGTATTCGGGACACATGGCTTCTTCAGCAAAGACAACCCGCATTTTCGCGAGCCCATCCTAGTCTTGACCCTGGTTCCGTTTGGAACTGACGGATTTCTCCGCATGAGCGAAGTCACGGGGCTGAAATTGAACTGCGATATAGTGGCGCTCACCGCGTGCCAGACGGGGCTGGGCAGGCATATTTCCGGCGAGGGGACAATGGGGATGGGCCGAGCATTCCAGTTCGCGGGAGCGCGGTCGGTCCTGACTAGCCTTTGGAGTGTATCTGAATCGAGTTCGGTAAAGCTGGTGGAAAGCTTTTTCAAGAACATGACTGAAGGCAAGATCAAGCTCGAGTCTTTGCGCCTGGCAAGGAACGAACTGCGTCAGAACGGCTTCGACCATCCGTTTTTCTGGGCTTCTTTCATCTTGGTAGGTGAGGTGGATTGAAATGAAGTCGCGTTGAAAACGCGAAGATCATCTACGGTAAACGTTTGACGGGTCTAACATCGGCCGTCAATGTGATGCGAAGCTGATCTTTTGTAAGGCGCGACACATGTGTCGCCCTTGGGCACGGCGTGCCGTGCCCCTACCGGAACGTCCCTGCCGTAGCGCGCACTTGCTATAGTCACCGGCATTGAGAATTGCGCCAAGCATCACCCTCCCCCCGCCCCCTCCCGTCGAGGCAGGGGGATTACAAAACCCTCTCCCCTAGCGGGAGAGGGAAGGGTGAGGGGGATTGCAAAACAGGCGATAAAGCGCAATCCTCAACGCAGCCCGCTATAGAATCCTTAGATAAGGGGAATAATTATATAGGAGTTTTTTGGGGAGGGGTCCGGGGAACCCCTTTTTTGCAAAAAAGGGGTTCCCCGGGAAGCTCTCTTCTTCTTCCCTTCTTCGCCTCTTCCCGCTCTACGCGCCGTGGGTGCCGTTGGCGCCGCCCACTAGCGCGCCGCTGGACATGGTGAAGCCTTCATCTTCTTGCGCTTCCGCGTTCGAGGGTCTTAAGAGGAATACGAACAAGGCGGCGATCAATGTTTTTATAAGGAAAGGAATGCGTTGCATAGGTCCCCCCAAGCATTTAAAAATTATACCACGAAGTCATTTCGGGTATGTCAACTTTAAGAACTTTTTTTGGTGATTTGTGATGCAGGCTTTCCAGCCTACGTGTCCTGAAATGCCAGATGGCAGGCTGGAAAGCCTGCCCCACAAGAGCAGTCAGTCCGACAGCCGGAAAGCTTACCCTTCCTCTGGTTTTTGTACTTGACGCGCGGTGTTAACTGTATTTAACTAATCATGACAAAATGTATTTCACGGTAACGGGGGGGGTAGTCATCTCCGCCGCACCTGAAAGACAACTGACAAGATTCCATGCGTAGATAGACGCGCTTAGGCCGCGAAACAGATCCAGGGGACCATCCACCCCGGGGGGGACACGATGGGATTAAGGTTCTGGCGAAGACCGAAGATCTACGGCTGCCGAATTACTCTTGAGCAATTGGAAGACCGTATAGTCCTGGACGCCGCGGGGGGCGTCTCCCAAGTAGACGATCACCACGACACCGCGCAGCAGTCGAATCCGGATACACAGCAGGCAGCCAGCCAAGGGAATACACAAACAGCCGCGCCTCCACCCGGCGGCGAGACCGCTCCGACCCAAACCGCAGCAGCTCAGCCCCAGTACACAGATCCCATAACTCAAGTATTCCACCAGGATTTGAATGTGGTTCTGGTCTCCAACGACCTGCACGAGATCAAGGGCATTTCCGATGCCGCTGTGCAGGGGACCAAGGTCATTGTTTACGACGCGCAGAATGACAATCTGAACACCATCAGCGCGATGCTCGACCAGTTGGTGCAATCCACCGGCCAGAAGATCGACAATTTGGCGGTAATGGACGCTGGTGGAAATGGCGCGCTGAAAATCGGCGCCGATCTCATCGGTTCCTCGAACATCACGGGAAACAGCTCCATATTGCAGGCAATCGGCCAGGATCTCTCCGAGAATGCGCAGATCCACTTCTTCGCATCATCTCTGGCAGCGGATGAACAGGGCCAGGGTCTGGTGGCCGCGATCGCTGAATTCACAAAGGCCGACGTCTTTGCGAGTTCCGATGCTACCGGATCGTCAGGAAATTGGAACCTGGAATATGGTTCCAACGCGGCTGTCCCGATGCATCCTGTCCTGGATTCCACGCAGCTCACCGCGGTGACTTCGGCTTCTCCGGAAGGCGTCAGCCTGAGTCTGAGCAGCGTTTCCACCGACGCGGACGTGCATGTGCTCGTGATCTCATCGGATGTGGCAGATGCTGATCAACTTGCCGCCGCGGCTGCTCAAGGCGTGATAACAGTTACGTACGACGGTCACAACGACTCCCCTGAGTCCATTCTTCAATCCCTTGAGCACGCTTTGGCTGGGCAAAAGGCCGACAGCATAGCATTCGCGACGCACGACCTTGGCGAGGGCCGATTCCACCTGGTGGGAGGATACAGCGTAGACGCGGCTTCAGTCCTGAGGACCCCAGAATTGCAGAGCTTCTGGCAAGGCGTCGGCGGCCTGTTGGACACGGATGGTCGCGTCGACATTTTGGCCTGCGGTCTCGCGGCCACTGATGCGGGGCACATCCTGGTATCCCAGCTTGAGACGTACACGGGCCACCAGGTTGCCGCGTCGGACGACCCGACGGGCAATCCCTCGTATGGCGGGGACTGGATAATGGAAACAGCCAATGTGGACGCGGCCTCCCTCTATTTCACCGCTGCGGGTCTGGAGTACTTTCAAGGCGTCTTGACTGGAGAGCACAAGATTACCGCCCCCGACGGCGCTCTTGACGATAGATTCGGCGAAGCGGTTGCTATAAGTGGCGACTGGGCCCTGGTGGGCGCGTACAACGATACCGTGGGCCCCAATGCCATTCAGGGTTCTGCGTACCTTTTCTATCGGGATCAGGGAGGGAGCGGCAATTGGGGATTCGTGAAGCAGATTACCGCGTCTGATGGCGCCGCGCTCGCGGAATTCGGTTATTCGGTTTCCATGAGCGGGGACTGGGCTATCGTTGGCGCACGTTATGCCGACGATGGTGGAAACTCGGACGAGGGCGTCTCGTATATCTTCCACCGAAATGAGGGTGGAACGAACAACTGGGGGCAGGCAGCACGGATCACGGGTTCTGACGCTGGCATTTCCGATTGGTTCGGATGGTCGGTTGCGGTTGATGGGGATTGGGCTGTTGTGGGCGCTGTGTCACATGACCCAGTGGCCGGAGCGAATGCCGGGGCGGCTTATATCTACCATTGGGATGGCGGCGCGTACAACAACTGGTCCGAAGCCAAGAAGATCACGGCTTCAGACGGCGCTGCGGATGACAATTTCGCGTGGGCGGTTGCGGTCTCGGGCAGCGACGTGGTGGTAGGCTCACCCCATGTGACCGGCCTGGACACAGGAGCGGCCTACATTTTTCATTGGGGTGGCGGCGCGTTCGACAACTGGTCTGAAGCCAAGAAGATTGTCGCCTCCGATCCTGCTCAGGACGATTATTTCGGCCGGTCGGTTTCCATCGCGGGCGACTACGTGGTAGTGGGCGTGGCCTACGATGACGTGGGAGCGAACGCAGATCAAGGTTCGGCATACCTCTTTTCTCGCAACCAGGGTGGAGCCGGCAACTGGGGAGAGATTAAGCAGCTCACCGCTGCTGATGGCGAGGCTGGGGATCACTTCGGCTATTCGTTGTCCATTTCGGGCGATTTTCTCATTGTGGGCGCCTCAATGGACGACATAGGAGCCAACCCGGACCAAGGCTCGGCGTATGTACACTTGCGCAATCAAGGCGGCGCAGATAACTGGGGCCTCGGCCAGAAGCTCCAAGCTTCCGATGGGCTAAGCAGCGACGCGTTCGGGCAATCGGTGGCCGTTTCCAACGGTGTCTATGTGGTAGGTGCGCAGCTTGGTGACGGGGCCGTCGCGGATTCCGGCGCGGCATACATCTTCATCAACAACGCGCCGTTGAATATTTTGGTGCAACCTCCGGTGCCTTACGAGGATAACTGGCCCACGTTCTCAGCTCTCGATCTGGGCAGCGCGTTCCGCGTGAACGACGATGCTGCGGACACCTTGACGGTCAACTTGCACGCCACAGCAGGGTTCGCGAGCATCAGCCTTACCAACGCGGGTGGTTGCCCGACATTTACCGTGATCAGTCCAACGGAGTACGCACTTTCCGGCGCCCCACTCCAGATAAACAATACCCTTGCAACCTTGACCGGCACTCTCCTCGCCAACTGGAACGGACCTGGCCAGGCGCAGATTTCGATTTCAACTGCCGATCAGCTCTCTCTTAATGATACGGACACTCTTTCCATGCCGGTGAAGCCCGTTAACGACGTGCCGCAACTCTCTGGTACCATTCCGGGCAGCGTGAGCACGGCGGGACCAGGCGATCCGGTAACCTTCACGACTATTTCCGTCTCCGATGTCGAAGCAGGGACGACCGGTCTAGTGCTAATGCGGCTGCTCGCGACAGGCGGGTCCATATCGCTGAACGGTACGACGGGGCTCACATTTATGACCGGAGACGGCACAGCCGACAGCGAGATGATGTTCATCGGAAATACGAGCGACATGAACACGCATCTGAACGGGCTTGTCTATACCCCATTGGACAGCACGCCGGCTCTGGGAAGTTTGCTTATCACTACGATGGACGCGGGCAAGAGCGGATCCGGTGGTGTTATGTCAGCCGGAAAAAATATCGACATCATCATCAATGGATGGACAGGTCCGGATGTGAATCAGGCCCCGGTGATCACCGTCCCCGGGGCTCAAACCATGTCGTATAACTGGTGGCTGTCGTTCAATTCAGGCGATGGCAACCAGATTTTGGTGTCCGACCCTGACAGCCCGGATGGGACCGCTGAGGTAAGCGTCTCGCTTGTTGCCGCTTCAGGTTCGGGGACCTTTACCCTGTATACCACGGCCAATCTTTCCTTCCCCGAGGGCGACGGGTACAAAGACAATAAGCTGAGTTTCAGAGGCTCTATCAATGACGTCAATGCTGCCTTGAACGGGCTGCTTTTTGAGCCTACCCACGATTTCAGCGGCGTTGCAACTATTCAGGTGGGCGTCAACGACTTGGGGCACACCGGCACAGGCGGCATCCTGACTGACTCGGACTCAATCTCTGTCACCGTGACCGGGACACAGAACCAGGCGCCGGAGAATACGGTTCCCGGGCAGCAGGCTACTCTGTTGAACACTAACCTCCAATTCGACGCCGGCCATTCCAATATTATCGCGATAACAGATCCTGATGCGCTGCCCACGGATATCCTGAGACTGACTCTGCTTTCACAGCATGGGACCATAACGTTGAATCCAGCGGAGATCGGCGACCTGGCGTTTGCGGTTGGCGACGGCACTGCGGATTACTCTATGCGGTTCACAGGAACAATCGGCAATATCAATGAGGCTCTGAACGGCTTAATTTTCACCCCCGATACCGGGTACACCGGATGGGCCGATATTGTGGTCGGGTCAAACGACCTCGGCCACAACGGCCTGGGGCTGAATCAGGGTGACGCAGACAAGGTGGATATTATTGTAGGTACTCCCGGATCGGTCCCGACAAATGTCGGGCCGACATTTGCTGCGCCGCAATGGCAAATCACTTATGACGATACTGCGATAGTGTTCGACGCCGCGCACAGCAACCAGCTTTCCGTAACAGATCTCGATGCCGGGACCGAAAAGATGCTTGTTAACCTGGTGGGCTGGCACGGCTCAATAAGGCTCGCCAGTGGGGTCGGTCTGGACTTCCTTACCGGCGACGAGTATGCGTACTACCTCAATGTGAAATTCCTGGGAACCATCACCGACATTTACAACGCGCTCAACGGCCTCACTTTCCTGCCCGACGCGGGTTACTCGGGCCCGGCCAACTTCCAGCTTTATGTCAACGATCTGGGCAATAGCGGCACGGGAGGGCCTTATGCTGCCAATGTCAACATGAGCATCTGGGTCTATTCGGTGAACGACGCGCCGGTCCTGAGCGTGCCCGGTGCTCAGGTTGTCAACGAGGAGACGGATACGCCTATCGGCGGGATTTCGATTGCAGACAACGATGTGGAGGACCTCAACCTTCAGGTGACCCTTGGCGTCAGCCACGGCACACTGACTCTGCCGACCGGCGGGCTCACCTTCACCACGGGCGACGGAACCGCTGACGCTTCCATGACCTTTACAGGCAATCTCACAGACATAAACAACGCGCTGGGCGCTTTGTCCTACAGAGGCGCGCTCGACTACAACGGCGCGGATACCCTCAGTATCAGCGCGAACGATCTGTGGCACACCGGCCTGGCCCCTTCGCCCGGTACCTCTCCCGGAACCGACTCTGACACGATCGACATTACGGTCAACGCGATGAACGACGCGCCGGTGCTGAACCTGAACCACGGCGCGGGCGTGCTTGACCCCACGTTCAGCGGTGATGGCATGGTTACCACCGGAATAGGCGGCGCCAATGATGACGCCGACGCGATGGCCGTTCAGTCTGATGGCAAGATCGTCGTGGCCGGGTATTCATTCAATGGCTCAAATAATGACTTTGCCGTTGCCCGGTACAATCCGGATGGAAGCCTGGATACCAGTTTCGATGGTGACGGCATAGTGACCACTCCTATAGGCAGCGGTGATGACTTTGCCACATCCGTGGCTATCCAGTCCGATGGCAAGATCGTTGTGGCAGGGGAAGCGGACAATGAGTTTGCTGTGGTGCGTTACAATCCTAACGGAACCTTAGACAATACTTTCGACGGTGACGGCATCGTAACCACTGCCATAGGAAGCGGCATTGATGCCTACTATGCCCTGGCCATCCAGCCTGACGGTAAGATTGTGGTTGCGGGGAACTCATGGAACGGCACCAATGAGGACGTTACAGTCGTGCGTTACAACTCGGATGGGAGCTTGGACACCAGCTTCGACGGTGACGGCATAGCGACCACTCCCATTGGAACCGGTAATGACTGGGCAAACGCCGTGGCCTTACAGTCGGACAACAAGATCGTCGTGGCGGGAAGCTCATGGAACGGCACGAGTGACGACTTTGTGGTCCTGCGGTACAACTCGAATGGTACTTTGGATGCGAGCTTCGATGGCGACGGCATACAGACCACCGCGGTCGGAAGTTCCAACGAAGAAGCGCGTTCTGTGGTTGTCCAGTCTGACGGCAAGATCGTGGCAGCAGGCTACTCACATATTGGCTCATATGATGAATTTGCCGTTGTGCGTTACAATCCGGATGGAAGCCTGGATACCAGTTTCGATGGTGACGGAATGGTGACCACCAAGGTCGGAAGTTTTGACGACACGGGCCTATCGGCAGCTATCCAGTCTGACGGCAAGATTGTGGTGGCCGGTTGGACATACAACGGCTCGCATTATGACTTTGCAGTCGTGCGTTACAGGGTGGATGGCCAATTGGATGGGAGCTTCTCGGACGACGGAGCGCTGACCACAGACATGGCCGGTGGCCTCGATCAAGCACTGGCTATGGCTATCCAGTCTGACGGCAAGGTTGTGGCGGCCGGCTACACCTCTAATGGCACAGATGATGATTTTGCCGTAGTGCGTTACGATGCGTCGCACATGGATTACACCGAGAGCACGGGCGCTCAAGTAATCGATAATGATATCACTCTGACCGACGATAGCGCCAATATGGTGTCTGCCACGATCCAAATCACCGGGAATTTCCAGACCGAGGATACGCTCAACATAGCTGACGGGGATTTGCTCGGCGGCGTCATCAAGAACTGGAACGCGAGCGTCGGCAGGCTGACTCTCACCGGCTCAGCCACCAAAGCGGAATACGAGTCCATGCTGGAGCACGTGACGTACACCAATACCAGCGATGCTCCCAACACCACCCCCCGTACGGTGACCTGGACGATAAATGACGGGACCGCCGATTCAGTGGCCAAGACGAGCACGATCACAGTTACAGCGGTGAACGACGCGCCGACCGTTACCGTTAACCCCGCTCCCACCGGTATTGTGGAAGACAATCCGGCCACCTCGGGAGATGTTGATCTTACCACCATGTTTCAGGTCCAAGACGTGGATGGAGATGCACTCACCGTGACGGTCCGCGCGACTTATGGCGGGGTTGAAGAAGGATCGATCTTGATGAATCAAGGAGGGGGCACGGCTATCCTGACACCGGATGACCCGATCATACCTACCCAGTGGACCATCCAGGGTACGCCGAATAATGTGAATCTCGCGTTGGCCACATTGCACGAACATCTCCCCGCGGACTTCAACGGGAACCTTGAATATACAATCACCGCGAATGACGGGGTGGCTGCGCCTGTTAACGGTTCGACCATTTTGGCAGTCACGGCCGTCAACGACGCGCCGACAGCAGCCTCTTTTCCCGTCACCGGCGGTGAGGACGCGGACACAATGATCAATTGGGCCAATTTCACCGATCCGCACGATACTCCCGCGAACTTGGGCGATCACATAACCATAACTTCATCGCCCGCGAATGGTACTCTATACTACGACGCGGACTATAATGGGACCTGGGAGACGCCTCTAGGCGTGGATTCGCAGGTGCCCTGGGACGTTGCCGTATGGGGCATGGTGGCGTTCCATGGAAACACAAACTGGGCCGGCGACACTTCATTCACCTATACAGTCACCGATAACGGCGGCACAGCCAACGGGGGCCAAGACACAAGCGCCGCGGCGACCGTATCTGTGCACATCACGGCGGTCAATGACGCGCCGACGGTCTCAGGGCCAGGCCCTCAATCCATGAATGAAGACGCGACACTGACATTCGACGGGAGCCCGGACCCGGGCCATGCCCCCCTCATTACCGTTGACGATGTGGACGCGGGCGCCAGCATCATGGATGTGGTTATAGATGTTCGCAGCGGGCCCTTCACCGGTCACGGCACAGCCACCCTGGGCAGCATAACAGACATAACCGTTCTTCCTGATGGACCCAACGGCACCGATTACGTTCACTTCACGGGCCAGCTCTCGGATGTCAACAACGCTCTGAACGGGCTGATCTTCACTCCTGAAACCAATTATACCGGTTCAGCAGCCGGATTCAGGATTGTGGCGACTGACGCCGGAGAGCTGGGCGCGGATTTTCAGGTAGCGATAACAGTGAGCGGAGTCAACGACGCGCCTGTGTTCGACACCGGCGGCGTCACCATACTCACCCCCATATCTGAGGATGCCACAACCAATTTCGGGAACAGCGTCTCTGAGATCATAGCCTCCGCGTCTTCCTCCGGAGGCCCTCTTGATCCCATTACCGATCCAGACTCTCCAGCGCTGGAAGGCATTGCGATAATGAACCTCTCCAGCGGCCACGGAACATGGCAGTACTCCGTGTACAATGACATTACCTTCTCCTGGGGGCCCTGGACCAATGTCGATCCGGTGTCAGGCGCTTCCGCTCTGCTCCTGAAAGCTACGGATAAGGTGAGGTTCGTGCCTGACGGAATCACCCCCGAGACCGCGCAGTTCGACTTCTGCGCGTGGGATCAGACATCCGGGACAGCGGGAACCAAAGTGGATGTTTCCACCAGCGGCGGCACTACTGCATTCAGCACAAACTGGAAAACAGCGGGTATCGGAGTGTATGAAGTAAACGATGCGCCCACTGCTATCGACATGGGGCCTTACGCTGTCAACGAAGACCCGGGCACGCCACTGGCAGTGACGCTCCGAGGAGAGTCAGGCCCGACGAGCGAGCAGGGCCAGCAGATCTCCTTCTACATCATGTCATCGCCCAACGGGACTGTATATGCCGACGCGGGTCTAACCCAACCATTGTGGCCTATGACTCCCAAAACAGCCGCAGGTCTGGGTAACCAGGACGTGACTGTATACTTCTTGCCTAGTCAGGACTACAACGGCGCGACGAACGTCCAATGGTATGTCAAAGATGATGGCGGCGCCATGGACGGCGGCGCGGACACGAGCACAATGGTCACGACGAATATCACGGTAAATGCGGTCAATGACACGCCCACAGTCCAGAACTGGGATTGGTACCTGAACACAGGTGATCCCCAAGGTGTGACCCCAATTATCTTGCAGGGGAGCCCCGGACCGTCCGATGAAATCGTGGAGCCGTGGCCTCAGGGGCATCAGACGCTCTCGTACAGGATATCCTTCGATCCTGTGACGCTTGCGGGTAATCTGTACACCGACGCGGCGTGTACAGCCCCAGTGGGGCCAGACATTCCAGCCCTAGGTCCGGGAGCCATGCCTGTATTGGTGTGGTACAAGCCGAATAATCCTAGTACTTTCACACAGGCAACTTTCACCTATACGGCGCTTGACAACGGCGTTGGCACTCTTCAAAGTCTGCCTGCGACGGTTAACGTGACCCTTCCTCCAGCCTACGTGCCGCCGCCCCCACCGCCCCCGCCTCCACCGCCGTACGTACCGCCGCCCCCGCCACCACCGCCCCCGGAGGCCGTTCTGCCGCCAGTGATACCACCGGCGCCAATGGTTGATATCCTACCGACTGGGCCGCCGCCAGCGCCAGGGCAGATGGCGCTGGAACAGTTCGCACCGATGATGCTCTCTCAGCCGGAACAGCTGGCCGCAGCGCTTGCCCCGCCGCCGGGAGTCGCGGAGATGTTGCAAGCGGCTGAAGCGCATTTGACGGAAGCTCAGCAAGCCGCCGCGATGCAGGCGGCCGCGGAAGCAATCAAGACCGCGGAGGTAAAAGCAGCGGAAGCCGCGGCCCCCGCTGGAGCGGTCCCGGGTGAACAGGTGGTAACCAAAGACGGCATACCCGTGGCCAAACCCCTGAAGGATCAGGCAACCGGCGAGATCAAGGTCTCCATGGAAGGTTTTGCCGCGATTACCAAAGAAGGCGGCCCGGTCAAAGGTCCGGTTGGGCCGATCGTTGTCGCGGGCAAACCCGGAGTCGTACCGGGGCAAGTCCCAGTCGCGGTGGTTCCGCAAGTAGTGGTTTTCAATATGGCCTCGGTATCAACCAATGACCTTTTCACCAGCGCAAAGGTCGAACTGGGTACGACGCCCATGAGCAAGTCCGGCTCTTTGGGAACATATTTGCATGACAGCGCGCCTCCTCCTCCGGTCAGCACGGTCGAGCGAGCTGCTCAGGCTATGGAAAAAGCCGAGAACCTGATGTGGGACAACGTCTCCAAAAACATCCACGGTTGCACCCGGTGCTCGGAACTGGCCGGCCAGGCTGTCCAAGTCTTTTGGTAGAGGGGAGAAGGACGAAGAATTTGGGGAACCCCTTTTTGCAAAAAGGGGTTCCCCAAACCCCTCCCCAAAAACTCCCATATGCTGTTCGCTGGTGAGCATCCGCTAACAGCGGATGCTCACCAGCGAACAGACATGAGAGCTTCAACAGGCCACTTCAGGAACTGTTATATCTTTCCCCCTGGGCGGTTTCCGCTATAGCGGAAACCGCCCAGGGGGCATATAAAAGTTTTTGGGGAGGGGTCCGGGGAACGTCATTCCTGCGAAGGCAGGAATCCAGCCCAGGAACTGGGTCCCGGCTTTCGCCGGGACGACGAATACAAAAACGTCCTCCCCGGATAACTCTTCCCATTTTCACTTAGGGGGAGGTCATGCTCGATCGGTTATCGTTCATACGTTCTGCAATTCTAATGGTTCCTGTTTTGAGCTTGTTCGGTTCATCCTCGTCGTCGGCTCAAGAGGCGGGGACTGCGCGCGAGCTGAACAAAAGGGGAGAGGACCTTATCGAACGGGGACGATATGCCGAAGCCTTTGAAGTCTTTAAAAATATGCTCAAGGCTTGCCGCGGACGCGAGTATTGCAG